>JAEIGA010018678.1_pt1 | contig 10569 bp, 6 predicted proteins | sample 9270691 | NCBI WGS metagenome assembly JAEIGA01 (sample SAMN17057246, study PRJNA624740) | gut metagenome | biome: biome; isolation source: fecal sample | host: Bos grunniens | place: China: Xizang | collected 2019
CCGAGCTTAACATATCCCAATCCAACCTCTTTAAGTGGTTGTAATCGCTCAACAATACGACGGCAGATGCTGTTGCTTGAGCTTTCGATACCAAAGAACTCTATCGCCTCATCAATGCTCATGTTAAGTACGTCGCATATATCCTTGTCGCGGTACTTTATATCCAAAATCTCCTGCTTAAAACGTCTACCGTCACAAGCATCGCAGGTAAGGACAACATCTGCCATAAACTGCATGCCAATCTTGATAGTGCCCTCGCCCTGACACTGCTCACAACGACCTCCAACCATGTTAAATGAGAAGCTTGATGGTTGAATATTTGTTCGCTTAGCATATGGCTGTTCGGCATAGAGGCGACGAATCTCGTCATAAGCTTTGATATAGGTTACAGGATTTGAACGAGAGGATTTGCCAATTGGATTTTGGTCTATCAACTCAACACTCTTAAGTAGTTTAATATCACCACCTAACGAGTCGTAATCGCCTGGACGGTCACCGGTCTCAAGGATTGTTCTGCGCAGGGCTGGGTATAGTATACTCTTGACAAGAGAACTCTTGCCCGAGCCAGAGACTCCTGTGATGCAGGTCATTGCTCCCAGTGGTATCTTGACAGATATATTTTTAAGGTTGTTGACTCTCGCGCCATTGATTGTTATGTAGTTGCTCCATGGGCGCACAGAGCGTGGCATCTCAATCGCTCGTCTACCGCATAAATAGTCCGCCGTAAGGCTCCTCACCGCATCACAGAGCTTGCTATACTCGCCCGAATATACCACCTCTCCACCATGCTCTCCTGCTTCAGGGCCTATATCAACAATATAATCTGCTGCGCGGATAATCTCCTCCTCATGCTCAACAACAATCACTGTATTGCCTAGGTCGCGCAATTGTTTGAGAACCTTTATTAGTCGTGCCGTATCGCGAGGATGTAGACCAATGCTCGGCTCGTCAAGAATGTACAGCGAGCCGGTAAGGTTGCTACCAAGAGATGTTGATAGGTTGATTCGCTGGCTCTCGCCTCCTGATAATGTAGAACTTAGACGGTCGAGAGTGAGATATCCCAAACCAACATCGCTCAGATATAGTAGTCGGTTATAAATCTCCTTAAGTACTCTCTCGGCGGTTATTCTGTCATGCTCATCAAGAGTCAAGTTATCAAAAAAATCAATCAATGAGTCTATGTTCATTGCCGATAGTTCGGCGATATTTCGTCCTCCAACCTTGACATAGAGCGATTCGGGGCGTAACCTTGCACCATTGCATGCTGGGCAGATGGTCTTGCCTGTATAGCGAGCCTTGAGAATGCTAAACTGGGTCTTGTGTTTCTTCTTCTCGCGCTCTAAGTAGTTAAAGAAGTAATTTAGTCCTTCAAAGTACTCATTACCGCTCCAAAGTAGTCGTCGCTGCTCCTCGGTCAGCTGATAGTATGGCGTATGTATCGGAAAATCAAACTTATATGCGTTCTGCACAAGCTTATTACGGAAACGGCTCATGCTATCTCCGCGCCAACATGCAATTGCGTTATCAAAAATGGTCTTGCTCTTATCTGGCACAACCAAATCCTCGTCAATTCCTGTAACGCGACCAAAACCCTCGCATGTTGGACAAGCTCCCAGAGGGTTATTAAAGCCAAAGAGGTGTTCAGATGGATGCTCAAACTCAATACCATCTGTGGTCATAAGTGCTGAAAATTCGGTCACTTTATCCTCATGGATAACCACGCAACTATGTGTGCCATAGCCAAATGCACCAGAGATAGACTCTCGCATTCTGTTTAGTATCTCGTCATCATTGCTAACCTTTATTCGGTCCACAATGACGTAAATACCCTCTGTAGTGGTGTCGGAGTCAATTGTTGGCATAAACTCCTCAAGGGTTATGGTTTTGCCGTCAATGTATAGTCGTTGTATACCGTCGGAAAAGAGTTGAACTAATTTATCAATTAGACTCTGCCCAGGTTTTGTGCGCAGTGGAACGGCGATGATAACCCTCTCACCACAACCTAAAGAGAGGATGTGCTCAACAACATCGTCGGTGGTATAACACTTAACCTCCATGCCCGATATTGGTGAGTATGTGTGGCCTATGCGCGAGTAGAGCAGACGCAAATAGTCATAAATCTCTGTAGTTGTACCAACGGTTGAACGAGGGTTACGAGTGCTTACCTTCTGCTCAATGGCTACTGCAGGGGCTATTCCGGTGATAATATCTACATCGGGCTTGGTCATTCTGCCAAGGAATTGACGAGCGTATGAAGATAGTGACTCTACATAGCGTCGTTGTCCCTCGGCGAATATTGTATCAAAGGCGAGAGTACTCTTTCCGGAGCCGCTTAGGCCTGTTACAACAACAAGGGTGTTGTGAGGAATCTCAAGCTCTATATTCTTGAGATTGTGCACCTTGGCGCCTTTTATATAAATTGATTTATAACTCATTTTCAATAACTTCTATTGTGGCTCCGCTTACCTTGCTTAGCTTGCCCAATAACATTTGCGCTTTACTCTGTCTAACAGCAAGTGTCATTGTGCAGAGGTTGTCAAATGTCTGCTCAACAACACGAGGGTTCTCCTCTTTAATGATGCGCATAACGTCGTTCATGACCATATATGAGAAGTCAATACGCAAAACGGTGTCGACTGTTCGCTCAACAACATCTGCCACTTCAAGTACATCGGCTGCAGCCTCTCGATATGCCTGTATTAGACCCGAAACACCCAACTTTGTGCCGCCAAAATATCTGACAACAACCACAAGGCAGTCGGTGATATCTTTTGAGAGTAGCTGCCCCAAAATCGGCTTACCTGCAGTTCCAGATGGCTCTCCGTCATCATTGGCGCGAAAGTGCTCTCCATGAGGACCCAGTCGCCACGCGTAGCAATGGTGGGTGGCGTCGTAGTATTGCTTATGTAGGGCGTCAAGATGCTCCTTGATTTGCTCCTCGGAGGTGACAGGATAGGCATAAGAGAGGAATTTACTGCTCCTCTCTCGCATATTGCACTCAGCTGGTGCTGAGATAGTTAGATAGCTGTCTTTTAACTCCTCCATTAGTCTATCTTTCTGAATAAACGATTCCAGCGAATACCCTCCTCGCCAGTTGAGAAGGCGATAAATGATGCCTTACCAACAATGTGGTCTTCTGGTACAAAGCCCCAAAAACGGCTATCGGCAGAGTTATGGCGGTTGTCGCCCATCATCCAATAGTAGTCCATAGCAAAGGTGTAGCTGTCGGCAATAGTGCCGTCAATAAATATCACGCCATCCTTAACCTCGAGGCTGTGTCCCTCATACTGCTCAATAATGCGACGATAGAGTGGTAAGTTCTCGGTTGTGAGGGCGATAGTGGTGCCCTTTTGAGGAATCCACAACTCACCAAAATTATCCTGAGTCCAGTTGTAGTTCTCATTGTTCGGGAAGAACTCAAGGCCGGTTGTGGTGTTGTCATATAGGGTTACAGAGTCGACAATTGCCATCTTCTCAATGGTCTTCGCCTCTTCAGCGGTCATAGTAAGGTAGTAGTATGGCATATTACCACCCCACTCGCGCACTCCAACCTTGCGCATAGCGTAATCTGTCAGTGGCGCTGTGGTTTGAACAAAGTAGATGTGCTGCTCAGTGGCAGGAATCTCGGTCTCAACGCCGTTGATTGTAAGTTTAGTACCCTCAATCTTAATCTTATCACCCGGTATTGCTACACAGCGCTTGATGTAGTTCTCGCGCTTGTCTACCGGGTGAACATTTATGTTGTAATCCTCAAATAGGCGACGTCTACCCTCCTCTTTTCCGTAAGTGCTCTGGTAGCTACGCAATACATCGTAGTAGCTAACGCCAGGCGTTGCTTGTAAACGCTTGGTTGTCAGTACGGTGTCGCCCTCTGGGTAGTTGAATACAACTACATCTCCACGCTTAACCTTTTTAATACCCTTTAGTCGGTGATAGTCCCACTGGATAGCATCGCAATATGACTTTGTGCTCTCGGTAAAAGGCATGGTGTTGAATACGAATGGCATTGAGATGGGCGTATTTGGCACCTGCGGACCGTAAGAGATTTTGCTCACATAGATGTAGTCACCAATAAGAATTGTCTTCTCCATTGATGATGTCGGCACCTTATAGAGTTGAAATACGAATAGGTGCAATAGCGTCGCGGCAACAGTTGCCCATAGAATGGCGTCAATCCAGCCCCAAATACTTTTGTAGAGTGGGTATCGGGCGCATAGCTCATCATTGTAGTACCATATGTACTTGTAGAAAAGTCGCGAAATGTAGTAGTCGTAAATCAATGGTAGTCCCAATAGCATCCACAAATTACCGGTCCATACAACTGTCAGCAGTGTGTAAATTACCACCACTGTGCCAAACTTAAACCACTTATTCTTCAATATCTGTTTCATAATCTACTCTGTAAATAGGTCGTCCATTGTAAATACACCCTTTTTGCCACAAATAAACTCAGCAGCAACAACCGCACCTGTTGCAAGGGCGCTGCGAGACTTAAGGGTGTGTTTTACCTCTAAAATATCATCCTCAGACTCATAACGCACTGTGTGTGTGCCAGGTACGCTGCCCTCACGAAGTGATATAATCTCGATACTATCGGCAGTGTGGTGGCTCTGCTCGCCCTTTTGAGGCTCGGTGCAGTGCCATGACTCTTTGCGCTCAAGGCGAGCAATAGCATCGGTGGCAAGTGTTATAGCTGTGCCACTCGGAGCATCCTTCTTCTGAGTGTGGTGAATCTCCTCAATATCAACATCGTAGACACTGTATGCATTCATCAGCTCGGCAAGACGGCGGTTAATGCGAAAGGCTATATTTACGCCAAGCGAGTAGTTAGAGCTGTACATAAATGCACCATTAAGCTCGCGGCAAAGATTTTGAGCCTCTGGGAGTCGTTCAATCCAGCCAGTTGTACCGCTTACTACGGCAACACCAGCTTTTAGGCAGGTCATGATGTTGTCGAAAGCTGTTGTGGGAGTTGTAAATTCTATAGCTACATCTATGCCTGCAAGACTCTGTGTGTTGAGATTTTCTGTGTTGTTGTAATCAATAATTAGAGCCACTGTGTGACCTCTCTGAAGAAGTACTCGCTCAATTTCGTGGCCCATTTTTCCGTATCCAATAATTGCTACTTTCATTGTTTCTTTGTTTGAAAAAACAAAGGTAGTAATTTTTTAGCGTTTTAGCAAATCTCTATATCCTTGCCACGCATTGTTGATGGTGTCTAGACTCTATATTTGCAATTTTTATAAAATTTTTCTATCTTTGTCCCAAATGCGTTTATCGGAATTAAAAACTGGTCAGACCGCTACGGTGGTTAAGGTGCTGGGTCATGGTGGATTTCGTCGCCGAATTATGGAGATGGGGTTTGTGCGTGGCTCGGAGGTGACAGTTGTGCTTAATGCCCCGCTGCGCGACCCTATTGAGTATCAGATACTTGGCTATAACATCTCGCTCAGACGTAGTGAGGCTCAGATGATTGTTGTCATAACCGAAGCTGAGGCTATTGAGCGACTGAAGGCTCAGACTGCGGAGGTTGGAAGTGGCGATGACTTAGAGCATGAGGTGGAGAGTATGATTACTAAACGTAAGCGACACATAAATGTCGCTCTAATTGGTAATCCAAATAGTGGCAAAACCTCGCTCTTTAATCGTATTGTCGGAGCCCATGAACATGTGGGAAATTATAGTGGTGTGACTGTCGATGCTAAGGTGGGTAGATACCACTATCGCGACTACGAATTTCATATTACAGACCTGCCTGGAACCTACGCCCTATCGGCATATTCTCCTGAAGAACGTTATGTGCGTAAACATTTGATTGATAGCACGCCAGACGTGATACTTAATGTAGTTTGTAGCTCAAATTTAGAGCGTAATCTATACCTAACAACCGAGCTGATTGATATGAGTCAAAATGTGGTTGTTGCCCTTAATATGTACGACGAATTAGAGGCTTCGGGAGATACTCTTGACTACGAACTTTTGGGTCAGTTGATGGGTGTTCCGATGCTTCCGGTTGTTTCGCGTACTGGGCGTGGAGTTGAGGAGGTTTTGGATACAATTATTGCTGTCTATGAGGACTCTGAGCCTCGTTCTCGCCATATCCATATTAATCAGGGTATTGTTGAGCAGAGTGTTGTGGAGTTAAATGCCGTACTTAAGTCCGCTAGAGAGGTGTTACCGAAGGCGTTCCCTCCACGATATTACGCAATGAAACTCCTTGAGGGGGATAGTGAGGTGGTGGATATGCTCAAGGATTTGCCTCCATATGATAGTTGGATGGAGGTGGTTAGACGTGAGCGTGAGCATCTTGCATCTGATCTTGATAGCAGTGAGGATATTGAGACTACATTTGCCAATCAAAAGTATGGTTTTATCTCTGGCGCTCTGCGTGAAACTTATCACCGCCATGGGGATAATCGTCGCGATATGTCCTACTATATAGATGAGATTGTGACCCATAAGATTTGGGGCTACCCTATCTTTTTGCTTATTATGTGGGCGATGTTCTACTGTACATTTAGCTTGGGTGCCTATCCTCAGCATTGGCTAGAGAGCGCTGTTACGCTACTTGCTGAGGGGTTGAATGCAATTCTTCCGAGCGGGATTATTAAAGACCTTATTGTAGATGGAGTTGTTGGTGGTGTAGGTAGCGTGATTGTCTTTTTGCCAAATATTGTAATTTTATACCTATTTATCTCCTTTATGGAAGATTCGGGTTATTTGGCTCGTGCTGCGTTTATAATGGATAAACTGATGCACAAGATAGGTCTGCACGGCAAGTCGTTTATACCTCTTGTGATGGGCTTTGGTTGTAACGTGCCTGCAGTTATGGCTACACGTACTATTGAGAGTAGAAGTTCTCGCCTTATTACTGCTATGATTATCCCATTTATGTCTTGTAGTGCGCGTCTACCTATATATATACTCTTCTTGGGAATATTCTTTGGTAAGGGGGCTGGAACACTGCTTTTTGGACTCTATCTGCTTGGTATTCTCGTTGCTATGGTAACTGCGCGCCTTATGCGTCGTGTAAAGGGAAATATGGACGAAACTCCGTTTGTGTTAGAGTTACCGCCTTATCGTATGCCGACTCTGAGAGCTATCTTGTCGCATATGTGGGAGAAGTGTGCGCAGTATTTGCGTAAAATGGGAGGTCTTATCCTTGCTGCATCTGTAGTGGTTTGGTTTCTAACATACTTCCCTCAGCAGACAGATGGGCAGAGCAAGCAGGAACACTATGAAAACTCATATATAGGCCGTATTGGTAAGGCTTGCGAGCCTATTTTCCGCCCGCTGGGCATGAATTGGAAGAGTAGTGTTGCTGTTGTAACAGGCATACCTGCTAAGGAGATTATGCTCAGCACTATAGGTGTGCTTTATACGGATAACACATCAGAGCAACTCGCTGATGGTGAGGTAGATAATACTCTTAATCAACGACTTGTAAGTAGCGGGGATTTTAGTCAAGCCTCTGTGCTCGCTTTGCTTGTTTTTACATTGCTATACTTCCCATGTCTTGCAACTTTGGCTGCTATAAGTTCGGAGTATGGTAAGCGCTGGGCACTTGTGTCGGTCATCTACTCAAGCGTTGTCGCATGGGTGTTAGCATTTTTGACCTATAATATTGCTAAACTGCTATGATTGAGATGGTTGTGGTAATAGCCGTAGGGCTCGTGGCGCTAGTGTTTGTCGCAAACTATATCTACAATCAACTCACTAATCCATGTCGTGGCTGTTCGGATAAGAGCTGCGATGGTTGCCGTCACAAACATTAGTGATATACTCTACATATCTTTTTGCGATAATATCCCAGGTGAAATTTTGCTCTACTCGACGACGATTCAGCTCTTTTATATGACTTAAGGCGTCTGTATTGCTGATAACATACTCAATCTTCTCGGCGAGCGAATCAACATCCTCGGCTGTTACCCAAATGCCATTATTACTTAAACCTTCGCGATTTGATGGTATATCTGATGCTATACACACCAGTCCATAACTCATTGCCTCTAAAAGAGTTATAGCCAAACCCTCTATTGTTGAAGGGATGCAGAATGCAGCGCTATGACGCAGGAGTGTGTTCTTGTCTGCTCCATACACGGCGCCAGTAAAAATAATGTTACTATCTGACTGAGCTAGTTTGTGTAGATACTCTACATATTCAGGCTGTTGGTCGTTGCTACCAGCTATAACAAGCTTGTAATCAGTAGTATTGGCTTTCTGAAACGCCTTGATAAGATAATCTGGATTTTTATCCTGCACAAGCCTGCCTAAGTATAGAAAATAACGACCTTGCTCCACTTTGTAGCGCGATAATATATCGCTATCAACATCGTTGCTATCTGGCAGATTTACAGCTGTCGGAATTGTTACACAGCGTCGAGAGTAGTGTGCTGCAAAATAGTCCCGCTGTTCATCGCTTACTACAAGTATGTTTTTGTGCATCTTGGCTGTTAGCCACTCCATTAGATGCATTATCTTCTGCTGAAATGGGCTATATTTTGTGCGTTTCCACTCAAATCCGTGACCTTCAAGGAGGGCTTTGCGACCAACCATTCTCGGAATCCATGACCATAGCGACGGTGGCCAGGCATTGTAGTGGAACAATTCTACACTCTCCTCTTTGGTTAGGGCGTCTATTGTAGACTTTAGCGAGAGTAGAATTTTGCAGAGAAAGCGCCCTCCAAAAGATTTGTGATAAATAACTTTGAAGCCATTTACCTCTTCAATAGCATTACGGTTGCTCTCACAATAGACTATCGGCTCATGTCCAAGCTTTACAAGGTGTGTAGCGAGGTTGTAGACATAGTTCTCTATGCCCCCTAATGTCTTTATGTCGCGTCCACCTATAAAAGCTATTTTCATTGGTCTAAACCTTGTAAGTCGTTGTTACCTACGTGATAAAATGGTATCGTAGAGGTGTCTACCCTCTTGCCAAATATAACTCGTAGCTTGTTTTTTATCACCCACGGCAAAACCTGTGGCATGTACTTTTTCATCACTGGCGAAACAGAGCCAATCATCCAGCACTTTTTAGGGCAATGCGCAACCTTGTCGCGGACAAGTTTGGCTTGCTCGCTGTTCCAAATCTCTTCAAATGTGTTGTCGTTCAGATTGCCCATTGTTTCGTACCAACATGATGCCTCCATGCCGTTGCATGGAAGTATGTTGCCATGTGGGTCAAGAAAGAAGTTCTCGCTTCCTGCTTCGCACGGTAAAATTCTGCGCCCACCCTTGATATAGTTTATCAATCCGAGGTTGAAGAATGCTCGAAACCACGACTTTGGAGAGTTCTCGCGCATCAAACGCTGAATAAGCTCGTCAAAATTGCTACATACTTCGTCGATATTTGTCACCTTGTTGTCGTATTTGTGAAAATAGAACGAGTTGTGGAATGATGCTGTGGCAAACTGCATCTTCAGGTTGCGGTTTAATTCGTATAGGTCTAGCATATCTGCCGAGTTGTTGTTTGATACAGTTATGCCAAAACCAATATCCTTAATACCCATGCGACGTAACTCTAAAAGGGTGTGCAGGCCCTTGTCAAATCCACCTACCCTACCTCGTAGCTCATCATTCTTGCATGATAAACCCTCAATGCTTATGCGATAACCCACCTGTGGATATTTTTTTGCAAGGGCGATGATTCTATCAGAAAAGTAGCCGCTTGTTGAAAATACTATGCGGTCTGTCTTGGTGAGTAAGATCTCCACAATCTCCTCAATATCCTCGCGTACAAACGGCTCGCCTCCTGTGATGTTTACACTGCGCATCTTTGGCAACTTGCACAATAATTCAGGCTTAAACTCCTCCGATGCTTTGGTGGGGTTATTCCATATATCACACATCTTGCATCGCATTGGACAGCGATAGGTTACAATAATAGAACCATCCATAATTTTCATCATTTATTTCTCAAAGGTAATAATAATTTGCCAAAACTGCAAATTGTTATTGCAACTGTTGGCTATTGGCTGTTAGCTTTTATAATTAAATAAAAATTGAGAGTTGAGTGACCGCAGCAGGTTTGAGCAGAGCAAGAGTGGAGATTTGTAGACGAGGCAGTCGTTGGTTTGTGACAGGATGTCTATTGAGCTAGCTCAACATAGTCATACTGACACAAGCCGAAAGTTGCATAGCACCTCTACAAATCTATAACCGCAGACAACTCTGCCACACCGCCATCGGTTAAGCGGCCGAGCCACCGAAACAAAAAAAGACGGAATAAGTCCGTCTTTTTGCAGTGGAGGTGGCGAGAGTCGAACTCGCGTCCAAACAAGGAACCCAAAAGCTTTCTACACGCTTAGTTGCCGTTTAATCCTCCTGCTAGAACTCGGCAGGCAACAGCCAAAATCCTAACCCCAGCCCCTAAATCTCGCACGATAACCGAGGCACATATCGCGCTATCTCTCAAAAGATGATACCCCATATGAACAAACCATCAGAGAGCGGGATGGCTGTTCGGGATACTCGTTGACGCAGACCTAGTGTGCATCAATTAAGCTAATTTTCCTGGAAAATTAAGCAGCGAGTGCATAGCTATTATTGCCATTTGTAGTTTGAGTGTTC
>JAEIGA010018679.1_pt1 | contig 10569 bp, 9 predicted proteins | sample 9270691 | NCBI WGS metagenome assembly JAEIGA01 (sample SAMN17057246, study PRJNA624740) | gut metagenome | biome: biome; isolation source: fecal sample | host: Bos grunniens | place: China: Xizang | collected 2019
AGCCTCTCACCAAAAAGTGAGATGCGCTCCTTGATCTTCTGAGATTGAAGCTTGCGGTATTTTTCGTTATCAAACCCTTCTCTAAACATGTTTATCACGTCCTTTCATACGAGGGTATCAAAATTAAATAATTCAACATTATATATTCTATCACAAAATAAGCTTTTTGTCAACCATAATTTAAACAAAAAAGCGGAGAAATCAATAATTCTCCGCTTTTTGTGAATAAATTAAAGCTTTATAAGGTTCTTGGGACTCTTTGTGAGATTTATAACCCCATCTTCTTTAACAACTACGAGGTCTTCAATTCTTACACCGCAATTGTCTTCAATATAAATTCCGGGTTCGACAGACATTATTGAATTAACATTTATAATTGTTTCACTCATCGAAGAGAAACCGGGCGCTTCATGGATTTCAAGACCAACACCATGACCGAGAGAATGACCAAAATCTTTACCGTAACCGGCAGCAGCGATTATATCTCTTGCAAAAGCATCACACGCTTTGCCTGTAAGGCCTGCTTTAATATTGTTAAGTGCATTAAGCTGCGCATCAAGAACAATATTATAAATCTTTTCTTTGTCTTCTGAAATTTCGCCTACCGCAACGGTTCTGGTCATATCGCTCATATAACCTTCGTAGCATGCACCGAAGTCCATGGTTATCATTTCGCCGTCAACGATCTTTTTATCGGAAGGAACAGCATGGCAGCATGCACCGTTTGCACCTGATGCTACAATTGTTTCGAATGCAAGACCAGATGCGCCTTTTCTACGCATATTAAACTCAAGTTCAAATGCGATATCTTTCTCAGTGATACCTTTATTTTTGTTTGAGGCAATATAATCGAGGATATCTGTAAACGCAGCATCTGTAATTTTTTGAGCTTCTGTGATAAGTGATATTTCTTCCTCTGTTTTTTCTTTTCTTAAAATAGACACAAGAGCTTCACCGGCTGCAAATTCAATTTCAGGCATTGTGTCAATGAAGGATTTAGCAGCCGCATAGCTAAGATAAGAATCTTCAAAATAAATACGTTCGGTTTTATACGGAAGTGCTTCTAAAGTCTTCTTTACAGTTGCGGCATGTCCACCTTCGAAAAGAGCAACTTCAATGGGTGCTTTAACAATCGATTTTGCAGCAATTATATATCTGAAATCGGTGAAGAACCAAGCCTTTTCATTTGTAACAAGCAAAAGACCATTAGATGTTGTCATTCCGGTGAAATAACGTCTGTTTTCAGGACGAACCAGAATAATAGCTTCGCCTTTATTAAGTTTAGCAGAGAGCTTTTCTATTTTTGTCATTTTAAAATTTTCCTCTCAAATTTTCTTTTTATTTTTATGAACAAGGTACTTTTATTTCCTACAGGTTTTACGAGAAATGCCTGTACCCCTGCCCTATTTGCTGCTTTTATATCAGTAAATAACTGATCTCCTATAAAAACGGATTCGCTTTTCTGTATATTCATCACAGCTAAAGCTGATTCTATAGCATGAATTCTGGGTTTAAAAGCATTGTAGAAATATCCGACATCAAGATTTTTAGCAAATCCGAAAACGCGTTTCTTTTGATTGTTAGATATAAAACAAACAGAAATATTTTCTTTTTTTAAATTCTCTATCCATGTTATAACATCTTCAGTGGGTGTTGGGTAATTATGTGTGACCAATGTATCATCAAGATCTGTAAGTATTCCTTTTATATTGTATTCTTTTAATATCTGTGGAGTAATTTCTTTAAAGGAATTAAATGATCTTAAAAATTCAGGTGTTTTATCTTTCATATTCAACCTACAATAAAAAAACAAAAGAATGCCGAAATAGTCGGCATTCCCTGCTTATCTTATGGATTATTTGTATTTGCGTTTTCTTGCCGCCTCAGATTTTTTCTTACGTTTTACAGAAGGCTTCTCGTAAAACTCACGTTTTCTCAGTTCGGTAATTACGCCGGCTTTCTGACACTGTCTCTTAAAACGACGGAGCGCGTTATCCAAAGATTCGTTCTCTTTAAGTTTGATTTCTGACATGTAGTTTCCCTCCCCTCCATCGGTAAAAAAGTGTGTGCTGAATTTGTACCCTAATATTATACACGAATAAAGCCTTTATGTAAAGCAATTTTTTGCTTAAAAAATATAACTATTTGTGACATCTTTGAATCAATGCATTATTCTGTGAAAATAAACAACGACTATCATTTATATTTAATATCATTGGGGTCTATAAATTCACGGAGCAGTGAATTATCAGGCAACAATGATATATCTATTTGAAAGAACTCTTCCAATTTTATAATATATTTTTGTACCTCAGCAAAATATTCATTATCATTATTTATGGATTTTAATAATGAAATTGCTTTATCTTTTAATAAAAACGGTTCATAGGCATGAGTTGTGTCAATCCTGATATCAGCTAATGAAGCAAACGGTCTGATCAGAGTGTCTTCACCCTCGCAAACCAAAGGCCACATATTCAGAGTATCTTTGGGTACCGTATTTCTTGCCCAACTGTCTCTGACCAATCTTCTGATAAATCGAGCTTCTCTCTTTGAAAGAATAGTTGATCCATCTAATACAAAATTACTATGAGGGCTGACATATATTTCAAGGATTTCCTCTTTAGCGATCCCTTTATTTATTTTAGGATTAAGCGCATGAATTCCTTCGAAAATAACTATCCCTTCAGCTCCAACATCAATAAATGAAGCATTATCTGTTCTTTTCCCAGTGAAGAAATCATATTTCGGTAAATATGATTTGCCTGTACTTATAAGATTGATAATTGTTTCATGGATAAGAGACACTTTTAATGCCTCAACAACTTCTGCATTTACTTTACCGTTGATTATGGGTAAGTTTTCTCGGTTATGGTAAAAATCATCAAGAGAAACGACTTCACATTTATGACCGATTTGTCGAATTTCTTCGCATATTTTATTTGCAGTAGTGGTTTTTCCGGAACTTGAAGGTCCTGAAAGTAATATTATCCTGTGGTTTGCTAATTTATTAACAGTATTTGATATTTGCTTACGATAATACAACTCAGCTTCAATGATTACATCAATAGGTTTATTCTTCAGGTCGGTTGATATTTCTGCTATATTATATTCGAATTGAGATTGATTCATTTATTCTTTTCTCCATTATTCTTTATATAATTATATGCAAATTTAGTGCCGCATGATCGGTCTATCGATCCGTTTTTAACAATTTTTGTCATTGCGTTTGCACCGCAGGCTAAAACTGTCTGTATATCGTCCATCATATATATATTATATGCACATTCTTTTCCTTTTTTTGAAAAACCTATATTTTCATTATTCCCAACAGTATTCTTTTGTCTGTAAAGATAATAAGGGTAATAATCTCTTTTTTCAAGAATACTGCACGCATCCGATACCATTTGAGTGACTGCTATCGGATCTGTGTTAGAATACAAAGAACTGTCAAGCCCATAATCCGCTGCACGTTTAATATAAAGGGTGTGAACCGTTATATTTGCAGGATCAAGTTCAATTATTTTCTTAAGCCCCTCTTTAAATGAATCAACTGTCTCAAGTGGCAATCCGGCGATCAAGTCAACATTAATATCAAACCCATACTTCTTTGCTGAATCGTACGCTTTAAAAAAGTCTTCAACAGTATGTTTTCTGCCTGCAGCAGAAAGAACATCCGCAGATAACGTTTGAGGGTTTACGCTTATACGGTTCACCCCGTATTTCTTCATTATGCAAAGTTTGCTTTCAGATATTGTTTCAGGTCTTCCTGCCTCTACAGTATATTCGAAACATTCAGAAAGATCAAAACACATCTCTATCTGTTGAAGTATCTTCTCAAAAGAAATATCATCTATACATGTCGGAGTACCGCCTCCGATGTAAACAGTCAGCGGTTTTTTGTGAATAGCTTCTTCTGCAGTTTTGCTGATTTCATTGCATAGAGTTTCAATATAGGGTTCTATATATTTCTTTTCTTTTTCAGTAGAATATGATACAAAAGAACAATACTTGCATCTTGTCGGACAGAAAGGAATCGATATGTATAGGCTGTAACTATCTTCATAAAGCTTATTTACAGCGCTTTTTCTCATTTCGACAGCTTTTCTGCAAATATTTATTTTCTCGGGCGCTACAAGGTATGATTTTTCAAGTACAGATTCGCAATTATCTCCATGTATAGCCTGCATCTTTAAATAGAAATTTACGGGTCTTACGCCTATGAGAAGTCCCCATGGTGGGCGAAGTCCTGTTGCTTTATTGAACACATCATAAGCAACTCTTACGCAAGCACAGCGTGCTCCATCATAAAGAGAGTTATCTACCTCGGAAACGGATTCAAAAACATCACCGTTATCGATATATTTCGCAAAAGCATTGTTTTCATTTAGGATAACTGTCAGTTCTTTACCGTCAGAATCATCTATTACACTGATTCTGGGGTAGAATAAAATAGCAGTGTTCGATATATCGAATTTGAAATTATTATTAATAAGATTGATTATCATAAAAATAAGGATATATAAGGGTTATTTATTTTTTCTTCTTTTATAGTTGAACTAAAACCGTGCCCGGGATAAATAACAGTTTCATCCGGAACGATATTTATAATTTTTTGCAGAGATTTGATCATATCGTGTTCATCACAACCAAAAGGGAAATCTGTTCGGCCAATTGAATTCTTAAATAAAGTATCTCCGGAAAAAAGAGTGTCTTCTGTTAAGAAACAACATGAACCTTCAGTGTGACCGGGGGTATGAATTATTCGAAAGATATCTTCTCCAAAGAAAAAGGTATCACCGTCTTGGAATGTTTTATCGAAAACAATATCTCTGTATTCGTATCCTTCCGGAACACCCAATGGAGCACTGTATCTATGATCTGTTAAATAATTCTTATCTTTCTCGTGAATATAGACCTTTGTTCCGTATTTCTCACGAAAAAGATTACAATCATAAGTATGATCAAAATGTCCGTGTGTTAAATAGATTGCCGTTGGAATATTGTTTTCAAGAATATCTTTAGATCTGTCGAAGCTGCATGCCGGATCAATAATAATACAGCGTCCGTTCCCGTCAAAAATATAAAATGAATTGGTTGCATACACACTGCTTCTGATTCTGAATATTTTACTTTTCATAATTTATCAGCCATCTACAACAAGCGTTATGGGACCATCATTAACAAGATTTATTTTCATGTCAGCACCAAATACACCTGTTTTTACCGGAGTATGTTCCTTGAACATTTCAATAAATTTATCATATAAAGGTTTGGCCTGTTCCGGTCTTGCAGCTGCTATAAATGAAGGTCTTTTACCGTGTGAAGTATCTGCACATAAAGTAAAATTAGATACGATAAGTACCTCGCCGCCTATATCATTTACAGATAAATTCATTTTATCGTTTTCGTCGCAGAAAATACGCATCCCTCTGCATCTTTCAGCAAGTGTTTTTAAATTCTGTTCGGTATCGGTTGCATAAATTCCAAGAAGAATAACAAGTCCCTTCCCTATTTCTTCGCGTGTTTTGATACCGTTATCGTCTATATCAATAACGGCAGAGTCTACTCTTTGAATTATTGCTTTCATTTTTTTGTTCCTTTTTCAGGTGCACGTTCAACTGTCATAACATTTGTTATTTTATTTATTCTTTTCATAACAGTATCGAGATGTGCAATATCCATAACGTCAATATTAAGATAAACTTCCATGCATCCGTCACTTAATTCATGAGTGTTGATTGAATGCATTACAATTCTCATTGAAGCTAAAACCATTGTGATATCAGCAACAAGATCTATTCTGGAAAGAGCTGTTATGCAAATGGTTGTTGCAAAATATTCACTCGGTGCACCATCCCAATGAACACGTATCAGACGGTTTCCGTCAACGTTCTGCATATGTTTGCAATCAGCTTTATGAACAGCAACCCCATTGCCTCTTGTTATATAACCGATAATTTCGTCGCCGGGAAGCGGAGAACAACAACCGGCAAGACGTACAAGACAGTTATCTATATCTTCAACGATAACACCGTTTATGGCTTTTCTTTTCGTAGTTACTTCTACTGTCTTGGGCTTTTCATTCTGCTTCTGAAGCTTTATATACTCGTCTTTAAGCTTTGGTAGAATTTTCGATATAGAAATACCACCGTAACCGATCGCCGCATAAAATTCATCAAGCTCGGTTATATTGTATTTCTTCATAACAGAGAGGAAGAAAATATTTTTGTCAACATTAACAAGATATACATTCAGCCTTCTGAGCTCTTTTTCAAGAAGATCTTTACCTGCCTGAATGTTTTCTTCTCGTTTTTCCTTTTTAAACCACTGACGGATCTTTGCTTTAGCTTCGTTTGTTCTGACTAAATTCAACCAGTCTCTGGAGGGGCCTGTTGAGGATTGAGATGTGATAATTTCAACAACATCACCATTGTGAAGCTTGGTGGAAAGTTCGGACATACGTCCGTTTATCTTACCGCCGATCATTTTATTACCGACAGCACTGTGAATTGAATAAGCAAAGTCGATAATGTTCGAATCAGCAGGAAGCTTGATAATATCTCCTTTAGGTGTGGAAACAAAGACCTGGTCACTGAAAAGGTCAATTTTAAATGTTTTCATGAAGTCATCTGCTTCAGAAACATCGGTCTGAACCTCAAGAAGCTTTCTTACCCATGAAAGCTTTTCATCAACAGAACTGTCTGATATTCCACCGCTCTTATACTTCCAGTGTGCGGCAATACCTAGTTCCGCAATTCGATGCATTTCATGTGTTCTGATCTGAACCTCGAAGAAATGACCGTTATTGCTGACGGTAGTATGTAAAGACTGATACATATTAGGCTTTGGAACGGCTATATAGTCTTTTAATCTGCCCGGAATAGCCTGGAATATATCGTGAATATGACCAAGTACGTTGTAACAGTCTCCGACTTTATCAACGATAACTCTGAATGCATATAGGTCATAAATTTCGTTGAAATTCTTGTTTTGAGTAAACATTTTACGGTAAATAGAATAAATATGTTTAACCCTGCCGTCTACAACAGCATTTATATGCTCCTCTTCAAGCTTCTTTTCAATCATATTTTTAATGCTTGTAAAGAAGTTTTTATCTGTATCCAGATTTGCAAGATCTTCCATTATTTCAGCATAGCCTATCGGGTCAAGATATTTTACAGCTATATCTTCGATTTCGGTTTTTATACTTTGAATACCTAATCTATGAGCTAAGGGGGCATATACTTCGATTGATTCCAATGCTATCGTACGCTGTTTATGCTCAGGCATAGAATCCAATGTCCTGAGATTATGTAAACGGTCGGAAAGCTTTATTAAAATTACCCTTATGTCTTTTGTCATTGCAAGCAGCATCTTACGAAGAGTTTCAAGCTGTTGTTCCTCTTTGGAAGAATACTTTATGCGTTCAAGTTTTGTTACTCCTTCGACAAGCTCGGCAACTTCCACACCGAACCTTTTTTTGATATCGTCATAAGTATACTCTGTGTCTTCGATTATATCATGGAAAAGAGCTGCGACGATAGTATCTGTATCGCAGTCAAAATCAAGCAGGATCTTTGCAACCGCAATCGGGTGATTGATGTACGGTTCTCCTGTTTTTCTCTTTTGGGATTCATGAGCAGCGAATGCAAAATCATACGCTTCCCTGATTTTCTCCATGTTATAATTTCTGCCTTTTTTTTCAAGAGCATCAAAAAGCTCTTTTGCCGAAGGCAACATACGGATTCCTTCTTTCTTTATTGGTGAACAATGCTCCATGTAGCAGAGTTCTGAAGATCTACTTTTTCAAAAGAATTACGATAGGTTATTTTTATAAAATCGGTTCCTGTATAAGTAATAAGATCAAGTTCTCTGAGAATATCTATTGATAACATGAAACGCGCATAATTGATATCAAGACCCGATTCATGTGAAAGTCTTCTTGCAAAAGAGTATGCGTTGTATTCTTCTGTCTCGGAATTTTGTTTTCTTATTTTCTTAAATACAGCAGCTACATGATCTCTGGTAAGAACTATATCATCAATGATTTTACCGTTCTTCTTGAAATTATCGTAAAAAAGCTTGTTAACTTTATCTTTGCTTTCTATGGATGTTGCAAGTTTGAATTTTTTTACATTAACAGAAAGACTTCTTTTACCGTTAAAGACATTGTCTCCCAAAGCACATACAACATCTATTTCATCGCCTTTAACACAATTCAATTGGTTGAATTCTGTATTGAACATAAGCATTGTAACCGGTTCAAGCTGAGAGTCTTTTTTGGCAACCCTCATCTTGACATGATGACCACAGCCAATCGGTTCGATGTCAACGACTGTAAGGTTCTTAACAATAAATAACGGGGTGTTATTTCCTGTACCGAACGGTTCAAGCAGTCGAATAACGTCATATGTCTGAAGTGTTAATCTTTCAAATGGAAGTTCACACTCTGCTTCAATAACTGGAATAAGCATCTTGTCTGTTATTGTTTTATTTGAATGTGCAACTATATCCTTCTTAAAATCACTGTATTTTTCTCTGCTCAAAGATAAACCCGCAGCCATCTCATGACCGCCAAATTTAAGAAGGGAAGAAGAGGTTTCCTGTAAAAGTTCAAATATACTGATTCCTTTGACGCTTCGTGCGGAACCTTTCATGTTCTCTCCGTCGCCACATAATAAAATACAGGGTTTACCGTATTTTTCGATTATTCTTGAGGCAACAATTCCGATCACACCGTGGTGCCAGTCATCTGATCCAAAAACAAGTATCTTATCATTAAGACCTTCTTTTTCGATCATTTTTTCGACATCCTTAAAGATTTCGGATTCAAGTTGTTGTCTTTTTCTGTTTTCTTCACATAGTGAAGTTGCTATTTCGGAAGCCACAGTATAATCTTTTTCCAAAAGAAGACTGATAGAGGTCTTAGGATCCCCTATTCTTCCTGCAGCGTTCAAACGCGGTGCTATAGTATATGCTATAACAGAGGAACTGACTTCTTTTTCGTTTCCCGAGGCTGAAAGTAATGCTTTAAGACCTACAGAGATATGTTCTTTAATCTTTTTGATACCTATTACGACAATTGCTCTGTTTTCGTTAACAAGAGGCATAATATCAGCGATTGTTCCGATAGCAACAAGATCACCGTAATCATCAAGTGCTTTAACGGTATCATTTGTAAGAGCACATATAAGCTTAAAAACAACACCTACCCCGGCCAGTTCAGAAAAAGGATATTTTCCTGAAGGTCTTTTGGGGTTAACAATAGCAACACATTCAGGTATAAGCTCGGTAACGGAACCGTCTTCATTTTGTTTAAGCTTACATTCGTGATGGTCTGTTATTACAATTTCAAGCCCGATGCTTTTGGCGAAAATAACTTCATCAACAGCCGTTGTACCTGTATCAACAGTAATAACAAGAGATGTTCCGTTTTCTTTTATTTTTCTTAATGCGCTTTCATTTAATCCGTACCCCTCATCTGTTCTTCCCGGTATATAATAATCAACACATGCTCCGCAAGAAGACAGATATTTATAAAGAATTGATACAGATGTTATACCATCTACGTCATAGTCTCCGTAAACAGTAATTTTTTCATTATTTTCAATAGCTTTTTTAATACGATCTACCGCTGCTTCCATATCGGGAAGAAGAAACGGATCATGAAGTCTGGTAGGTGAAATATTGAAAAAATCTTCTATTTCAAATGTTTCACGAAAGCCTCTGTTGTAAAACAAGCGAGAAAGAAGTTCATAAAATGATCTTCTTGTTTCCTCGGATGTAGTACTGTTCTTTTTTCTTCTCGGTCTAAAATATTCCTCAAGAAAATCAGAAAATTCGGAAACTGTTTCCGCATTTTGATTTTTAAGAACCCATCTGCATTCAGGGCGTTTGATTTCAGTCATTTACATGCCCCCTTTGCTCATCTCAAGATAAATGTCAACACAGTCATCTTTTGAAATGTTAAGATGATTATTGTTAACATTCATTTTGATAGCAAGATCGGCATATTTTTCAGCTTGTTCTTTAGAAAGTACAGGTTTTTGATAATAAACAGAGATTATATCATTTATCTGTTTTGAAAATTCAGTAGCAGAATTTATTCCGCAGACAGAAAGGGTTTCGGATATATCTGTAATAGCAGATACTCTTTCAAGAAACTGACCGATAAACACAGCACAGGCGTATCCGTGTGATGCATCATGCATTGTTGTAAGCATATAGCCCATAGAATGCGGAAAGCTTGTTCCACCGTCGTTAATTGCAAGACCGGCAAGAATTGAACCGAAATAGAGATCATCTCGTACCTGGGGATCGCAATCTGTATTCTCGGTAAACTTTAATATCGCAGGGAAAACCTTTTTGAGCGCGGCATGGCCATAAATTTTAGACCATTCGCCGCCTCTTTTACTGTATATTGCTTCAATAGCATGACAAACTGAATCCAATGCAGTTGAAACTGTTATATGAGCAGGCATAGATTTAGTGTATGTGTAATCGCAAAGAGCAATTTTAGCATATGAATTTTTTGTTTTAACGGATTTTTTTATGGGAATATCTCCG
>JAEIGA010018680.1_pt1 | contig 10569 bp, 5 predicted proteins | sample 9270691 | NCBI WGS metagenome assembly JAEIGA01 (sample SAMN17057246, study PRJNA624740) | gut metagenome | biome: biome; isolation source: fecal sample | host: Bos grunniens | place: China: Xizang | collected 2019
AAGCTCGCTACATATTCAAATGTAACACTTACCAAGAAAGCTGTTGATGCAGGTATTGAAAACATGGTAACAGTAAACAAGACTGTTGAGGGTATCTTCGACCTCATGGGCCGCAAGCACAACACCATCACTGCTCCTGGTATTTACATCGTAAACGGCAAAAAGGTTGTGGTTAAGTAATATTCTCGAATACAACTAGTCACAATTTAGTTAAAGTGCTTTCCATAGTTTGTGGAAAGCACTTTTTTTTGTATCTTTGCGTCCGATTTTATATACTGCATAAAGTGTAAATAAGAATTTAACCAAACATATATGAACAAGACAAATCACACAACAACTTTTGTCAGCAAAATCTGTAGCATATTGCTGATATTGCTGTTTGCACTTCCAGCTTCTGCAAGCCAGGCCGAAGATGGCAACACAGAAATATCCGGTGTTGTGGTAGACAAGAAAACAAAAGAGCCCTTAATTGGCGTAAACGTTGCTATTTGGGAAGGCGATGAGTTAGCGACTGGTGTCTCTACCGACTTTGATGGTGCCTTCCACATGACAACCTCTTTAAGCAGCTTTGAGCTAAAGGTTTCTTATATGGGCTACAAAGAAGCAACGTTTAATTCTAAATCTCACAAGCTCATTGATATGTTTATTGAGCTTGAGGAAGATGCCAACACATTGGGTGATGTGGTGATTACAGGTTTTGTTGCAAAAAACAAAGAGACCTTCACCGGTTCTGTTACTGAAATGTCGGGCTTGGAGTTACGCCAAGTATCTGGCACCAACCTCATCGGTGCAATCTCGGCCCTCACCCCTGGTATGGCCATGGTACAAAATACCGCCGAAGGTTCCAATCCCAACCACACTCCCGAATTGGTATTGCGCGGTATGAGTTCATTCTCCAATAGCGGTCAGCAGGTCAACCAGCCCACCATCATCCTAGATGGTACCGAGATTACCATGCAGGACCTCTACGACCTCGACATCAATGAGGTAGAGAAGATTACCGTATTGAAAGACGCTTCAGCAACTGCGCTCTACGGTTCCAAAGCGGCCAATGGCGTTATCGTCATCACCCGTAAGCCCATCCACGAGAGCACAGTGCGTGTGCAGTACAACTTCACCGGCAATCTGCAATTCCCTGTATTGAGCGACTACAACGTGCTCAATGCCAGCGAAAAGCTCGAATATGAGCGTTTAGCAGGTCTCTACAATGCCTATGGACAGATTAGCTCTGAGACTGGACTTCCGCTTCAGTATGAGTATGATGAGATCTACAATCAGCGTTACAAGCTTATCCAGGCAGGTCTCAATAGCGACTGGCTTTCACAACCAGCACGTACAGCCTTCTCTAATGAGCACTCGGTGCGTGTGTATGGCGGTGCACAAAACCTGCGTTACGAACTGACAGGCCGTTTTGGTGACACCCGAGGTGTGATGAAGGATGACTACCGCAAGCGCTACAACTTGGGTTTCAAGCTCGACTATCACATAGGAACCCTTGTCCTGTCAAACCGCACCACCTACCAAGAGGTTAACACCAAGGATACCCCTTATGGTTCATTCTCGCAGTATGTAGAGATGAATCCCTACGATAGAATCTATAATGCTGATGGCTCTATCAACACCGACCTGACATGGGATCTCGACAATCCGCTTTACGAGGCCACCTTGGGAAGCTTCTCAAGGAGTGCCACTCGCACATTGAGCAACAGTTCAGATCTACGTTGGGATATCAACAAGATGTTCCTTGTCACAGGTCACTTCAATGTATCGAGCGATATGGGTTCAACCGATGTATTCACATCACCTAAATCATTAATTTATAAGAAAGAGACAGACCTCTCTAAGAAGGGACAATACACCAAAGGCATGTCTGACGGTATCAGCTACAACGGTAACTTGGTGGGCACCTTCAATAAGTTCTTTGATGACGAGTCGCTTGTAAGCCTTTCTACCGGATGGGAGATCAACTATGCTAATAGCAGCAGCGAGACCATACAAGCTATCGGTTTCTTCAACGACCACCTCTCTTATATAGGTAATGCGGTAAGCTACCCCAACAGCGACAAGCCCTATGGTTCACAATACGAGACAGCCGATGTAGGTGCCTTCGTTACAGGTAATGCCTCATGGCGTAACCGCTACTTTGTCGACGGCACATGGCGCACAACTGGTTCATCACAGTTTGGTGAGAACAATCGTTACGGCCACTTCTGGTCAAGCGGTTTGGGATGGAATATTCTCAACGAGCCCTTCATGAAAGAGGTGAAGCAGCATTTCGACATCTTCAAAATGCGTGGTAGCGCTGGTTACACGGGTAAGGTAAGCTTCAGCCCCTTCCAGGCGATGACCATGTATCAGTATCGCAACGATTACGAATACAAAAATGGCATAGGTGCTGTTCCTGTCACTATCGGTAATATCGATCTTACTTGGGAACGCACGATGAACTACAACGTGGGTCTCGACTTGAGTATGTTTGACCGCCGACTCAACTTCACTCTCGATGCCTACATCCGCAACACTACCGACCTCTTGCTCGATAAGGCATACGCTCCCTCAACAGGTGTTACCACCGCCAAGGCCAACTTGGGAGAGTTGCAGAACAAGGGTATTGAGTTCCAGGTTGATGGTTATGTCATCCGCAACAATGATTTCTATTGGCGTTTAGCAGCTATGGGTTACACCAACCGTAATAAGATTACCAAGATCAACAAGGCCTTGGAAGAGATCAACAAAGAGAACCAGAACAACTCTTCAATGAGCCTTGCTCCGCTTCCTCAATATGCTGAAGGCGAGAGTGTGACAGCACTCAAACTAGTGCGCTCGGCTGGTATCGACCCCGCCACCGGTAAGGAGGTATACATCAAGCGCGATGGTACACTGACCTTCGAGTACGACCCTGCTGACCGTGTACTTATCGGCGACACTGAGCCAGCTTTCACAGGTACGTTCAGCACCAATGTCTTCTGGAAAGGATTTAGTGTGTATGCCTTGTTTAACTACCGCATGGGTGCATGGGTCTACAACACCACTCGTGTAAGCAAGGTAGAGGGTTCTGACCCCCACTACAATGCCGATAAGCGCGTGTTCGGTGATCGTTGGAAACAGCCTGGCGATGTAGCCTACTATAAGGATATTGCCGATAGCAGCCGCCCCGAGCAGACCACCCGCTTTGCTGAGCAGGAGTACACCCTGAACCTGGGTTCGCTCAACCTCAGCTACGAGTTCAACGAGGAGATGTGCAAATCAATGCACGTAAGAAATATGCGTGCAGGTATCAACTTCACCGACATCTTGCGACTATCAACCGTAAAGATAGAGCGTGGTACCAACTATCTCTATAGCCAGGGATTTGAGCTATTCTTTAATGTGACACTCTAAGAATTACGAACTATGAAGAAGATAACATATATGATGTACTTAGTGGTTGCCCTTTGGGCTACCACATCGTGCGAAGATTTTCTCAACATCACTCCTGAGGGACAGGCCAAGCGCGACGAAATACTCTTGACCACCGAGGGTATTGAAGAGGCCATGTATGGTGTATATGCGCAGTTGCGCTCCAATACATTGTATGGCCAGGAACTCCACTTCCACACACTCGAGATTATGGCACACAACATGTATTGTGCCGGACACACCACATTGACAGCACTAGGCGAGTTTGACTATAGCAATACCAATGTAAAGTCTATTTTCGAAGGTATCTGGACCGCCATGTACAAGAATATCTCCAATGTGAATAGTGTGCTCAACTCACCGCTTATCGTAGATGCCGAGGAATTCCCCTACACGATTTATAAAGGTGAAGCTCTTGGCTTGCGTGCCTTCATGCACTTCGACTTGGTGCGTCTATTTACAGAGCAATATACCCAAAACCCAAATGCTACAGGTATTCCCTACGCCACCGAGTTTTCACTCATTACCCCCGAGTTTGAGAACCTGCAAAAGAACTACGAGCACATCATTGCCGACCTGCTCGAAGCCGAAAAACTGCTTGCCGACGAGGAGAAGTATGAGGGCGAAGGCAACTTCATGCTCGACCGCCAGATACACTTCAACGTATATGCCGTGAAGGCCACATTGGCAAGAGTCTACCTCACTATGGGCGACAAGGTGAATGCAGCCAAGTATGCCAAAGAGGTAATCGATGGCGGTAAATACCACCTGAAAGAGATGACCGAGGTACGAAACGACCTTGCCGGTGTACTCTCTAAGAAGGAGTGTATCTTTGGTGTCTACTATGCAGGCTTCTTCTCACAAGTATATGAGAAGTTATACAAGACCACAACACGCTACTCGCTCGACCTGCGCGATGACTTTATGGATATCTATGATAGAGACCACGTAGGTAACGATTACAGAAAAACGTCATACTTTGCTGCCAACCAAGACCAAGTGTATCGTTTGATCAAGTTGACAGACATCTATGAGCTCGACAACAATGCTGCTTCACGCCCCGAAGATCTCATCCTCGGTATCAATATGATCCGCATCCCTGAGATGTATTATATCATGGCCGAGGTATTGCTCGACGAGGATGCCGATGCTGCACTCGAATACTACAATGAGGTGCGCACCCATCGCGGTCTTGAGCCCCTCCCTACCCACGTTACTGATGAGGAAACAGGCGAATTGGTATATCGTCCCTTGACACTACAGCACATCAATGAGGAGCGCTACAAAGAGTATTTCGGCGAAGGCCAACTCTTCTTCAACATGAAACGCTTGCATGAGAACATTAGTTCGTACAACAATGCCACTACCTATCAGGCAAGCAAAGATATTTATGTAGTACCCATTCCTGACATTGAAATTCAAAATCGCTATTGATATCACCTAACACAGCTGATAATATGAACAATCCATTAAAAAGCATAGCACTAGCATTCATTGGAGTATTGGGTCTGGCATCATGCACTGAAACCGAATACCTCAAGTTCGATGCATCGCACAATGGAGTCTATTTCACCCAAGATGAGTTAAAGTATTCATTCAGTGTAACCGCCGATTCCATACGCACCCACCTATTTAAGATGCCCATAAAGATTATGGGACGTACTAGTAATGTAGAGCGCGAAGTGGCATACAGTGTAAATAAAGATTTCACCGATGCTGTAGAGGGTGTTCATTTCCTATTAGGAAAGGCAATCATTGCTCCCGACTCGATTACAGGATATATCCCCATAACCATTCTTAGAGACAGTCTCGAGGGTAGTTACGAAAAAGGCTATACCACCTATAATCTGTGTATCGAATTGGAGGAGAATGACAACTTCATACCTACCCTTGACTTCCCTAGTCAGATTCGTCAGCTGCAGTTCGATAATGCCATCGACACCCCTGAGTGGGTCGACTATAAGGGTGATAAGTTATGGGTAACCGGTAGCCCCCACCCCAATCTTGGAAGCTGGCACCCCTACACTTTCATCAAGTTGGTCGAGCTGTTCCATACCATACAATATGTAGATAACATGTACGAGACTTACCAGAAGATGGTAGTATATTTTGGTGGCGAGAATTTAGAGAAAGTGCCCTATGCATCTTTCAACCCCTACACACACATCATGCGCAAGTATGTGCTTGCCCCCTTATATGATCATATCTACAACAATAGGGAGGAGATTCTAAAGATGTATCCCGATTATCCCTTCGACTTCCCTAACCCCTATGAAGAGTAATTAACCCGATAACACATTGTTTCTGATGAAAACATACAAATATATCCTCTTTGCGTTAGCGACTTTGACTCTCGCCTCGTGCTTCAAGGACGAAAGTACCGACGCTACCAACCCTATTGCAGAGATTACGATTGATGAGAGCAATCTCATGAAGGTATACAACATCAACAAGAATGACTCTCTCATCATCAGTCCCGTGGTGACACAATCAAACAAAGAGTTACCCCTATATTATGCATGGGAGCTTGACCAGGTGATCGTTTCTACCGAGAAGGAGTTCCGCTACAGAGGTGATATTCTCGGCACCTACAACGGACGTCTGATCGTGTCTAACGACGATGGCAAGGCCTTCTACACCTTCACGCTCAACGTAAACTCACCCTACGAGTATGGTATCATGGTGCTCAGCAAAGACACCGACGGTCGTCCTCATATAGCCTTTATGCAGGAACCTCTAGAGGAGGGTGGTGAGAAGAAGTTCTACGATGAAAACTGCTTGGAGAAGAACAATACCGACCAGTTCTTTGCATCCAACCCTTCCGACATCATCCAAACTACCGGAACATTGATCGTCGCATGCCAAGGTAACGACAACGACTCAGAGGATGGTGCTGCCATCTACTTCCTGAACGAGAAGACCTTTGTGATGGAGAATCTGGTAGAGTCTAATGAATACAAAGACTTCAAACCCACCCGTCTGCTCACTCCCCAGGGCAGCTACGAGGGTAGCGCCTATCCTGTACTCTCTGCTGACGGAAAGATGTATTCTCTCCCCACCTACAATGCCGTGTTGCAGCCTTCGCATAAGCTGACATCCACCTATGCCCAAGCAGGCTTTGCCATCGGAGGTGACCGCTACAACGACATCGTAGTATGGGACAATGAGGTGAACGACTTTGTGTGCTTGTACAACAGCTATGGCCCCTATTATTGTGGAGCCCAGTATCTGCTCACCCGCGATTCGCTCATGACCGACGAGTATTACAAAAAGAATTTCAGCAAGCTAAAGGGATTAAATTCATTGACTCCCATACGTCGCACTGCCGAGCAAGAAAAGAATTCACGTCTCCAGTTTGTAGCCATCGTCAAGGGCGCATTGGCCACACAGAAAGTGATTATGGGCTCCTTCTTCTGGGAGGCAGTGACTGGCAGCTATGGCAAATATAACGTATATGACAATGGCGGATTCACCAAGGCTGCAGCCAAGAACTATTCAGTCATCAATGAGAATACCCCCTGTATCGCCAATGCCACCTATGAGACAATGCTATTTGCCGATGGCAACAAGGTGATGAAATGGTATTATCTTAACGATGCCTACCTTGAGAATGCCGTTGAGTTACTCCAAGTAGGTAGCGACGAGGCTATCATCACCTCATTTGACATCAGTGCTGACCATAAGCAAACCTACGTATCCTTCTACGAGCCTAATCAGGAAGGTAAGGAAGGTAAGAATGGTAGCGTGTGGGTGTTCGATACCAACTCGGGGGAGGTGCTCGAGCAATATGACAACGTTTGCTATCAGCCCGTTAAGGTACTGTATAAGAAGAAATAACTTAACTTTGAAAGTTGGTAGTTAAATGAAGATAAAGGCCTAATGATTTGTACGCGCAAACAAAGCTATTGTCTGCACTCCTGTAACTCCAGAACTCCTGCAACTCTAAATATGAAGCAGCGTACTGACTATTGGCTTTTAACTTCTATAAAACGGAGCGAAGCGTAGTGCTATCTCCCTTTAACTCCTCAACTCCTCTAAGTTGAGCTCGCGATGCTTAAATAATAAATCAAGATATATGCGTTTATTTACCGCTATTTTCATGTTGTTGGGCGCTCTTACGATGAGTGCCCAACAACTTCCTATAGACCCTTCCGTACGTTATGGCAAGTTAGATAATGGTCTCACCTATTACATCTACCCCAACGCGCAGCCTCGTCAGGAAGCAGAGTTCTATATCGTGCAGCGTGTAGGCTCCATCCTCGAGGAGGAGCACCAACGGGGCTTGGCCCACTTCTTGGAGCACATGGCCTTCAATGGCACCAAGCACTTCCCCGGCAAGCGCCTCATCAGCTATCTCGAAGAGAACGGAGTGAAGTTTGGCACTGACATCAATGCCTACACCTCCTTTGACCATACCGTATACAGTCTGTCACATGTGCCCACCACGCGCGACGGATTGGTCGACTCATGCCTGCTGATACTCAACGACTGGAGTGCACATATCACCCTCGATGGCAAGGAAATCGATGCCGAGCGTCAGGTGATACACGAGGAGTGGCGCAGCAAGCGCAATGCCCGCGACCGCATCTATGAGCAGACACTCCCCTACCTCTTCCCCGACAGCAACCGCTATGCCTACCGCATGCCCATTGGCTTGATGGAGGTGGTCGACAACTTCCCCCACCAGGCACTGCGCGACTATTATCACCGTTGGTATCGCCCCGACCTTCAGGCTGTTATCGTTGTTGGTGATATTGATGCCGCATATGTAGAGACACGTATACGTGAACTGTGGAGCAATGTGAAAGTGCCTACCGATGCCCCCGAGCGCCCACACTACACCGTAGCTGACAATGCATCACCCATCGTAGCTATCGGCACCGACCCCGAATTGTCGTCAGGTACACTGCGCATCAGCTTCAAGTATGATCCCCTCCCTACAGAGGCCAACCTCACCGTCGAAGGTCAGCGCGACGTCTTCTGCCGCGCCTTGGTGATGTCAATGCTATCTGCCCGCATCAGCGACTATCAGCAGGCAGGCATGTTACCCCAGGGGGCTCATGTGCGCTTCACCGATGGCGACTACTCACTGGCAATGACCAAGAAGGCTCTGTCAGCATCTGTCGGTTTCCAAGGCGACAACTGGCAGGGAGGCATGCAGATGCTCGTATATATGCTCAATCAAGCCCTCTCGCATGGTTTCTCAGCCGAGGAGTATGAGCGAGTATGCACACAGATCACCATGTCGCTACACCAAATGGAGGCACAGAGCAGAATGCACCTGCCCAGCAACTTCCTTGTGCAGCGTTGCATGGATCACTTCCTCTATGCCAATCCCGTGCTCACGATGCAGCAGACAGCCGAACTCAATCGCCAGCTACTTGCCGAGATGACGCTCGATAAAGTAAACGCCCGCTTTGCCGAGTACCTCTACAGCCCCGGTGGCGTAGCTATCCTGCTCCAAGGCAGAGCACACGAGAGCCACCAGTGGCCCACGCAAGAGGAGGTAGTGGAGGCATACATCCAATCATGGGGCATCCCCACACAGCCACACCAGATACCGCAGCTCGAGCCAGCCCCTGAGCTCATGCCCATCAAGCCACAGGCTGGTACCATCGTAAGCACCAAGAGCAACACCCGATATGCAGCCACCGAGTTCATACTCAGCAATGGTGCTCGCGTGATAGTGAAACCTACGCAGAGCGATGTGGTGCGTCTCACCGCCACCAGCAATGGAGGCACCTCGCTCATCGACGATAGCGAATATGCCCATATCAATGCCATCAATGCCCTTCCCCCGATGGGCGGACTGGGCAATCTCTCGGGTCGCGACCTAGGCCGTGCCCTCGAGGGTAGCAGCGTGTCATACAAGACCAATGTGGGTACACTCTCCGAAACCTTCACTGGCAGCTGCAGCACAGCCGATGTAGAGCAACTCATGCAGCTCATGTACCTGCGCTTCACCACCGTGCGCAAAGACGAAGAGGCCTTCGCACGTTGGCAACAGAACATGCGCAACAGCATAGCACAGCAGCTACAGCCTGCACCCATGACCCTCTTTGCCGACACCCTGCGCAGCACCATGTATGAGCCACACCCACGCCAGCGCAAGCCCTCGATGGCCCTGGCCGATAGTGTCGACTATGCCCGCACATGCCAGCTCTTCAGCGAGCGCTTTGCCAATGCTGCCGACTTCACCTTCATCTTCGTTGGCGGTATCGATATGGATGCGCTCACCCCACTCATCGGTCAATACATAGCCTCACTGCCCGGCAATGCCAAGCACCATGAGAAAGCCGACCTCACTGCCCTACCCCGCCTACGCCGCGGCAAGCATGTCACCCACGTGCAGATACCCATGGAGAACCCCGTCACCACGGTCATCTACAACATCACTGCCAAGGAGCGCTACACCGCACGCAGCAATGCCGCATGTGCCATCCTCAGCGAGGTGATGAACAGCCTCTGCACCGAGACCCTGCGCGAGCAAGAGAGCGGCACCTATAACGTATCGGTGACCTCACGCATCGCACGCCAGCCCGCCGATGAGCTCACCCTGATGTACAACTTCAGCACCAACCCCCAGCAGGCCCAGCCACTGCTCGCCCAAGCCATAGCGCTGCTACGCCAGGTAGCTACCGAGGGCCCCTCTACAGAGGACTTCAGTAAGGCACGCGACTATCTGCTCAAGCAGCACCACGACTACAAGGACACAGACGCCTACTGGATGGCCACCCTCACTGACCATGCACGTTATGCTGACGACAGCATGCTCTACACGGGCGATGCCCTACGCGAGGTGACACCCAAAGATGTGCAACGCCTAGCCCGCAAGCTCATACGCTCACGCCACACCGCCGAGGTGATTATGAATGGTGCAGAGTGATACCCATACACACCATGAGAGCCTCCTACAGGGGGCTCTCATAGTATCAGTAGTTAGGCATCAATAACCTGGCATCGCAGGTCTGAAGGGACATAAGATATATGTATCCAGCGGCCATTGCCCTCCCAGATGAGTTGCGTGAAGCGTATCTTCCCCTCCTGCTGCATCTGCTGTATGAGGTTGAACAAACGGCGATTAGCCCCCTCCCGTCCTCCCCCAAGGGGGAGGTATTCAGACATCGTGGAGCTTTTCTTCCCCCCTTGGGGGGATAAGAGGGGGGCCGT
>JAEIGA010018681.1_pt1 | contig 10569 bp, 11 predicted proteins | sample 9270691 | NCBI WGS metagenome assembly JAEIGA01 (sample SAMN17057246, study PRJNA624740) | gut metagenome | biome: biome; isolation source: fecal sample | host: Bos grunniens | place: China: Xizang | collected 2019
ACCCAAACGCCACTTCATCAGCTTGTCGTAGTCCGGTTCGTCGCGCGTGGTGCGTTTTAGCTCGGGAATTCCGCTTGCCTGCGCAAACGCAATCCAAATCTCAGGGACTAACACCCCTTCTAAATCTAAACATACGATATTCATATTTCTTTCCTTAACGGCAAACAGACGGCTTTACGCACCGTCCGTCGCCTTATAATTAGTGTTGAGAATAGTTGGGCGCTTCTTTGCTAATAGAAATATCGTGAGGGTGGCTTTCAATCAAGCTCGCGTTCGTGATGCGCACGAACTCAGAGTTCGTTCTAAGTTCTTCCACCGTCGCCTTTCCGCAATAACCCATACCGGAGCGCAAACCGCCTTTCATTTGATAGATGATATCGGCAACCGATCCGCGATAAGGCACTCTGCCTTCTACCCCTTCGGGAACGAATTTCTTCGTACCTTCTTGGAAATATCTATCGCTACTGCCCGCCGCCATTGCGCCAAGCGAGCCCATACCCCTATATACCTTATAGCTTCTGCCTTGATACAATTCCACTTCGCCGGGACTTTCAAGCGTACCTGCCAAAAGCGAGCCAACCATAACGGCGCTACCGCCTGCCGCAAGGGCTTTCACGATATCCCCGCTATATTTAATACCGCCGTCTGCGATAATTCTCTTGCCGAATTTATCCGCCGTTTCCGCACAGTCCATAATCGCCGTAAGCTGGGGAACGCCGATCCCTGCAACAACGCGAGTCGTACAAATCGAACCTGGTCCGATACCGACTTTCACGACGTCTGCGCCCGCTTTAATCAAAGCTTCGGTTGCGCCTGCCGTTGCCACGTTGCCTGCAATAATCGAAAGATTGGGGAATTTCGCTCTGATTTCTTCTACCTTTTTAATAACGCCTGCGGAATGTCCGTGCGCCGTGTCGATAGCGATAATGTCTACGCGAGCTTCTACGAGCGCTTGAATTCTATCCATCGTATTCGCCGCCGTGCCGACCGCCGCGCCGACGAGTAATCTACCGTTTTCGTCGCGAGCCGAATTAGGATATTGAATAGATTTTTCAATATCTTTAATCGTAATTAAGCCTTTCAAATATCCGTTGCCGTCTACGATAGGCAATTTTTCAATTCTGTGTTTGCCGAGTATGACTTTCGCTTCTTCCAAAGAAGTGCCTTCGGGCGCGGTCACCAAGCCTTCTTTCGTCATAATATTCGAAATAGGCTGATTGTAATTGTTTTCAAAACGCAAATCGCGGTTGGTTAAAATACCCACGAGTTTGCCGTCCGTCGTCGTGATAGGCACGCCGCTGATACGGTATTTTTCCATCAGCGCAACCGCGTCTTTCACGAGATTGTCAGGATACAAGAAGAACGGGTCGGTAATAACGCCGTGTTCGCTGCGCTTTACTCTATCGACCTGCGCCGCCTGTTCTTCAATGGACATATTTTTATGGATAATCCCAAGCCCCCCTTCGCGAGCCATTGCGATCGCCATTCGGCTTTCCGTGACGGTGTCCATTGCCGCGCTGATTAAGGGCAAGTTCAGTTTAATGTTTTTCGTAAGTTGCGTTCTCAAATCAACTTCGTGCGGCAACACGCTCGAAGCTTGCGGAATTAACAACACGTCGTCAAACGTTAAGCCTTCTTTTACAATTCTGCTACTCATAGATTTCTTCTCTCCTACGTATTTATATAAAGTTTTATTATTTTTTACGATTGCTATTCTCATTTTATCCCCTGTTCTGCAAGCGAAATAGTGCGGTCGAGCACTTGCCCGTCTACGCCTGTTCCCGTTTTATCGAAAGTTTTTAAAACGTTTAAAATCTCTTGCACGGTCGTTTTATCCTGTTTTTGGAGCGCAACGTGCAATACCGCTGAAATCGGATTGCCTTCCACGAACGTTCCCCCGTTTAACTCCACCGCACGAGCGATAGCCTTTTCCGCTTTTCCTTTCTTATATTTTGCTACGCAAATCTGACCGTAAACGTAGCGACGGTACGAACCCGACTGTGCGTTAAAAGCTTCGTCCTTTTCTTCACAATACTCGCTAAATTTTTTATCCTTGATAAATTTTTCCCCGTAAACGTCTATTTCTTTAAAATCTTCGGCGACGATAGCGACTTCGGTGGCAAACGCTACGAAATAAATTTCGTCGCTTCTTTCATACGCCCGTTCTGCAAAATGCAAGCTTGCGTCTTCCATGCCGAGATCGTAGGTAAATTTCATCATAGTAGACGGGAAAAAGATTGCCAAAGCGGAAAATAAAAGAAGGAATAACGCTGCGATTGCCGCAAGAGTGCTGAGTACGGCTTTTAAAATAATCTTATCGCCACGCATTCCTTTCTCCTCCGTTTTGTATTATTACTTATTTTACCACAAAGAAAATAAAAAAGCAAGTATATGAACGAAAAATATTGGGTATGTTTCACATCTTTTTTTAATATATTATACTATGGACGGATTTTTTTTCATTTTTCGCTCTCACAAAAGACACTTGAAAGCATTTTCATTATTTTTCGTCTTGTTTTTTTTGCTCGTGTTCGTAGCGTTCGGCTCAGGTTGCCAAAAAGCCGTGAACTATTTCGACTACGTTTCCGAGCTTAGAAACAATATTTTATTAGCTTCCGACGAAACTTTCTCTTTGCGCGTTCATTCGGTAGAACGGGAAATCCCTTATCTTGCCGACGGTATTCCCAAAGAAAAAACCACTTTGACGGAAGTACGCTTAGATGCGGACGGGCAAAAAAGTCAATGCACGATTGAGTTTAGCTATAACGGCAAAACATACGGCGGGGAAGCTTCCTACGACAACGTGAAATCGGAGTATTTTTATTCCTGTTCGCTAGATACGTCAAAAGCCAAAGAAATACTCTTTAAAATTCGTTTTGACGATACCGTGTGCGAGTTGAACGCAAAATCCGTGCTCGACGAAAACGCTTTATCGCCGAAAAAAGTTCTTTCGCTCGTGCAAGTGGAAGAAAAGCAATTATTTTCCGCTTTAACGGATAAATACGGGTTTAAAGGGGAAATCTATCTGCGCTTGCTTTATGAAGACGCGCCCTATTATTACGTTGGTATCGTCAGCCGTGAAAAGAAAACGGTAGCCTTTCTTTTAAACGCCAAAACGGGAAAAATTCTCGCAAGACGGGAAGCTTAAAAGCAAAAAGACGCTCCTTAAAAGGCGTCTTTTCGTATTTTGCTCCAACGTTTTGCGATAAATTTCAATTTCAACGGCAAGGGTATCAGCTTCGTGCTAACGTTCATCACTTTATTCCAAAAGCCCGGTATTAGCTTGCGCTTATTTTTACGCACGGCGTTTAAACTTTTTTCAGCTACGCATTCGGGGGATTTTGCGGCTAACTTGCCCCAAAGCCCTTGCCCTTTTATTTGCTCTTTGATATCTTCCCGCGTAGGCATTGCGCCGGGCAAAACCGCCGTCACGCAAACCCCTTTTCCTTTCATTTCTTGGCGCAAAGACTGCGAAAAGGAAGTAAGCGCGCCTTTTAACGCGCTGTAAAGGGCAAAATACGGCATAGGATAAATGCCGGAAACGCTGGAAATATTGATAATTTCCAACCGTTCGGCTCTGCGGTCTATCGCAAAACGGCAAAGGGCAAGCACACTTTCAAAATTCACCCGGCATTGAAAGGAAATTTTCTCTTGCGTATATTCTTCAAACCCTTTTTGGATATCTGCGCCCGCCACGTTAATCAAGCGCGAAAGCACTACTCCTTCCGCCGTCAATTTTTCTATCAACGCGTACCTGCTCCCGTCGCTTGCTAAATCGGCAGGATAAATTTTCACTTGCGCCGTAGGGTATAAAGCAAGAATTTCAGCGCGTAAAGCGGTTAATTTTTCTTCCGACCTGCCCGTAAGCAAAAGCGGGTCGCCCCCTTTTGCGCATGCAAAACAAAACGCTCTGCCTAATCCCCCCGTTGCACCCGTAATCAAAGTATACATATGCGCTCCTTAACTGGAATAATCGCGCGCGCCGAACAGCGTTGACCCGACCCGTATCATATTACTGCCGTGCTCCACGCAAAGGCGGTAGTCCCCGCTCATTCCCATTGATAGATAATCGATATTTTCCTTTTGCGCTTTCGCCCAATCGAATAAAGCGCGCATTTTATCGGTTAAATCCGCAAGAAGTTTTTTATCGGGAGAATCGGGAAGCATTGCCATAAACCCGCGAACGCGTAAACCTTCCGTAGCGGAAAGGCGCGCAAAAACTTCTTTCCCGTCGTCGTAGGCATATCCCCCTTTGCTTTCTTCTTCACCGATATTTATTTGAATAAGTACGTCGGAAATTAGTCCGTTTTTCAAAGATAACCTTGCGATTTCTTTTGCTAAATCTTCGCGGTCGCAAGAATGATACAGCTCGATTTTTCCGATTAAATACTTGACTTTATTCGTTTGTAAATGCCCGATAAAATGTCTTGGACAAGCCTTTACCGCGTCGTTTTTATCACGAAACTCCTGCACTTTATTTTCGGCAATCGCATCTACGCCCCCGTCGATAGCGGCGTTAATCCTTTCGGGGGACTGCATTTTCGTTGCCGCGACGATACGGACTTTTTCCCCGAACGCGTTCCCGCAAGAAAGCTCGGCTTTTAATTTTTGTACGTTTTCATAAACGGTCGTTTGTTGCATAAGTATTTCTCCTACCTTATAAGTATAGCCGTTTAGGGCAAATTTGTCAACCGAACGGGACAATTTATTCCAAGTTTAGTAAAAAACAGCGTTTTTTTACTTGCGAAAAGAAAAATAAAATGGTATAATAGAATAAACAAATTCATTTAACGGGGATAATTTATTTTTTCTATGAATACCGAAGAATTAAAAACCTTTATCTTTCTTTCAAAAGTGAAAAACTTCACTCTTGCCGCTGAAAAGCTGTTTATTGCGCAATCGACCGTCACGAACAGAATCAGCGAGCTTGAAAAAGAAGTCGGCAAAAAACTTTTTTCGCGCGGGTCAAAATCCGTTTCTTTAACGGAAGAAGGTCAAATCTTTTTAAAATACGCTGAACGTATTTTAGAGCTTCAAGAAACGTCGGTTGCCGAAATGAACGCGGCTTCCGCGCATCAACGCAAATTCTCTATCGGCGCGATTAACGCCACTTACGAAGTATACGTTAAACCCTTAATCGATCAATGCATGGAAGGAAACAGCGAAACTTCCGTGAAGGTGATGTTGGGACACTCTTTAGACCTTATCCAACAGCTTCAAGACAACGTGTTGGATATGGTATTCTCGGCAATTCCGCTTAAAAAACTCGGATATTCTTGCGAAGTGTTCGATACCGACCGTATCGCGCTCGTATGCGCCAAAGGCAAAAACGAATACCCCGAAGGTTTGCTCAAAGAACAGCTTTGCCGAATCCCCTATCTTATGTGCGACTTAACTTTAAGCGAAGCGGGTGTATTTATTCGGTCTATGTTCCCGAAGAACCACGTGTTTAAGTTAGAAGTGGACAACACTTCCAAATTATATCCTTACTTAGAACGCGGACTTGGCTATGCTTTCCTGCCCTATAAATTCGTACAACCCCTTTTAGACAGCGGAAAGTTAGAAGAAGTTTCGCTCAAAGATTTCGAAGCGCCTATGATTAACACTTATTTAATTTACCGTCAAGGCTACGACGTGAGCAAATTCGTAGAAAATAAATTCTAAACAGACTTATAAAAAATCAGCCGTTCCCGTTTGGGAGCGGCTTTTTCGTTATTTTGCATTTTTCCGTTCTTTTAATACGTTTAAGAGAATATACAATCCTACTAACGCAACCACCGACAGGGCAAGAATTGCATACATCACCCCTTGCGGTACGCTTGCGCCGAAACAGTAGATATTGCAATCGACGGTATCTCTTATCCCCGCAATTGATTCGGGCGGAAACCCGAGCGAATTCATTTCTCGAAGTACGCCGTTTAACGCGTGATTTCTAAGCAACGCCGTACCGTACGTACCGGGCAAAAAGGCAACCGTATTGCGAAGCCAACCGCCGAACTGTGAAATAGGCATATACGCTCCGCAAATAAAGCCGTAGCCCGACGAAACGATAGACCCGACGGCAGAAATTTGCCCTTGCGAGCTTAAAAAGAAATTGATTACCGACGACAGCGCCGTACCGAACGCAGACACTAAAAACACGTCGAGAAGCAAAAGACAAATATCCCCTACGCTCATATACCACCCGCAAATAGCAATATACGCTAAACCTGCAAGCGTAGCGACTAAGCTGACGGCAAGGGTCGTGAGCGTCGTAGAAAGATAATATCCCAAAGCAAGCGTAGAATTTTTCACGGGCGACACGGTTAAATCGCTTCGCGTTCCCAACGCTTTGTCTTGCACCATGAGCATATTCGCGCAAAAAGAAACGGTCACGCAACACACGGCTAACAGCGACGAGAGCAACTGTCCGCCGACCATACCGTTTAACAGTTTGTCAGATACGGTTATCCCTTCGGGCATTGCCTGCAAAAAACTGTCTTTATATACGTTTGCTAAAAAGGTAGCGTACAGCACGAGCAAAATCAAAGGTGTGATGAGCGAAGTGAAGAAAATTCCTTTATCTTTAAAAAACATTTTGGAATTACGTTTTATAAGCGCGCCGAGCGTTTTCCATTCTATCTTATTTCGCATTTTCTTTCCCTTCTTCCGCTAAATTTTTCCCCGTAGCCGCTAAAAATACGTCGTCCATTTTTCCTTTAACAATCTCGTAATCAACAAACAATTGCGGATTATCCTTGATAAGCGCGGTCGCCGTCGCCGTATTCGGCACGGAAATACGATACCCGTCCCCGACCTTTTCGCAAGGATAGCCGAGCGATTTCGCTTGGCTTTCTTTAACGCCGTAAAGGGTGATAAAATCCCCCGTAAACTCGTTTTTTAAAGAAAGCGGAGTTCCTTCCGCCGCGATTTTTCCGCAGTCTAAAATTACGACGTAATCGGCATCCGCAGCTTCTTCCATATAGTGCGTAGTTAAAAACACCGTCATTTTTTGTTCACGGCGAAGGGTTTCGATTACCCGCCAAACATTTTTGCGGGTTTGCGGGTCTAAACCCGTCGTCGGTTCGTCGAGAATAAGAATAGACGGGTTATGCAACAAAGCGCGCGCGATATCAATGCGCCGTTTTTGCCCGCCTGAAAGTTTCCCGAACGGACGGCGCAGTAAATCGCCAAATTCCAACAATTCGCAAAGTTCCTTTAACCGAGTTTCAAACGCTTCGCCCGTAATGCCGTAGAGCGCGGCGCGGCTTTTTAAGTTATCGTATACCGTCAACGGCTTATCTAACACGGAAGTTTGAAAAACTACCCCTAACGCCGATTTCAAAAACGCAGGCTCGCTATCTAAGCTCTTGCCGTTAATCTCAACCCTGCCACCGTCTTTTTTTAATTGTCCGCAAAGAATGGAAATAGTCGTACTCTTCCCCGCGCCGTTCACGCCGAGAAAAGCAAACAACTCCCCTTCTTTCACTTTAAAACTAATGCCTTGCACCGCTTTGACTTCGCCAAAGCTCTTTTGCAAATTCTCAATTTTGATAACGTCCATAGCAGTCCTGTTTTTAGATATCATTTTGATATCAATAGAATAACATAAGCGGATAGGTTTGTCAAGTAAACGGAAAGAATATTCATAAATACGCTTGACAAACAAAGAAAAGCGTGATAAAATAATTAAAATTACATAAATCGTAAAGGAAAGCTATGGAATTTTTAGAAATTGAACACAGACACATGGAAACGGATTTTGATATGTCCGAACCGCACAGCCACGATTACTACGAGTTATATTTTTTATTAGAAGGCTCGCGGGCAATTTTTTCACGGGATAAAATGTTCGTTTTACCGCCGAATTCTTTTTGCGTGTTTCCCCCTTTTTTCCTGCATAAAACGGAAGGCGGACCGTATAAGCGCATCAATATCAATATTTCTGCCGACCTTTTAAAAAAGGAAGAAATTAAATTTTTATCCGACTGCAACAAGCATTTCGCTATGCGTTTAGACGGGGAATATCTTTCTTTGACCAAAGGACTTTTAGAAGAAGTTTCCGCGCTTAAAGCAATGAATTCTAAGGATAGAAAAAACTACGAGCTATCTATCGTGCAAACGATTTTGTATTTTTTGCAAAAACAAAACTTACAGCCTATCCCCTTTGCCAGCCATTCTCCGATCAAGGACGACAACGACCCCGTCGTTTTAAAAGTAATTTTTTATATTAACGAAAATTATCAAAAGGAAATTTCGCTCGAAAAACTGTGCAAGCAATTTTTCCTTTCCAAAGCCACTTTATGCAAACGCTTTAAAAACGTTTTACGCTGTTCGATTATGGAATATGTCTTCCGCGTACGGCTGAATAAAGCGAAGTCCTTGCTTTCCACCACGAATAAATCCATTGAAGAAATTTCCTTTTTATGCGGTTTTTCGTCCGCCAACTATTTCAGCTTGATTTTCAAAAAAGAAATCGGGCTTTCCCCGTTAAATTATAGGAAAACCCGATAAAAATTTACGCTAAACATACCGCCCCGAACGACCGTTCAGGGCGGTAATTTTTCTTACATTTTTTCAAACCGAACGACGTCCGTCACGAACACGATTGCCCCGCCGACCGTCACTTCCGTCATATACGAAAAAGCCGTAGGAATAGGAGAAGCTATCATTGACGGCACTATCTCCGTGCGCTTAGAGCAATTTTTACGAATTAACTCCAACGCGTCGTCAACCTTTTCGTCTTGCGTGCCGATTAAAAGCGTGGTGTTGCCCGAGCGCAAAAAACCGCCCGAAGACGCCATTCTTGTAAACTCAAAGCCTGCGTCCGTCAACGCCACGCTGACTTCGTTTACGTCTTTTTTGTTTACGATTGCAGTAATCATTTTCATACTTCCCCTCCCTTTTGCTTAATAAAAAGCAATTCTTTTTGTATTTATATTCTATCACAAAACTTTCCGTGCGTCAAGCGAATGGAAAAAATTTCTTAAATCTCCGTTTAGATAAGTCCGCTTAAACGAAAGTTTGGAAATCTTAAAAATGCGTACATAGCTTTTTTTCCTTATTATTCAATAGTTTTCGGCATTTGCAGTTTGTGCCTTGACCATTTATATAAATTTTGAATTTTTTCTACGTTTTCCCCCCTTTGATAGGCAGGAACGCCCCGAATATACCCGTCGAGTTCGGCGTAGGTAAATCCGAAATTATCTTCGTCCGTTTTCCCCGTCAACCCGTCGGACGGAGCTTTTACGACGAATTTTTCGTCAAGTCCCGCTTCCCGCGCAAGATACGAGCCAAGCTCTACAACTTCCGTACAGGTGAGATGCGCAATCGGGTTAAAATCACACGCGCCGTCCCCCCATTTGGTAAACCAACCGATAAAACGCTCGCTCGCATTACCCGTGCCGACTACTTGATAGCCGAGCGTTTGCGCAATGGCATAAAGGGTGGTCATTCTAAGGCGGGGCTGAACGTTGGTTTTGGCTTTATCGGAAATTAGGATATTTCCGCCCGTTTGGCTTTGAATTTCCGAAAGTAAGCCTTGATAGGCGTTTTCGATATTGACTACGCGATAATTCAAGCCGAGAGCCTTAGCGATTGCATATGAATCGTCGATATCCTTTTGCTTTCCGTTCGGCATCATCACGGCAACGAAATTCTCCCCCCAGACTTCTTTTAAAAGCATTGCTACGGTGGTACTGTCCTTCCCGCCCGAAAGACCGAGCACCACGCCTTTACAGTTCGTTTGTTCTTTATGAAGTTTAAGCCACGCAATAATGCGTTCTTTTTCCTGTTTTACGTTCATAGTTTATTCTCCGTAGGAAAATTTTGGTTTCCTTAAAAATAATTATACAATATTTAAAAAAAATTTGCAAGTATATGGCTAAAATTTATTGACAAAAAAGAAAAGAAGTTATATAATAAGTATGCTTTTGGGGTTATGGCTCAGTTGGTAGAGCGCCTCGTTCGCAACGAGGAGGCCAGCGGTTCGAATCCGCTTAGCTCCACCAAAAAAATAAAGACAGGTCTTGTGCCTGTCTTTATTTTTTTGGATTGAGTTAATCGCGAGAAACGCTGAATTATCAGCGGTTCTCGCGAGGAGCGTATAACGCAACGCAAGACTTTTCCCCAAAACTCATTAGCGACGACGCTCCTACGCTTTGCGTGGGTATATAGCTTAGCGACAAAACAGGTCTTGTGCCTGTCTTTTATTTACAATAATTTTTTATATATAAAGCGTTTCTCGTTGACTTTATTTTTAAAATTGCGTATAATAAATATGCTACAATTTTTTAGTCTTTTTGCAAAAAAGGCAAATACTTCTTAACAAGCATATTAAAATTTTGCAACGGATATAATCTTGGTAGGATTATATCTCTTATCGTTTTTCAAAATTCCGTTGCTGAAATATGCTGGTGTATTATGAAAAAAAATTGTAGCAAATTTACGAGAAAGGTATATTCTGCATTTGCCGTGTATCGTAAGGTACGCGGCATTTTTTTAACAATACACAAAAGAGAAAGGTATAATTATGGCTCAGGAAAAGAAATTAAGTATTCGGCGTTTCGACAGGCTCTGGAAAAAAGAAGG
>JAEIGA010018682.1_pt1 | contig 10568 bp, 12 predicted proteins | sample 9270691 | NCBI WGS metagenome assembly JAEIGA01 (sample SAMN17057246, study PRJNA624740) | gut metagenome | biome: biome; isolation source: fecal sample | host: Bos grunniens | place: China: Xizang | collected 2019
CCAAGGCTTAGGACTGCCCACATCAGCTATCTGTCCCATCTGGCATAAGTCTTCGGCCACTCGACAAACCTTCCTTATATATCTGATATTTCACACTTTTCGGATTGAAAAGCAGCGGGCTTCGCAGCAGACTGCTTTAGATAGTTATACCAAAAATCTATTATGAAAAACCTATGGTCTGAGCCTCACGGCTTGAAAATAACCTTAGAAATATGGATTTTTCAAAAAGAGCCACGCTTGGCTGAAGATAGCATTATTATGAATAATGCACTCTAAAAGACTAATAATTTTTAAGAACCTAAATTGTTTAACTCCTTGATTTTTCCCGTCCTGATCCATTCCTGAATCTCATGCAGCGGGTAGAGCCATTCCCTGGATACTACATGCCTCACGTTCCCGTCGGCATCCTTCTCGTTCCACTCTACGCGGGTACGGTTGAACATCTGGCCATGATCCTGCAGGAATCGCTTCGTGAGTGTGCCCACATGTTCGCACAGCACATCAGCCGTCACCCACTTCTCGTTGAAGGTCAGCATCGCCTTCCTCACCTCGGCCACTATCTCAGCCCTCAGAATCTTATCCATGGCCTACTTCTTACGACGATAGCCTTTTTCAAATTTCTCCAGGTGCCTGAATAGTTTGTTGCGCTTTCTGCGCACTTTGCTACCGATGTACCACTTGCCAAATTCTTCACGCGTGATGATGTTGGATTGCAGCATCATTATTTTTGCCGGATCTGGAATTGAATTGTATACTCTCATAATCTTTTATTTTTAGTTGTTATTTTATACGTTTTCAAAGTCGAATCTTATCCATTGTCGCGCTCGATGACGGGGATTATACCACGCTTCTTCAGTTCTTCGTACAGGAACTTACGGCCTGCCTGAGTCCATTCAGTATGAAGCCTGTAGTCCGCGCTTCCATCCGAACGGGTGAATTCAATGATACGACTTGAAACGTATCCGCAATCCTTATATTTTGCGTAAAGAATCCATTGCCCGTTGACGGAATATTGTACACCGAGTTTCTGGAGAGTGTTGTTCATAGCCTTGCCACTCATTCCGTAATCCTGTGCAATCTGCGAGATGGTGAGCAGAGCCTTCGAGCGCATGATAAGGTCGAGGTAGTTCTTGTCGTGCTTCAGTTCTTGCATTTCAGATGCCAACTGGATGTGTTCATTTACCAGCCTTGCATGTTCGAGTTGAAGTGTCTGGTGTTCAATGGCCAGCACCTTCTTCTCACGATACTCCTTTGCCCATGCCATTGCAGCCTCGGCAGGATCTTCGAAGTTTGGCAGAGTAATCATATTAGTCCTTGCCTTTATTTCAAGTTCTTCCCACCTATCAATTATCTTTGCTCTCAAATTTACATCATAACCGCTTGAAAGAAGCAGACAAGCCTTTTTATTTAATTCGTACATGTTTCTGTCTTCTCCTTTTGCGTCTTTATACGAAGACTCACGAATTATATATTTGCTGCCAGTGTTATTATTGAAACAAAAATCAAAAAGAATATTCTGTGTCTTTTCCGATAGGTACTTATATTGAGTTCTGTCACCACGATGATAGTCATCTTTAACATCGTCTGGTATAACCAATCCTGATGTGGATTGGTTGATTTGCTTAATGATGTTACGAATGTCTCTCATAACATGAGAATGACTCTTTCCTGTCACCTCTGCAATTTCAAGAGATGTCATCATTCTTTCACTCTCTCCAAATTGAATCAAATCGTTTGCCATAACTCTTTTCTTTTAATTGTCATTTAACTCTCGTTACACTTACAGCGCAAGCCTCGTAGTCCTTGCGATGCGTCCACTCACCCTTGCGCTCGTTCTTCAGTTGATTGAGGATAGTGGCTACGGACTGGAGCTTCGTTGGGTTTGTCAGACTGAAGATGCGAGTCTGTCCGACGTGCATCTCAATCAACTCTTTGCGTGTTACTTTTTCCTGTGCCATTACTTAAACTTTATTAATAATCCAACAATATTGTTGTAAAATAGGGAAGAATGCCGTATATTTGTAGCCCGTTATCTCTGCAAATCGGCTTGTTCGGTTTGTTTGAAAAGGCGAACTTCGCCTGACGGCTATTCTTGTGCCCCTATTGAATCTTTATTGATTCGGGTGCAAATATAAAACATTTCTGCTAAATATAAAGCATTTCTGCAATAAAAAGTGCTATATTTTAAGAATTATTAAAACTATTATGCTATATTCCTATGGTAGAACGGCAAAAAAGATTAAAAGAAGTGTTTGAGTATGTGCGCAAGAATTGCGGCATACATACTCAGATAGATTTTGCAGAATCGTTGCATAAATCTCGCAATGCGATATCGCTTGCACTAAATGGAAATGAGTTATACCTCACAGATAAACTTTTCAAGAATATCTGCGAGGCATATCCTGGTATGTTCAATATTGACTACCTGCTGACAGGTGAAGGTAGTCTGCTGATGGATCAGAAAGAAGAAACGAAAAGCGAGGTGGAGAAGCCCTCAGCCCTCGAACTGTCTTATATCATCGAGTCGATGGAAAAGAAAAGTAATAAGACAATTGAGTTACTTGAAGCCACAATCAGAGATAAGGATCGTATCATCCAGCTGCTCGAAAACGAAATCAGGGGCCTGAAGCTGGATGCAGAGAGGCAGCGCTCCATCAGCGGCTACACAGACATAATGAGCAACTTAGTCTCGGAGCCGAAAACCACTAAAAACGACGATTTATGAGCCAAATGTTTCCCCACTACCATTTTGCTGACCTCAGCAAAATGATAGCAAATAAAGGCATTCCCGCCATTTCCACAATAGCCCCAAACGGATCACTTTCGAGGCTGGCGGGAAATGCGCTAAAATGGGCGCATCCGCCGTAAAAACAGGGGTTATCCGAAGAATCGATGGGAAACAAAAGATTACATTATACTACATTATATTACGTTAGAAAGGGGTTTTGTTTACCCATTTGTTTACCCAGGTCAAAGGGTGGGTAAACATTTTGGGGAAACATTTCCAAGGAAAATAGATATCTATGAAGGGAAAAGTGACAAACGCAATAGTATTCGACCACCGTGGCCGCGCTCCGAAGGGAGGCCTCGGTCAGCTGGAGGTCAGGGTGACAGTAGAGAGGAAATCCTACTATTTCGGCACAGGAATCCGCGTACATGAGTCGGAATTCGTTGCCGGGCGCATCGTGGACTGCCATGGTGCCGATGAGCTCAACAAAAGGCTGGGCATCATCTATTCAAAGGTTCTCGCGTGTGTGAGTGAGCGGGTGGAGCATGGCATCGCCATCAACAGCGAGGAAATCAGGAAGGAGATCTGGCAGACAGTCGAGGATCAGTCTGACGGTGCTGCCTTCATCGACTGGTGCAGGGATCAGATACCGCTGCTTGGTATCAGCGAGGGCACGGCCAAACACTATGAGCCGCTCATCAATCGCCTGTCGGACTATGGCAGGATGAAGAAGTGGCGCGACGTGACTGTGGAGAATATCGCCAACTTCGACGCATGGCTGCACACCATCACGAAGCCCATGAGCGACGCGAGGAAGAAGTCAGGCGCAAAGCCTGAGCGCATGTCGGACTCGGGCATCTACAATTACCATAAGTGCCTGAAGGCCCTGCTCAACCGAGCCCTGTCGTTCGGGAAGATAGACAGTAACCCATACGACCGCATGAAGGGAAAGTTTAAGCGAGGGGAGCGCGAGAACCCTGAATACCTCACCGAGGATGAGATGAAGCGATTCGAGGCCGTGATACTGCCAAAAGGCTCGACGCTCGACATCGTGCATGACCTCTTTATCTTCCAGATGTACACCGGCCTGCCATATTCCGACATGCAGGCTTTCGACGCATCGGACTATAAGTACGACGGGAAAGCCTGGAAGCGGGTGGGAGAGAGAATCAAGACGGGTGTGCCGTATGTATCACAGCTGCTGCCTCCGGCTGTCAGGGTATTGGAGAAATACGGGTGGGAAATCCCTCGGATGGCGAATGCCGACTATAACCGACACCTGAAGGCGCTCGGACAGATGGCTGGCATCAAGACGCGCCTGCACTCACACCTCGCACGCCACACGTTCGCCACATGGATGCTCTCGCAGGATGTACCCATTGAGCATGTGTCGAAGATGCTGGGGCACACCAATATCACCCAGACGCAAAGGTATGCGAAGGTGCTGGCAAATTCGGTCTACGACGATTTCAGCAAGGTGGCTGCCAGGATGAAGAAAGGATCGAGGAAAGCGAAATGAAAAACGGGGTGGCCGCTGCCACCCCTTACACATTTCTACTAAATTATAACTACTTATATGAACACGTCCTATATTGCGCAAAAAAACGAATGTAGAACCAAAACAAACCATTTCTGCCCAAAACGTCTGCGTCTGCCAGATCTCGTTCCTGGTCTTGAACACGAACCAGTAGAGCCATGGGAGCCACAGCAACAGCAGCCACGGCTGGTTGAATATGAGCACCAGCTGCGAGCATACGCCACAGATGATGGCAGCCGTGCAATGCACCTTGTAGGCCAGCGTCTGGTTGTCCTTCACCAATGGCGCGGCACCCACGAAGGCGAGGGCAGCGATGGCGATGAATGCCAGGAACTGCGTGTTCTCGCTCACCTTGTCGAGGTACGACCACGGCCACGGCATCAGGCAAAGGAAGCAGACGGCATACAGAACCACCGTCCAGATCCAGCGCTTCCTATGCGGGAGCGCGAACACCGAGGCAGAGAGGCTGGGAGGTACACCGCCGATTCTTTAGCAGAGAATCAGGGTGTACGCCAGCAGAATTATGACAGCAATCAGAATATTCATTTCAAAAAGGTTTTTAAGTTATTCAATAATCAGCTCACTGACCGTATCGGCCTGCTGTATTTTCCAATCATTGGATGCCATCAGTTTACCGAAGGCTTCCTCAGAGAGGGGATCGAACTCGATCTTCACCTCCGTCTGGGCGATGTCACCCACGGCCTTGTTCACCAGGTTCGAGTATGGCAGCCACACCTCGCGCATCCATGTCTGGTACTCTTCATCCGTGAGCGGCAGCTTGTCGGCCTTGCCGGTTTTCATCTTCTGCTCATACTCGCGGGCTTTCTCAAGCATGGCCTCGATGCCTTCGGGCTTCAGTTTATCGGCTGCGTCCTTGGAGGCTTCCTCGAACTGCGTTGCCGACGGCTTCATGGCCCTGACGATTCGCCACAGTTTGATCTTGTCGCCATCGTCCATCTGCTTATATTTGGCAGCGTTCAGGATATTGAACGCCGCCAGCAGCTTCTCGTTCGTCAATCGGATTTTCTTCATAGTCGTACATTTTTAGAGTTCCTCGTCGTTGGCCTGTGGCAGAATGTTCTGTTCAATTTCGTCGATAGCGTTCCATACCAGCATGGAGTCCTTGCGGCTCATCTCGGAGAGGCTGTACTTGATCTCACCGTTACGCTCCACGCCTGTGAAGGTGCCGATATACTCGCCTGCACCGCCAGGAACGGGGTGATAGCATGAGCCCTGGATGGTCTGCACCATGCCTGTGTTGTCATCAGCCTGATACTGGCCGCTTACAAAAATGTTCTCATCAGAGTATTCATAGGTCTTAGTGACCTTACTCGAAGTAATTACAAATTTTCCCATAATCTTGAAGTTTTTTATTAAGTGAAACAAAAATACTATACTGTCGGGTTGATGGGCGCGGGTGCTATCAGGCCTACCGTCTTCTGCTCACCGCCTGCCCAGAGGATCACTCTCCATGTGTGATTCAGGTCGAGCGTCTTGGCTGGGCTGATGGTGTAGACCGTCTTCACCTCGTCGGAGCCCACGTCCACGGTGCCTATCACCTGGTAGTCGGCATAGTTGCCTTGTGCAAGCGTGCCGTTATATAGTTCGTTCACCAGCAGGAACTCCACATTGTAGAGCCTGCCGCCGTAGTAGCCGTCGTAAGTGGAGTCGAGGATGTAGGAAGTGGTGAAGGTTCCGGCGCGGGTGATGGTACGGTTGCTAATTCGAGGCACGGCCACCATCTGAGATGTGCCGCGCTGCGTGGCGGTGAAGCTCACGAGACTTGTGAACGGCACGGTCAGGAATCGCTGGCCTGTGCGGTCTATCTGCCTGCTCTGGTTGGGCGCGGGCTGTAATAGCTGGATGGTAGAGAATACAGGCAGCGCGTAGTAGGTCGCGCCGTTCATCAGCTTCGTGATGGCTATATTGTCATCCTGCGAGATGATGCCGTCAGGGCCCGAAGAGGAATTGATGCCCAGTCCCTGCCACTCCTTCGTGCCCGTGACCCATGCGATGGGCGTGTAGCTGTTGCCGGAGCGTTTGTAGATGGCAAAGCCTAAGTACCACCCGCTGCCGATGATATCTTCCGGCACAAGGTGGTCGCGTGCTTCTACGGCCACACCGCTGCCACTCTCCCTATAGTCTATCATGGCAGAGAACTCGCTGGTCGCGCTTGCTGCCACATCCTGCGCTGTCAGTCCGCTGATGGGGTTTTTGGCGTAGGCGTTGTAGCGGTTGAAGTCGAGGTATCTGAACGGCTCATACCTACCTCCTGCTGGGTGTACATACGTCCACCCGTTCAGTCCGCCATTGATCTTAGAGAGGATGGATGTCAGCGCGTCGATGATGCCGCTCCTCTGGAAGTTGATCGTCACCATGCCTCCTGCGTATGCTATGCCGTAGTCGTTGAGCGTTCCCTTCCACCATGGGTTTGAGACGCTGCCGTTCCATGTGTTGTCGGAGTTCAGCTGTGGCGTGGTGTCTATAATCTCCTTGCACACGGGCTTGAACTTAGCCCACATGTTGATGTTGCCGTATAGGATGATCGTACCGAGGTCGCCGCTCTGGCTACCTATAGCGTTCTGAATGTCGTAGACGCTGACGGGGGCTGTTACTATTCCGTTGTTGTATGGCATATCAGTTCAAAAATTTCAGTTTCCACAATTCTTTACTCAGTCGCTCGTTCTCCTTCTCCAGCTCGGTGATGCGCCGCTCATGGTCTACCACCTTGCGGGCTGTGATGATGGCCGACACCAGAGCAGCCACGCCGTACTGCATGGATAGCTCACCGCCCTTGTTGCTGACCACCTCTGGCAGCACCGTCTGCCAGTACTGAGCAAGCGTTCCCACCTGCTGGCCTTCTTTCCTTCTCTCCTTGTCCTTCCACAGGAACTGCACGGCTGGTGCGTGCGCTATCTGCTCCACGGTGATACCCGTCTCGCCCGTGATGTCCTTCTTCCTCGCATCGGATAGTGCCGTGATGGCACCCGTTGCGTAGATGGCACCTGCGACATGGAGCTTGTAGGATGGACTATCCGTACCAACACCAAGTCCTGTCGTATTCCATGTTCCATTGGTGTTACCAGATGCGTTTCCTCCGAGATAGAACCTGATGGATGTCCCTCCTATGCCAACGGAATCCCATGCCGTCAACGCTGCATTATGGCCATAAAGACCTGCCACAAATGTATCATTGCTGTATGTTCCGAGAAATGCGACATGTCCATACGTGTTGTCTCCGACAATCATCCTATAAGACCATCTATTGCTTGAAAGTCCTTGGGATACGAGATATTGGTCTTTTCCCGTCAGATTCTCGGCATAGTTCGCTTTGCCGCTGAAATATCCGTTACCATCGATGTAATAGACATTATTGCAGAAATAGACCTTTTTGTATGCGGAATTGCTTGAGTCATTTTGGAAAAAATTCAAATATATCGCATACCCATTGTATGCGTCAATGTGCAGATTGCCATTTGAAACTCCGATTACAGCCCTATCGTTCAGAATCTCTTCATGGTATCGCCCCAATCTGATTCTCGGACCTTGTATCCAGTAGTTACTTCTTTGCACAAAATCAGTCAAGCCGACAAGGTAGTTCTCATCTTTCTGAAGGTCTACTACAAAATTTTCACGTCCGTTTCCCCAAATACGAAAGGCTGTTATATAGCAATCCATATGAACATCGTATGTTCTATTGTAATTGCATTGCATAATTATCTCACCGCCCTCTGCACTTCCAGAATAGGTGGAGTCTTTCGTTGTTGTGATAGTACCCTGAACGGTCAGCCATCCAGTCAGCGTTCCGCCAGTAAGAGGCAGATAGTTCCCGCCGCCACCAGATGCAGGGATGTCGCCCGTGCCGAAGATGGAATAGCCGTTGATGGTCTTCACGCTGCTGTTCACCCATTTCTGAGCGTTTGCGTCATATATCAGTATCTGATTCGTCTGCAGGCTCGTCAGCGTCACATCCGTGAGGTTTGCGAGGGCTGTTGCTCCTGCCTGTGCGTTGCCGTTCACCCACTTCTGCGTGACGGCATCGAATGTGAGAACCTGGCCTGCGCTGGGTGTGCCGATGACTACATCGGTCAGCATCCCGAGAGAGATGCCTGCTGGGGCTGCGCCGTTGCTGCCCAGGGCAGAGATATAGAGATTTGTCCAGAATCCGAACATCGACTCCACGCTGGTGATGGTGGTGTCCATGTCGTTGGGTATCACGTCTATTTCCGAGCCGTTTTCCGTTCCATGGGCCTGGAACAGCCTGCTGAAGAAGTCGATGCTGATATAGTGCTCGTCCACCCAAGTCTCGGTGGCATAGCCGATGAGCATACCAGCCAGCTGGCTGCTGCTTACGCCACCGCCACCGCCGGAGACTTCGCCGCCTCCCCAGATTCTATTTCCTCTTTCTCTTGAAAGTATCATACTGTCATCTCTAAAAGTGTGATTGTGCTTATGTCATTCCACCAGTCGCGTGATACGCTGATGGGGTGGAAGGTCGTTCCATCCAATACGACGAAGTATTGCGGCGTATAGGCTGGAATGGCCTCGCTGCGAAGCTCTGCCTTGAGCATCCTGCGCGATTTGTTCCAGTAGGCCGCGATGCGGTCTGCCAGGTGCTGCTCGGGAATCTGATTTGTGCTGCCATACTTTGCAACCTTCAGGCGCGTGTAGTCGGTATCTATGAGCACGCCGTTATTGGGTACCATATCCTTGTCGCTGCCATACTCGATATCCACATTGATACTGTCGCGGTTGCGGTTCTGATTGGTGGCTGTGTAAGTCTGGTTGGCCACGTTGTCGGTGTCCTCGATGATCGATCCCATCTGGTATGGCGTTGGCATCACTACCGTACCCTGCTTATACTCCACGTCGAAATTGGCTATCTGTATCTTGTAGTATCCGTCGGTCTCAGGTATGCCGTCACCTGAACTGCAGCCAAGGAAGTCCACGAATATCTTGCCGTGCATGATGGCCTCGGCGGGGATGCAAGGCGTGAAGAAGGTGACTGTCATGCCAGATTCGGGATACGTAATCCAGCGGAGCCTGAGCGTCTCGTCGGGATTGTCCACCACCATGCTGAAGGCCGTCGGGCTGTCGCTCCATGCGCCTCCGATAGATTCGTATGTCCACCAGCGTGCCGTATTTCGAGTCTCTCCCACGCCGAATCTCAGCGACATACTCTTGCCTTCGTCCTGATTCAGACGGGTGCGGCCTACATAGACGGAACATTTCAGCACGAAAAATCCACCATTGTACACATGCGAGTAGAGCGATTCGAGCGAGGCATATGGGCCATAGTTGAGGTTGCGGTGGATTCGGATCATGTCGCACTCGCTGCCAGACTGGGGTGTCTCATAGACTTCCTCAAAGCAGAAGTCGGCGTTGCTGTTGGCCTGTCCCTTCACCAGGGCAGCCTCGAAGTTGTAGATCGGGTCGTACACCCAATAGCCGGAGTTACCTTCCTGCACCCATGTCTTTGGCTTGCTTCGCAGGGTTTTATCTACCGACTCAGGGGCAAACTCCACCTCTCGCTTGTAGCTGTCGCCGGTCTTTACCTGCACCACGGCCTTGCTCACACCACGCTGCACATAGTCATCGTTGTTCACCGATGCGAAGATGCTGCCCGTCGGTGTCGAGGTGATCATGGCGATGCCGGTGGTGCCGGCTGCCGTGCCGCCTGCCATGGTGGCCAGCTCTGCCGTCGAGAGGCTCAGCCATGTGCGCTCGGCTGCATCGTCTGTACATGTCAGGAACAGCGTCTGCCCTGCTGTGCGTGCCGTCCATCCCCAGAAGCTGCACATATCCTCGAGGCATTGATACATCGAATACCGCGCCTCCATCACGCCGTCGCTGTTCTCGTCGGCGAAGGTCTGCCAGTCTATCATCTTCAGCAGCCATGTCTGAGCGTCTGCACCGCCCTGGATCATGAACGTCGTGGGCCGTGCCGTCTGGGGGATGCTGTCGATGATGGTCTTCAGCAGATAGGCGAAGTTGTGGATGCTCTTTTCCTGGTAGTTGATGTCGGCACCTTGGCAGACGGTCAAAGAGCATTGCAGGGGAAACTCGCGTTCCTGCGGGTTTCCGTAGAGTGTACCATTGAAGTTTTGAGCCTGCATGAATCCCTGCCAGACGATATTTCCATTTCCGTCCGTCAGCGTCACAGGTCTGTCGGTGTCGGTGTCTGGCAGCAGATCCTTCCAGTTGAAGGCGTTGCCGTTGGCATCCCTGCCATTATCGAAAATGCGGATATATCCAGACTGTGTGCGGATGGGCATGAACTGGTCTTCCTCCTGGCTCTCTTCC
>JAEIGA010018683.1_pt1 | contig 10568 bp, 7 predicted proteins | sample 9270691 | NCBI WGS metagenome assembly JAEIGA01 (sample SAMN17057246, study PRJNA624740) | gut metagenome | biome: biome; isolation source: fecal sample | host: Bos grunniens | place: China: Xizang | collected 2019
GTTGTAAACCTCCTCGATAGACTCCAATACTTCTTGTACGGCTTGCAAGTACTCTGCCTCGCCTGGATGCTTTGCAGCAAGATGCTGCATGATTAATTCGGTTTTCATTGTAATTAAATTTTAATTAATATGGTTGTTTTGGTTAGAATTTTCATTTCACGCTGCAAAGTTACTACTTTTTTCGCAAATACACAAAAAATATCGTACCTTTTTCTGAGGAACGGAAGGTTATTTTTCCTCCACTACCTTCCACAATGTTTTTGGAGATAGCCAAACCAAGTCCTGCTCCCGTATTTTTGGTTGTAAAATTAGGGATAAATACTTTATCTTGAATATCCTTTGGGATACCAGGTCCATTGTCCGAGAAAGTTATCTCCACCCACTCGGTATCCTCTGACAATCCTAACAATGAGCGTTGGCTATTGAGTACCGATTTCAAAATAATAATCAAATCTCCGTTTTCCTGTCCTGCCATGGCTTGGATAGCATTACGAGTGATATTGGTAAACACTTGGGTGATTTGCTCCGCATCCGCCAAGACCATCTTTCCACTCTCAGGACCAATATAGCGAATCGGAATATTGGATGAATTATTCTTAAGCAAGGTGATAAACGCACTCAGTTTAGCGGCAATATCCATTGCCACTGGCTTCACATCTGGCATTTTAACGAATGAAGAGAAGGAAGTAGCAATTGCACCGAGATTGTCGATTTGCTCGATGAGCAACTTGGTGGAACGATCAAAATAATCATCAAACTGCTCAGTACCCTTGCGGCGTTGCAACTGCTGGAGAGTGAGTTTCATAGCAGTCAACGGATTATTAATCTCATGCGCCACTTGTCTTGCCATCGTACGCCACGCACCTTCCCGCTCCGAACGAGCTAGTTTTTGAATAGAATCGGACAATGCATCCATCATCAGATTGTAGTGGCGCAACAAGTCTCCCAGCTCATCATGGTAGGCATAGGAGATATGCTTACTCTTGCCACCAAGACGATAATTCTTCAGTTGCAATGTGATTGCACGTAACGGAGCAGAGACGCCACGAGCAAACAACCACACAACGAGAATGGACAATAGTAATAATACAATATATAGTGGCAATATACGCATTACAAATTTTTCCACATCGGCATTCATTTCATTTTGAGAAATGAAACTAGGTACTGCAATATAACCAATGCGGGTAAAACTACCATTTACAAACTCGGTATATGCCGACAAATAGCGCATATCACCTATCTGCTCATATTGTACCATCGTTGGATCGTCGGCAAAGAATGCTTCTGGGGCGATAAAACGCGATACTATTCCGTAGTCAAATATCTGCGGAGTTGAACTACCTAATAATTGACCATTCAAATCGTAAACGTGTATATCGGTTTCGAACGAGAAACTAATATCACGCAAATCAATATTCAGCGAATTGCTATTCGCCTGGCTCAATCCCAAATCCCAATAGTACATATTTTGCAATGCCTGCTGGATATACTTTGCTTTCTCTTGTAGATTATCCCGCTGACGCTCCACAAACACCTTACGAATATGCATCACCGACAATAGGAAAATAGACGCCAATACAAACATCATTACAGGCGTTAACACCAACTGCAAACGGCCCGACAACGATAACTGCTGCACTCCCCTACTCTTAATGATACGTACAATGGCAAATATCAACAATGCTCCGATCACCACAATAGCGAAGCCGTAATACACATATATCTTGTTACGGGTAACATGGTCGTGTTTCTCGGATGCTAAGATGGATTGATAGGAGAAATTCTCAATACGCACCTTATTGTGTGGCGCGCTATTGACCGAAGGTAATACCGAGAATAAATACTCGCCTGTGTACGAATAAATCGGATAACTGGCACCCGTATGGTCTTGACGCAACGTTAAACGCCACTGTTCATCTCCCTCAAAGGGCATGATGAAGGTATTGTGTAGATTCTCTGAAGTTACTTGATAGTTATATTTGATTGGTATGGCCACCAAGACATACATATCCTTGGTGCGCACGCGCTTACAAATACCCCACGCATTGTCCCAATATGCAAACTGCCATACATCATACACATTACGTAGGGGATAGCGTGGAGAACTCAGCCACGAGTCTGTCCAATATGCCAATTGCTGACCTCTATACACATATAGCAAGACATCATCCACAGAGTGTGTATAGTGCACTAAAGAATCAAAATTATGCGTATCCAACGCCTCAATCACGTGGGCAAGCATGGATTCGGCACGCAACTGCTGCTCGTGTAGTGTCTTCTGCATACGAGCACCATCCCGAGTAAGAGAGTCGCAGGATGGAAATATCAGCAATAAAATAGCAAACCATATATAGTTTATCCATTTCACGCTGCAAATGTACAAAAAATATTCCACACACGCAAGTTCCCCCTGTATTTTTTCACTCTATCTAGATATTTTATGGCATTTTTTCTTGCAAGATTATTTTTTTTTACGTACCTTTGCAGCGCGAAATGGATGCACAAAAACAATAAAATACAAAAAATATGAAAAACATCTTTTGGAATATTTTCGTACTTGTACTGCCGATTATGTGTGCAGGATGTAACCCAAAAGCTAAACAAGTTAACACCTCTAGTCAGGTAGTTGTCACATCATATCCATCTAGTATAGGTGATGCAGGTGTAGCGGTATATTTGCCGGAAGGGTATGGTACCCACGAGAAGGATTACCCCGTATTATACCTATTGCACGGCAGTGGCGATGACGAGACAGGTTGGCTCACTAAAGGTCGCGCCAAAGCGGTACTCGACTCTCTGATTACCAACGACCTATGCCAACCTATGATTGTAGTCATGCCCAATGGTTATCTAGAACAAACGGGTAAACACTACCCTAAAGAAAAACGCCTGTGGATGGAAAGCACCTTCGAGGAGAACTTTAGCCAACTCATCGCCTGGACAGAAGCACACTTTCACACTCTAACAGATAAACAACACAGAGCCATCGCAGGTTTGTCAATGGGTGGTTTCCACACAATGCACACGACTGCGCTACTAAACCAGGCGTTTGACTATGTAGGAATATTCTCTGCATTGTATGTCCCACACACCAAACAACCACACGCTGAACGTAATCTGGAGATTAGTGATTTGGCATTATCCGATAAGCCGGTGTACAATCAGACAGAGGCACTACTGCAACTGCAGTTCGCGAATCCACCAAAACTCTACTGGATTGCGGTGGGAAAAGATGACTTCCTATATCAAGATAATGTAGTATATCGCCAGTACTTAGATGCGAAGCAATATCCATATGAATATCATGAGTCCGAAGGAGGACACACATGGGATAATTGGATAGCCTATCTCACCATCTTTGCACAGCGACTATTTTAATAATCAATAATTATATCATTGTATTTAATGAAAAAGCCCCTGCTGACATCCATTTTTGTAATAATTGTAGCATTGTGTAGCGCTGCAGAACCTTATTTCCGCGCAGCATGGATCAGTACTGTAGCTAACATTGACTGGCCGAGTAAAGAAGCCATTGGTAACAATGAACAACAGAAATCCGAAATGATTGCTATGCTCGATGCCTTTCAAGCTATGCACCTCAATGCAGTAGTATTCCAAGTGCGTCCTACGGCAGATGCGTTGTATCCTTCGGAATTGGAACCATGGAGCCATTGGTTGACTGGCAAGCAAGGCGAAGCAGCCACCTATGATCCTTTGGAATTTGTATGCACAGAGGCACACAAGCGCGGCATCGATGTACACGTGTGGATTAACCCTTATCGCGTGACTATTTCAGCTATGAGTATTGAGAATATAGCGCTCGATCATATGTACTACCAACACCCCGAGTGGTTTGTGAAATATGGTCAACAATGGTACTATGCCCCTCATCTGCAAGAGACACGCGATTTCCTTTGCAAAGTGGTGGCAGACTTAGTGACCCGCTATGATATCCAAGCCATTCACATGGATGATTATTTCTATCCTTACCCCATCGCTGGTGAAGAATTTCCTGACGCGGAGGCCTTTGCGAAGGATTCTCGTGGCTTTAGCAATATCGGTGATTGGCGTCGTGACAACGTGAATCTAGCTATTGAAGCTGTGCGCAACACCATCAATAGTATCAAGCCGAATGTAGAATTTGGCATCTCTCCATTCGGTATTTGGCGTAATAAATCAATTGACCCACGTGGTAGCGAGACCAGTGGTTTGCAAAACTACGATCAACTATACGCAGATATCCTATTATGGATGGAAAAAGGTTGGATAGACTACGTAGTACCTCAACTCTATTGGGAAATTGGCAAGAAAGTAGCAGATTACAAAACCCTCGCATATTGGTGGGCGCAACACGCGAGCGAAACTTGCAAGGTATATATTGGTATGGCTCCATTCCATTTAGGCGAGGAAAAAGGAGCTACTGCATGGCGTGAAGGCAATGAAATTTGCCGTCAATTGCGTCTTAATCGCACTATTTCTGGTATCACGGGCGAATGCTATTTCCGCGCTTGCGACTTACTCAACAACCGTTACCACCTCACGGATAGTCTCAAGCAAGTGTTCTATCCAACCTACGTACCAGCTCCAAGAAAATAAACAATTAACAAACAAAAAACGGAGCGGACTTGCTCCTTTTTTATAATCATAAATAATCTTATGGAACTCATCATCACATTGGTAGCAGGACTTGTAGTAGCAGGTGTTGGCGTATTTCTTATTATGCGCTATCAGCTGATGCGGGTTCGTGATCAACTATCCACTACACAACAAACTTTACTCTGTGAACAACAAAAAACGATTGAAGTAGAGAAGCAACTGTCGCGCAAGGAGATAGAACTAGAATTGGAGCGTAAAAACAACGAAGAAGTCCGAAAACAAGCTGATGAGAAGTTAGCAGAACAGATCAAGTATCTTCAGGCAGAACTCACTAATACAACCCAGAAATTACTAGATGTCCGCAGCGAGAAGTTAGAACAAACCAACCGCACACAAATGTCCTCCATTATCGACCCATTAAAGGAGACTATCTCCAAACTTGAAAAGGAGATGAAGGATACTCAAACGCAACATGGTAACACAACGACTCGCCTAGAACAGAGCATCAAGAATCTTGTTGAAAAGACCGAATCCATCGGTAATCGTGCTGACCGTTTGGTAGAAACCCTACTCTATCAACCCAAGTCACAAGGCGATTGGGGAGAGTTAGTAGTCAAAGAGATGTTAGAGAGTCAAGGCCTCAAAGAGGGAATTCATTACGTCTATCAACCTACTTTACGCGATGAAAAGGGCCAAACCTTGCGTAATGAGGACACCAACAAGATTATGCGTCCTGACTTTATCCTGCACTTGGATGAAAAAGAAGATGTGATTATTGATTCTAAGATGACCATCACTTCGTATGATAATTACGTCCATGCAAAGAACGACGAGGAGCGTGAAATGTATGCCAAAGAGATTCTGACCAGTATCCATAGTCACATCAACGAACTACGCCGTGCTAATTATGCTGCGTATATTGACAACGGTAGAAAATCTGCCGATTTCGTGTTTATGTTCATCCCTAATGAGGGAGCAATGCAGGTGGCACTAGCACACGAGAAGAACCTTTGGCGTGACACGTTTATCAAGGACAGAATTTTTATTGTCAGCGAGATGAATCTGTATGCAGCATTGCGTATTGTGAATGTTACTTGGCGTCAGATAGAACAAAACAAGAGCTACGCCAAAGTGTTCCAAACGGTAGGATTGTTGTTGGATAGGTTAAATGGTTTCATCGAGAAATTTGGTAAGATAGAGAAGAGTCTCAAGCAAGCTTCTGCTGCATATGAAGAAGCCAACCATCAACTTGTGGTTGGCTCCCGAAGTGTGCTAGACACAGGTTTGCGCCTCCGCGATATGGGTGTCAAAACCAAGAAGACATTGCCCGAATCTTATGCTACAGATACTACTGATCAAATCGAGGAAAACTAAGCACTATTTCTGCTTAACCCATATCAATTTGCTCGTATCATAGTTACGGCGATCAGCTTCGGCTAGAATCAGCGATTTAGTTGCCTCATCTAGTTCAGGAGTACGAGATAAGATCCATAGATACTTGTCCGTACTTCCACCTACAAGCACATACTGATAGTTCTCGTCTAGCATCATGATACGATAATCGCCAAAGAATGGTCCAAAGAAAGAAACGCGCAGCAAACCAGGCACGTCCGTTGTCTTAGCAATGCCCTTAGCATCTTTTGCTCTTCCGTCTTTGATTCCCGTGTTCAGCACATCAATTTTTCCGTCATCACGTAAGGTGTAGCGCGCCATTGCATAATCTAAATCACGTTCAAAATAGTGATCATACTTAGCAATCTCATACCAGCTACCGAGGTAACGATTCAAATCCACCGATTTCACGGTGCTGTTGTCTACTTTCGTTGATGCATCGCATGCAGCGAAAAGGCTTACAACAAAAGCCAATAGAAAAATCTTTTTCATAGTTGTTTAGTTTTTTTTAGGTTATATATATAGATCCCCCTTGAGGAGATGAGATAATATAGGCTAGAGATTTTGATAAACGTATTTCATAAATGGTACACTAGTTTCCATATGTGAGCCATAGTAATCATAATCGTATGTTTTCCCGTTTTCATCGGGCATTTGCTCTTGTAGGTTAATCGTATTCAGAATAGGCACCACCTCATCATCCAAACTATGGAGGAAATATGCAGGTGCCCGCAAATCATATCCCACATTGCTATTCCATAGCAGTACCTCATACAGCACATCAGCTTGTGGACTATCCAGATCAAGGGCCTCTTCAGTCATCAGTTCTGTCATAATCGTAGAACCCATCAAGTGATTAATCTCCTCCACGGTAAATTCTTTCGAGCGGACCCATTCATCGTAATTGGACAACAGTGGCTCCAAGAAGAAATCTTTCAGTTCAAATCCCAAGTCATACGCATCGTTCAATCCCATTACAATCAGCGGAATAGCAGCAGGAATACCCATTTCATTCCGCTCCATACTATATAAATACGTACCCGCAGGGTCATAAGGACCAGCACCTGCATAAAGTTTTCGTACCATCCAAGTGCTATCCAATTCCTCTAGCATCCGTGTCACGCCCAACGCCACTGCTCCACCTTGTGAATACCCCGCCACAACCACATCTACTGGGTATGAGTAGCCATAATAATCCAAGAGTTCAGGCATGCAGTTCAGCAAGTCCACAGCAGTTTGCGCGGCACTGCGCCAATGCAAATAAGGATGTACCTCATCGCGCGACAAACCATAACCCACATAATCAGGCATAATCACCGCGTATCCCTTCATCGTGAATAGACTTTCCATCGATAGCGCATTGCTCGGTACTTCTGCATCCGAAGTCATCGTATAATGACATGCTATCATAATTCCATTCAAATAGCGACGTTTCGGTAAATACACACGGCCAGATACCAGTAGCGAGTCGCCTTGTGGATCCGTACTCCAATATGCCACAGGGAAAGTGACATAATGTTTGTTGGTGTGTCGATACATCTTCAGCATTGCACGATACACACTCTCACTAGAGAAATTATTGCGCGCAAGTTGGCGTTGTGTACTCCGCCAAATGGCATCCTTTTCTAGGGTTTGTCGCACTAGATCGCCACCTAGATCTTTCGCAGGAATAACGGGCAGAGATGTTGTGTCCAGCGGATTCAACATCACATACGGTGGTACAAATTCGCTACTTTGCAGCGTCATTACGCCAAGTACAAAAGCGAAGATTAGAAGAGTTGATTTACGTTTCATTTTCATAAAATTTAGTTAAGGTTTATTGGTTTAATGGTTGGTTTCTGCAACATTGTTACAAAAACCGTGCAAAAGTTGTCTATAAATTTTCATATGTACAAAAATTATTGTAATTTTGTACGCAAATATAAACTCTCTATGAAGAAAATCACCATTCTTATTAGTATGGGCATCCTATTTATCGCATGCCAAACAAACAACAATCAACTTATGATTAGTAACACAACCATCCAAGCAAGTATTGCTGCTATCACCGCAGCGTATCCACAGACAGACTCTTCCCTCGTGTCACGAGGTGTGGAGCAAGTAGCACTCTTATGGAGCGAAAGCGATGGTACAGAAAACGACTTCAAGAATTTAGTAACCAACTCATATGCAGGCACTTGCAACGAACGTTTGGTGCTATACAACCGCCTATCCCATATCATAGAACAATGCAGTCAGAGTGCCGATTTACTCAACAACACCCTGCAAGAACCTACTACACTCGTTGAAAAAGGTGAACCTACTAGTGTAGATTGGATTATCAGCGGATACACCCCAATGTCGCACTTTGCAGAGGATATGTTCGCCAACAAGATTGCTCATATCTGTGTGCTGAACTTCCCATATTATAATTTGGAAGAAAAAAATACTCTCGGCAGCCAATGGACACGCCAAGAGTGGGCATATGCACGTTTGGGTGATATATTTCACACACGTATCCCAGGCAATGTGATGGCTGCATACTCGCAAACACTCAGCCAAGCGGAGAACTATATCGCAGGGTACAATATCATGATGCATTGCCTACGTGATGAGCAAAGCAAGCAACTATGGCAAGAACCGTTGGCATTACTCTCGCACTGGAATCTGCGCGATGAACTCAAATCTAATTATGCCAATGTACCTCATGCTCACGAAAAGCAAGAGATGATTTACCAAGTAATGCTACGTATTATTCGTCAAGAGATACCGCAATGTGTGGTCAACAACGATAAATTTATTTGGTATCCTCAAACAAACAGGTTAGAGGCCAATGGTGAAAGTTTAAAGGTCGAGAGCGAACCAGACACGCGTTATCTACAGATTATCAATATCTTCCATGCATTGCAAGCAATAGATTCCTACCGTGCAGATGCGCCGTCACACGTATTCCGCACCTTCAACGAGGACTTAGAAATACCTATCGAAGAGATTGAAGTATTGTTCACGCAACTTATCCAATCAGACGAAGTAAAGCAAGTAGCACAAATTATCCGCGATCGTTTGGGGCGCGACTTACGTCCATACGACATCTGGTACGATGGTTTTAAGAGCCGCAGCACCATTTCCGAAGATTACCTCACTGCACAAACGCAACAACGTTACCCCACAGCCCAATCCTTTGAGCGCGATATGCCTCGCATGTTGATGAAATTAGGTTTTTCAAAAGAGGAAGCACACACTATTGCCTCACGTATCGTAGTAGAACCTGCTCGTGGTTCGGGGCACGCACGCCCTTGCGTAGGGCGTAATCAACCGGCTCGCCTACGCACGCGCGTGAATGATAAAGGAATGGACTACAAAGGATATAACATTGCCGTACATGAGTTTGGTCACAATGTAGAAGAAGTCATCTCGCTCTATAATATTGATTATTATACTCTTGCTGGTATTCCAAACACAGGATTCACAGAAGCAAGTGCGTTCTTGTTTCAGCAACGTGATTTGAATTTGTTAGGCGAGCAAATGCGAAGCGAAAAGGCAATAGACGATTCGCTATTAGATATGCTTTGGGGCATGTACGAGATTATGGGTGTGAGTCTGGTGGATATGCGTATGTGGCAATGGTTATATGCTCATCCTACAGCTACTGCGGCAGCATTGCGCGAGGCGGTGTTGGCTATTGCAGCAGAAGTGTGGAATGCATATTATGCCCCCATTTTAGGCGAAAAGAATAGTCCTTTGTTGGCTATCTATTCGCATATGGTGGGGTATGCGTTGTATTTACCAGCCTATCCTATTGGTAACCTTGTGCAATATCAATTGGAGGAACACTTGAGCAAGTGCGAGACACCCGCGGAATGGGCTACAGAGTACACCCGTATTTATCAACAAGGCTGCCTCACTCCCGATGCTTGGATGCGTGGCGCAGTGGGGAAACCAATGAGTGTCGAACCTATTCTAAAGGAAGTGAGAGAGAGGTTAGAGTCTATAAACTAGGATAAAAATAAGGGCTACGCAATGTAGCCCTTATTTTTGGTATACAACGATACCGTTAGATTAATTCTTTTATAAAATAGAAGATCATCATACCACAACAAATCACCTTTATTATCGTACCCGTAAGCAAGCCTATGAACGACCCAAATCCAGCTCGAAGGGCACGATTAAACGGGGTTTGTGGTCTAGGTTTAACTACAGGTTTGAGAGGTTGCTGAGGTATATCATTTCCTTCGGATTCTAGATTATCCTCCTGTGGCATTATGATAGTAGGTGTTGGAGGTGTGAGAAGCTCTGGATGGTTGTTAAAATAGAGCAATTCTCCCACTACTGCCCCCACAAATGGACCAAGCACAATACCCAGTGGTCCCATCAAGAAGCCCAGCAAGAGTCCTATCGTACTACCCCACACACCCCATTTTGTTCCACCAAACTTCTTGGTTCCCCACGCAGGGATAAAGTAGTCAAGCACCTGAATAACAACCACTATAACTGCCCACACCGTCAGAAACTGCCACGAGAAACTGGCGCGCTCTGTCCAATGCAATAGCCACAACCCAAGATACGAGAGGGGTACACCTGGCAATACGGGCAACACA
>JAEIGA010018684.1_pt1 | contig 10568 bp, 10 predicted proteins | sample 9270691 | NCBI WGS metagenome assembly JAEIGA01 (sample SAMN17057246, study PRJNA624740) | gut metagenome | biome: biome; isolation source: fecal sample | host: Bos grunniens | place: China: Xizang | collected 2019
CCTTTTTTTTTATTATATCACAATCTAAATTATTTTTCAAGTGTTTTTAATATAGTAATTTTTTTGGCATAAACACGTTTAACGTTGTATTTTTTTTAATTATTTGCTATAATAAAATAAATGGTAAAAGTTTTTTATTATAAATTTGATAATCAATTTAATTTTTCTATTAGTGACGTTAAAAATAGGGAAAGAAAAAGTTATTTAGAAAGTATTAATGATAAAAAAAGGCAAAAACAAAGTTTAGTAGTTTGGTTACTGCTTGAAAGAATCCTTAATAATTACTATCCAAATATTAACGTCGATTTATTAACTTGTGATAATGGCAAGTGGTATATAAAATCAAACGAAATATTTTTTTCTTTATCACATACTGAAAACTCAGTAGTAGTTGCGCTTTCAGCTAATCCCGTTGGTGTAGATATAGAGTTTGCATCGAATAAAATAATTAAGAGTAAAAACTATATTTCTAGACTAAAACAATTTTTAAAAGAGAAAAAGATTGGGAACGAGGCGATTTTTTTAACAAACGTTTGGACGAAAAGCGAGGCTATTTATAAATTGTCGCTAAACGAAGGATATTTTTCAAATAAGATAATAGACTATATAAACGACAAGCCGTTAGTTTTGTCCGTATGTTCTAATAAAGATATTAAAGTAGAAATTAATAGAGTAAATATAATTAAGGTAAAAGGAGATAATTTATGAGCGAAAATTGTACGCACGACTGTTCAACGTGCAAGGAAAATTGTTCGGAAAGAAAAATTCCCATCGAAAAATTAAACGAATTAAGTAAAGTTAAAAAGGTTATAGGTGTTGTTAGTGGTAAAGGTGGCGTAGGTAAATCGCTTGTTACGGGACTACTTGCAACGTTGTTTCAGCGAAATGGTCATTCTACCGCTATTTTAGACGCTGATATAACAGGCCCTTCTATCCCTAAAATGTTCGGTATAACTAAAAAAGCCACTTGTTTTAACGAAAACTTAATAGTCCCAAGAAAAAGTGCTTCCGGCGTTCAAATTATGAGTATTAATTTGCTTATGGAAAATGATACAGACCCTGTTGTTTGGCGTGGCCCAGTTATTGCCGGCGCAGTTAAACAATTTTGGACGGACGTTGTTTGGCAAGACGTTGATTATATGTTTGTTGATATGCCTCCCGGAACGGGCGACGTTCCGCTAACTGTCTTTCAATCGTTGCCGATATCTGGCATAGTTATTGTTACTTCTCCGCAAGAATTAGTTTCTATGATAGTAGGGAAAGCGGTTAAAATGGCAAACATGATGAATATACCTATTCTTGGTATCGTAGAAAACTTTTCTTATTTTTCTTGCCCCGATTGTGGCAAAAAAATCAATTTGTTTGGTGATAGTAAAATAGAAAACGTCGCTAAATCGTTTAATATTTCTAACGTTTCTAAAATACCTATTGATACTGAATTAGCAAAATTGTGCGATGACGGAAAAATCGAGTTGTTTACTGGTGATTATCTGGAAAATATGTTAGACATAATAGAAAAATCATAAGAAATAACCCAAATTTTTACAGTAAATAACATAGATTACTATAGTAAAAACGTTTGACCCGCGAACATTTGTTTGGTATAATAAAACTAAACAAACGTTCGGGGGTGTTTTTATTTGTGCCAAATACAGATAAGACTTATTTTTGCATAGATATGAAGTCTTTTTTTGCTTCGGTAGAGTGTGCGGAGCGTGGACTTAATCCCTTTGAGACAAGGCTTGTTGTGGTAGATGAAACTAGGGGAAAAGGCGCAATTTGTTTGGCTGTCACACCGAAACTTAAAGAAGATGGAGTGCCTAATAGGTGTAGATTGTTTCAAATTCCCGAAGGTTTAGAATATATTTGTGCTAAACCGAGAATGAGAAAGTATATAGAATATGCAAGCGAAATATACGCTATATACTTAAAATACGTTGATAAAAACGATATACACGTGTATTCTATAGACGAATGTTTTTTAGACGTTACGGATTACGTAAAACTATATAAAACTACTAAATTTGAGTTTGCAAAAAAACTAATGAACGAGATTTGGTCTTCTCTAGGCGTTCCTTCTACCGTGGGCATAGGTACGAACTTGTTTTTGTCAAAAATTGCGCTAGATATTACGGCAAAAAAAACTACAGAACGCATAGGTTTTTTAGATGAAGAATTGTTTAAAAAAACGCTTTGGCATCATAAACCTATAACAGATTTTTGGCAAATATCTTTCGGTACGGCAAAAAGGCTTGCAAAAATGGGCATTAGCGATTTGTATGAGATAACCCGTTATCCAGAGCGTTTGTTGTATAAAGAATTCGGTATAAATGCCGAGTTATTAATCGACCACGCTAACGGTATAGAAACTTGTACGATAAAAGATATAAAAAACTACAAATCTAAAAGTAAATCAATATCGTCTTCACAAATACTTTTTGAAGATTATACTTTTGATAAAGCTCGAATCGTATTAGGCGAGATGGTTAGAGACGGGGCGTATGAACTGATAAGACAAAAGTTGGTAACTAGTAGCGTTAATTTTTTTATAGGGTATTCCGATAATCAAATACCACCTACCAAAGTGCACGTAAAACTATTACAAAACACTAATTTATCTTCGATAATGTATTTGCCGATAATAAAAGCGTTTGATGAAAACGTTATAAAAGGCGAACTAATACGTAGGTTAGGGATAGATTTTAACGATTTATTAGACGAAAAGTATGAAAAGTACGATTTATTTACTAAAACAAGCGAAGTTTCTAAATTAAAAAGGGTAGAAAACGAAGTGGTCTTGCTTAAAGAAAGATTTGGCAAAAATTCCATGTTGCGTGGCGCAGATCTTCAAGCAGGCGCAACGGCAAAGATAAGAAACGGTTTGATAGGGGGACACAACGGTGAATAGACAGGATAGGGCCAAACAATTCGCCCCGTTCGACGCGCTTAAAGGTCTTAAAGAAGCGCTAAGAGAAAAAGAGCTTCTTCATTTTTCCCAAAGCAAGAAAGAAGTTTGTGAAGACTTAGCGTGCGAAATACAAAATACGCTTGTTAGAATTAACAAGGGCGATACTGTTAAACTAAAGCACTATAAAGACGGGTTTTACGTTGAATTTAACGGCGTGGTTGAAAAAAGATGTGACGTGTGTAGATATTTTATTGTTTCTAGCGAAAAAATATTTTACGATGATTTATATGAAATTAAATTAATCAAATAATAAAAGCCACCGCTTAAAACGGTGGCTTTTGACGTTGTATGATTTATGATTAAAAAGTTAACTCGAAAATACTGTGAATGTCTAGTTTTTTTATGGATATAACAGTTTTTTTATTATCCGTTTTAACGGTAAATTCTTCATTAAGTGGGCTAATTACTTTTTTACATGGCTTATTAATTGTGATCTCAACGTCGTTAATTACGGGTATATCGTCGTAAACTAATACGCCTAACGAATGCCTGCCCTGATTCATATTGATTACGTTCAAATAGACAAAATCACCACCATCTTGAATGGTAACGTCTATATTACGTTTATTCAAGGTCACTAAAGGCGTTATTAATGATGAAACTACTTCGCTTATAAAATTAACTAGTTGGAAAGACCTATATGAATAATAAAGCGGACCTAAGTCAAAGGGTATAAAGGTAACACTACCTTTTTGAGTGCAAACGGTTTTATAAGAAGGAGCAATTTTATGTTTGTTGTCGCACAAATCGTATAAACCGCCCGAACCATCAAGCAAATCAACAAAACTAGCGATTTCGCCTTCAACCCAATTATTAATAGCGGTGAACTTATCGGTGTTATCTTTCAAGAAAATTCTGTTGTTATTAATAATACCGCCTGTTTTAACTGAAAGTTTACTTGCGAAATCTTGCGTGTTTTTTATGCCACACACAACCAATTTACCACCGTTTTTAGCGTAGTTAATAAGGTTGTTTTGCATTTCATCAGTAATATCTTCCCATTCAGGAACGGCTAAAACGGGGTATTTAGCAAAATTATCTTTCTCAAACTCCATAATTACGTTTGCAGTAAATTGCGCGTCTAATATACCGTGAAGTATCCCCATTACAGGCACAGTTGCGCCAGCCGCATTAAATACGTTTGCTTTTTTATAATATGAATTTTCTGAATAAAATACACCGACTTGAGCGATTGATGGTTTTCTATATAAAATAAATCTATCCTTAACAAAATCACTCAAAGAAATCAAATAATCGGTGTTAACAACCCTTGCGCTACCATCTTTAAGTTGTGGGAAATAAATTTGGAAACCACCGCCAAGACTCATTATAACCGCAGCTTCCTGCATTAATTGAACGGAAGATTTGTCAACAAAATGGGTTTTTTCAAACGACCAAGACATCAAGTCCCAAGTAATACCCCTGTTAGCAACGCATCTTGCTTCGTATCTTGCGTTGTGCGTGCTGTCGTTGGGGAGAATATCGCCTGAAATATAGTCAACGTTAATTTCGGGCTTGCCAGGAACGTATGAAGAATATAGCCAGTTGCTAATTACCTTAAAATTTGGGTTATATGCATGCAGTTCGTCCGTATATTTTTTAACGTAGTCGAAAAATGCTTGACGCATAATTTGATCGTGTTCTTCTTTTGTTATGTTTTCGTGTAAATATGGCTTTGCTAGATCAGAATAATCTCTTCTAACAGCCCAACAGTCTCCGTCAACCCATACGCCAGCAATATTGTATTCATCAATAAGTTCTTTTAACTGTGGAACAAGTAAGGTTTCACAATAGTTGCCAAATAAAGACATTCTATCGCCAACACTTCCGTCTTCGTTTACTTGCGCTTCGTTAGGATGATTTTTAACGTAAGATTTATCTGCAACACCTGAATAATGAACGTATAGGGGAATATTGTGTTTTTTACAAGCATCCGCCCAAACGCGTAGGTTATCTTTAACGAGTTTTTTAGCGGGAGTACCTACTTTAGTTGGAAAACAAGCTAACCCACCGTGCCCTTTACAATCGCACTGAATAAAATTTGGTTTTGCTTTTAATAAAAAGTTTTCAATTCCTTCAATGGTTGTATTTGCACCGATTTCATAATCGTTACCAGCGTGAAAATCAAAGTGTAAACCAAAAAATCTACTATTATCCATTTATACATCTCCATATTAACTTGTTTTTCATTTATATTAAAATAAAAAAAGTTGCTTTTCAAGACAAAAAGCAACTAAATTTAAGACAAATATTAATTTTTTCTAAAATCCGAAGGGGTATTATTTATTTTTGAATAAAAAATTCTATTAAACGAACGAAGAGAGCCAAAACCACAAAGAAATGCAATTTCAGTAATAGAAAGGTCAGTTGATTTTAGGAGTGAGATACTTTTTTGTACCTTAACGTTATTAATAAAATCGCCTATTTTGACGCCGATATATTTTGAAAAAATCTTTCTTAACGAAAGTGGCGATATACCGATTTTTTTTGAAATAGTGCCAATAGAAAGATCGTTATCTAAATTTAAATAAATGTATCTCATGGCCTTAGAAAAAACTTCGGCGTGAGTTGACGAAATTGATTGTGCTATATTTTCGCTTAGGAAAGCATGAAATAAGGTGTACAATAAATTTTCTACAATTAATTCACTATTATTTTCCATAACGTCAACTAGAAGTTTATTAAGATAATCAAACGTTATTTTATCTAGTTTAAAATTGTATTTAGCAAAAGAAAAGGGAGCAAATTTTGAGCATAACTTTTCAGCAACCGAGTAGTTAAACATAATAACTTTGCCTTCTGAATTTTCATCCACAGAAAAACTATGTGGGTGAAATGGTAAAATAAGGCTCGCTTCTCCAACAAATATGGTCTCACAAAATCCTTCGTGAAAAACGTTAATTTTTCCTTTTGTTGCAATAATAAATTCTAGTTCACTGTTGACGTGATAGGGACAATTAAGATTGTTAGTAATTATTTGAAATTCGTTTTCAATGTACTTCATATATTTTACCTTAAATATTGTCTCAATATTTTATCATTTTTGTCTTGTTTTGTAAATAGTTAAGGTATAAAATTTATTTAAAATATGTTTTTAGGTGATCTTTTGCTAGTACTACTATTTTCATTAATTATTACATCTAGTTGTGTTGACAGAATAATAAATAAGCGACTTGTGTTAAAAAAGAAATGTTCAAGTTTTGCATTTAACGTATCAAACATGTTCCTTTCTTCAATTTTTGCTATTTTATTTTTATTTGTATTGAATGGCTTTAAGCTAAATTTTAATTTACCTACGTTTTACTATTCATTAGCATATACATTAGCGGTAATGATTTCATTATCAAGTATAATTGCGTTAAAGTACGTTTCTCTCTCAATTTTTGCTTTATTTGCTACTGCGGGTGGTGTAATTGTTCCATCTATATTTGGCTACGTGTTTTTACAAGAGCAATTTGTTTTAGGTAAAATAATCGGCGTTATATTACTTTTTATTGCAGTATTACTTCCTTCAATTTCAAAGATTAAAGAAGACAATAGGTCGTCAAAAATTGGTTTTTTATTGTGCGTGTTAGTATTTTTCAACAGTGGATTATCTTCAATAATTAGCAAATTGTTTGGAATGAGCGCATTAGTTACTGATGAAAAGTCAATGTTTATTTTAACAAATATGAACTTATTTGTGATAATGGGTTTAATTGTTATCGCTTCTTTAATAAAAAACAGAAAAAAACAATAGAAAATATTAAAAGTTTTAATGCAATATATTACGCAAGCATATTTTTAAAAACTTTGTTATCTAACGTAGGGTCCGTTGTGCTAGTTGTCTTATTAACGATGATGAGTATAACGTTATATAGTATATTATCTTCTTCAATAGCAATAATTTTAAACTTATTAATTTCATTATTGATATTTAAAGAAAAAATTAACCGCTTAGAATACGTCGCAATATTTTTGTCATTAATTGCTGTTATAGTATCAGTTTTGGTTTGACATTATAAATATAAATTGATATAATTAATAAAAAATTGCCACCGGGTAATGAAGCACTACAACTCATCGTTAGGTCTTAGAAGATGAGTTTGGTGCTTTTTTTAAGATAAAATATGATAAAGTATCAAAATCCACTTAAAACTTTAACAAAATTCGAATGGATACTATTAATTTCTTCGATAGTAATCGTTACCGTATGTTTTTTATGCTTGCCTGAAAAAAATATTTTAACGCTAATTGCAACCTTGTTTGGTGTGGTAGGTTTAATTTTTATAGCAAAAGGTGACCCGATAGGGCAAATTATCGTTATGTTTTTTTCTTTATTTTACTCTTTTATATCTTATCAAAATAGATATTATGGTGAACTAATAACATATCTTTTTATGAGCACGCCTTCCGCTATTGCAAGCGCAATCGTTTGGTTTAAAAATCCTTCAAAACGAAGCGCAAACGAAGTTAAAATAAAAAAACTAACCAAGAAAAACATTATTTTTTTAACGATCTCTTCAATAATAGTTACCGCAATATTTTATTTTATACTTAAACATTTCAATACACAAAATTTAATAATCAGCACTATTTCAATAACAACAAGTTTTGTTGCTTCAATTCTAACGTTTATGCGCTCGCCGTATTATGGTTTAGCATATGGCGCAAATGACGTTGTACTTATTGTTTTATGGGTGCTAGTAAGCATAAACAACGTAGAATACGTGCCTATGATTATATGTTTCGTTGTCTTTTTAATAAATGATAGTTACGGATTTTATAATTGGCGTAAAATAAACAAAAAACAAAACGAAAATTAAAAAGTATTTAGTAAATACTTGTATATTATTGCAAATTTTATTTAAATTTGTTAAAATAATAAAACAAAACAAATCTTTTATTTTAGGTGAGTATATGAAAAAATTTATTATGTACGGTGCAGGGAATATCGGGCGTGGCTTTATAGGTCAAACTTTTTCAAACGCAGGATATAAAGTGGGTTTTATAGATATTAATCAAGAAGTTATTTCTAGATTAAATCAAGATAAATCTTATCCCGTTAACGTAGTAACTAGTGAAGAGAATAAAGAGTTGATTGTACAAAACGTTTACGGCATAGACGGTAAAGACGTAGAGCTTGTTTCTAATGAAATTGCTTCATGCGATATGATGGCGACCGCAATAGGCGTTAACGTTTTAAAATTTATTGCCAAACCTATTGCGCTTGGTATAAAAAAACGTTATGAAAACGGTGGACGTACTCTTGATATAATTATTTGTGAAAATTTAATCGGTGCTGACGAGTTCTTAAAAGGACTAATTAAAGCCGAACTCCCAGAACTAAGCGACTATATTGATAATAAAGTTGGGTTTATTGAAGCAAGTATAGGTAGAATGGTCCCCGTAATGACTGAAGAGAAAAAACAAGGCAACCCGCTACGTGTTTACGTAGAGCCTTACAACGTTTTACCCGTTGATAAAAACGCTTTTAAGGGTGGAATTGATAAAAACGTTACTAATTTATATCCTTTCTCGCCCTTTAATTTGTTTATTCAACGCAAATTGTTTATGCATAATATGAGCCATGCTCTATGCGCTTATATGGGATTTTTGCGTGATTACGAATTTATTTACGAAACTGTTGCTGATTATGACGTTAAATTTGTTGCGTTAAGAGCATTAATGTCATCTGCGCTCGCAATTAGTAAAGAGAACGGTGTAGAAATAGAAGGACTTGTAATGCATGCCGACAATTTATTATATCGCTTCCAAAACACCGCGCTTGCTGATACTGTTGCTAGGGTTGGTAAAGATACAAAACGTAAGTTAAGCAGTTCGGATAGACTAATAGGCGCGCTTAAATTATGCGAAAAACACGGTGTTAACGCGCTATACTTATGCATAGGTATTGCCGGTGGACTTTTATTTAATCCCGATGGTGACGAAAGTAGTGCGGAAGTAAGCAATTTTGTTAAAATAAACGGCGTTGAAAAAACACTTGAAACTTATTCGGATTATACGGGAAAATACGTTTCAGTAATAAAAGACGTCTATAATGAACTTAAAGATGGCGCATCACTTAAAGACGTTATAAAAATGATAGAAGAAATAAATGGGAAAGAGATAATCGTATAATGGATAGAAACGGAATTTTAATTGCAGGAACAATTTTAGTAGATAATATCAACCAAATTGATCGCTACCCAAACGCTGGCGAATTAACTCAAATTAAAAGTACGGAATTAGCGGTTGGCGGTTGTGTTCCTAACGTAAGTATAGATTTAAAAGTGATTTCACCTGAAATTAACGTTTACGCTATGGGAAAAATCGGCGCAGATTTTGAAGGTGAGTTTGTTAAAGAAAATCTAAACAATAAGGGTGTTAACGTTGATAACGTCGTTATTGATTCAACCGATAAAACAAGTTTTACCGCCGTTATGAGCATTGACGGTGGCGAACGTACTTTCTTCACGTATGCAGGCGCATCGGCTAAATTTGGCTATAACGATATTGATTTTGAAAGTATTTCGGCAAAAATGCTACATTTAGGTTATTTTTTACTTTTAGACAAGGTTGATAATGGCGACGGAGAAAAAATTCTTAAAAAAGCGCAAGAGTTGGGAATTAAAACGTCTATTGATTTAGTAAGTGAAAATTCGGATAGATATAAAATTGTTATTCCATGTCTAAAATACACCGATAATATTATTATTAACGAAATAGAAGCAGGCGCGCTTGTTGGAATTAAACCAAGTAAAGATAACATAAAGAAAATTGCTGAAGAAATTAAAAAGTTAGGCGTTAAAGAAAGAGTTATAATTCACATGCCAGATTTTGGCGCTTGTTTATCTAATAACGGTTACGTTGAAGTGCCTTCGTTCGACCTTCCAAAAGGTTATATCAAAGGGACTACTGGTGCTGGCGACGCTTTTTGTGCGGGCGCACTTATCGGTATTTATAAAGATTTCAACGATAAACAAATTTTGGAATTTGCATCGTCTTGCGCGGTTGTTTCTTTAAGTGAAAAAGACGCTGTTTCAGGGCTTTGCTCTGAAAATGAAATTATAGAATTTTGCAAGCAGTTTAATAGAAAATAATTTAATTTAGATCAAATATTTTATATTTATAAGAAGTCTCAAAAATAGAGGCTTCTTTTTATTTTCAAATATTAAAATTTTGTTTTTTGTATATATTTTTTCCTTTTTGTAAAAAATTAATTGTATGAAACAGTTTATAAAAAAACAAACCTATTTGACAAACCTTGACGAGAGAGAAACGCTAACAACAAAATTTATAAAAAAGGATTACAAAAAATGAAGTCTACTAAATATTTTGAAAATAAAAATTATCTAAAATACGTTAGTTTAATTGCGCCAAAAACAAAAGAGTTTAGGTCGCTTATTCGCGCATTTTGGGTTGGTGGTGTGATATGTTGCATAGGACAGTCATTTAGATTTTTACTAGAATACGTTTTTGCTCTAAAAGGTGATGAATTAGCTGGATACGTCTCTATGATACTAATTTTTTTAGGCGCGTTGTTAACTGGACTCGGCGTATATGACAGAATAGGCAAGTATGCGGGTGGCGGTTCAATAGTGCCTATAACGGGATTTGC
>JAEIGA010018685.1_pt1 | contig 10567 bp, 6 predicted proteins | sample 9270691 | NCBI WGS metagenome assembly JAEIGA01 (sample SAMN17057246, study PRJNA624740) | gut metagenome | biome: biome; isolation source: fecal sample | host: Bos grunniens | place: China: Xizang | collected 2019
CATTCTAAGCGACAATGGGGTGATTTTCTTGAAATAACCATCCTTAGTAAAGAAAAGGGTTACAGGAGAGGTATCCTTTAATTCCTCTTCGCTGATTTCATCCTCGGCTGAAGCCGCAATAATCTTGGTTTTGCGGTCTTTACCATATTTTGAAATAACGCTTTCAAGCTCTTTAATAATAATCTTAAGCACTCGAGTTTTGGATTTGAGAATTGCCTCCATATCCTCAATCTCAGCAATCAACTGCTCAATCTCAGCGGTGCGCTTTAAGATATATTCACGGTTTAAATGGCGGAGCTTAATTTCAGCAACATGGTCTGCCTGAATTTTATCAATTCCAAAGCCTATCATAAGGTTTGGAACAACCTGAGCTTCCTCATCGGTTTCACGAACAATCTTAATAGCCTTATCAATATCAAGGAGGATTTTTTCAAGTCCCTTTAAAAGATGGAGCTTATCCTTTGCCTTTGCAAGCTTATGGAAAATCCTTCTTCTGACACATTCTTCTCTGAATGCCACCCACTCGGATATAATTTCCTTCACGCCCATAACCCTCGGAGAGCCGGCAATAAGAATATTAAAATTGCAAGAAAAGCTATCCTCTAAAGGAGTCATCTTGAAAAGCTTTTTCATTAACTTCTCGTGGTCAGTTCCTCTTTTCAGGTCAATGGTAATCTTCAAACCGCCAAGGTCGGTTTCATCACGAATATCATTGATTTCGGTTATCTTTTTCGCCTTAACAAGCTCAATAACCTTTTCGATTATAGCTTCACTTGTAGTTGAGGGCGGGATTTCGGTTATATCAATGCAGTTATTTGATTTATCATAACTATAAACGCCTCTAACCTTAAAACCGCCTCTGCCCGTTTCATAAATCTTTTCCATAGCCTCACGGTCATATAAAATCTCGCCGCCTATGGGGAAATCGGGGGCTAAAAGGGTATCGGCAACATTGATATCGTTGTCCTTAATATAAGCAATGGTTGTTTCGCAAACCTCTTTTAAGTTAAAGGAACAAATCGAGCTTGCCATACCTGCCGCAATACCCATATTAGAGTTAACAAGCACAGTTGGGAAGGTTACGGGGAAAAGCACAGGCTCTTTCATTGTTGCATCATAGTTATCAACAAAATCAACCGTATCCTTATCGATATCAGCGAAAAGCTCGGCCGAAATGGGAGCTAATTTTGCCTCGGTATAACGAGAAGCGGCATAAGCCATATCCCTTGAATAAGCCTTACCAAACGAGCCCTTTGAAGCGACAAAGGGGTGCAAAAGAGCCTCATTACCCTCGGACAAACGCACCATCGTTTCATAAATGGCGGCATCTCCATGAGGGTTTAGCTGCATTGTTCTACCCACTATGTTTGCTGATTTAATTGTATTGCCGTTTAAAAGCCCCATATTATACATAGTGTATAACAACTTTCTGTGCGAAGGCTTGAAACCATCTATTTCGGGGATGGCGCGGGAAACTATGATACTCATAGCATAAGGCATAAAATTAGATTTTAATGCCTCGGTTACCTGTTGGTCCATAACAGTTCCCGCTCCCGCAATATATGCGTTAGCATTCTTTTTCTTTGGAGCCTCTACTTCTTTTTTCTTTCTCGGAGCCATTTTTCCATCCTTCCAATTCGTAATTCGTAATTCGTAATGCGTAATTACAAATCACCCTTTTGAGTTTTGGTTATAGACATTAAAATTTTTATGAGTTCTGTGCAATCGGAATAAATACTTTCAAATAATCCATTATCTATATAATCTGTTTCGTTAAGTATTTCAAGCCAATATTCAGTTTCGCTGGCTTCCTTAAGAGCTATATTCATTTTTGCATAAAAATCAGCTTTACTTTGACCTCTAATAGCTTCTTTAACATTTGCACCTATACTAGTTCCACTTTTTAGTATTTGTTTTGACAAAACATATTCTTTTTTATTGTCGCTAAGGTATTTACTTAATTTAACGATTCTTATTGCAAAAGCCTTGCTTTTTATGACTATTATGTTTTCCATTCTTTTTTCATCCCTTAATTACGAATTACGCATTACGAATTACGAATTAACTAATATCAGCTTCATCTAAATACATATATCCGTTTTCGGAAATATAATCTTTTCTGCCTGCCAAGTTATCACCGAGCAACAAATCAAACATTTCGCTTGTTCTCTCAGCATCCTCGGGTAAAATCTTAATAAGCCTTCTCGTATCGGGGTTCATAGTAGTAAGGCTCATCATATCGGGTTGGTTTTCACCAAGTCCCTTAGAGCGCTGAATGTTATATTTTTCATTACCTATTTTTTCGAGAATTTCTCTCTTTTCGCTTTCATCATAAGCGAAATAGGTCATACCCTTTGTGTTTATCTCATAAAGTGGGGTTTCAGCAATAAACACCCTTCCCTCTCTAATAAGGGTTGGCATAAGGCGATAAATCATTGTTAAAATAAGGGTTCTGATATGGAAACCGTCAACATCGGCATCGGTGCATATTATTATCTTATTCCAACGAAGATTTGCAAGGTCGAAATTCGAAAGGCCCTTATTAGCCTTTGATTTAACCTCAACACCGCAACCGAGAACTTTTAGCAAATCAGTTATAATCTCACTCTTGAAAATCTTATCGTATTCAGCCTTTAAGCAGTTAAGAATTTTACCGCGAACCGGCATTATAGCCTGAAAAGCCGCATCTCTTGCCAATTTACAAGAGCCTAAAGCCGAATCACCCTCAACTATATAGAGCTCTCGCTCGGATATATCTCTCGAACGGCAATCAACAAACTTTTGAACTCTATCAACCATCGAGTTGCCGGTAGATAGGGTTTTCTTGAGGTTTATTCTTTCCCTTTCGCTTTTTTCACGGCTTCTCTTGTTAACTAGCACCTGGTCGGCGATTTTATCAGCCTCGGCCTTGTTTTCAATAAAATATACCTCAAGCTGATGACGCAAAAAGTCGGTCATCGCTTCGTATATAAACTTATTGGTAATAGCCTTTTTGGTTTGGTTTTCATAAGAGGTTATGGTTGAAAATGAAGATATAACCAAAACCAAGCATTCCTCAACATCCGAAAAGGTTATCTTGCTTTCATTTGATTTATACTTATTCGTTTGTTTTATATAAGCATCAATTTGCGAAACTAATGCACTTCTTGTTGCTTTTTCGGGAACACCGCCATGCTCAAGCCAGCTTGAGTTATGATAATATTCCTTTAAAGGATGGCGGTTGCTGAATGCTATTGCAGCGTTTATCTTAACCTTATATTCGGGCTTATCCTCACGGTCTTTACCCTTTCTTTCGGTTTGCCAAAACTGAATGGAAGAAAGTCTTTCCTCGCCGGTTATTTCATTAACATAGTCTCTGATACCGTTGTTATAAACTATATCTTGCTGAATAAAACGGCTTCCCTGTTGTTCACGAAAAACAAATAACAAACCATCATTAACAATAGCCTGTCTTTTTAAAGTATCGATAAAATATTCCGAAGGAATATCGATATCGGTGAAAACCTGAAGGTCGGGCTTCCAACGGATTTTTGTTCCCGTATCTCTTCCCTGATACTCTTGCCTTTCAAGTCCGCCAATATTAAAGCCCTTTTCAAAATGAAGATTATATTTAAAGCCATCTCGCTTTATTTCAACATCCATATATTCCGAAGAAAACTGAGTTGAAGCCAAGCCTAAGCCGTTAAGACCTATTGAATATTCATAATCGCCGCCGCTATTGGTATCATATTTGCCGCCGGCATAAAGGCTTTCGAAGAGTAGCACATAGTTATATTTTTCTTCCTTGGTGTTATAGTCAACAGGGGCGCCACGGCCAAAGTCCTGCACCTCTATCGAGCCATCGGAATACTTGGTAACAACTATTTTGTTGCCATAGCCTTCTCTTGCCTCATCTATTGAGTTGGAAATAATTTCAAATACCGAATGCTCGCAGCCTTCAAGACCATCAGAGCCAAAGATAACTGCAGGGCGAAGTCGCACCTGGTCAGGACCTTTTAACTGCTTGATACTGTCATTACCGTATTCGGTCTTAGTTTTTGCCATTCCAAAATACCTCTCAAAACATACATTTTTACATACACTCATATATTATATACCATATTTTGTGTTTTTTCAAGAAAAACTGCTATTGATTTTTAATTAAAAGTGATATATATTTATAATGGTGATAAAAAGTATGGATTTTTTAACGAATTTCGCCCAAACAGGCCTTGGAAAAGTTCTTTTAAGCGGTGCGGTTGTTAATTTTATTATTGTTATTATTTGCGGTTTTATCGGCAGTCTTTTTAAAAAAGGAATACCCGAAAAAATAAAAACCGCTTTAATGAACGGTATGGCACTTTGCGTTATTTACATAGGCATTTCGGGCACACTCGAAGAAAATGTTAATATCCTTGTTTGCATTATTTCTATGGCTCTCGGTGCCGTTATCGGCGAGATTCTTGACTTGGACAGACTTGTTAACAAAATAGGTCAAAAACTCGAAAACAAACTCGGCAATAACGATACCAAAATCGCTCAAGGCTTTGTTACTGCAACCCTTCTCTTTTGCGTTGGTGCGATGACGGTTGTAGGCTCAATTGAAAGCGGAATTTCAGGGGATAACTCAACCCTTTATTCAAAGGCGGTTATTGATGGTGTTTCAGCTATTGCTCTCGCTTCAACCTTTGGAATAGGTGTTATGCTATCGGCTTTCTCGGTTTTAATTATTCAGGGCGGTATAACCCTTTTGGCCGTTTTCATAGCTCCTGTTTTGAATGAAACTGCTTTAGTTCAGATGTCGGTTATAGGTTCTCTTCTTATAATCGCTTTGGGACTGAATATGTTGGGAATTACCAAAATCAAGGTTATGAATTTATTACCTGCAATTTTCCTTCCGCTTTTATTTTACTGCTTTATTTAAGGTGAATTATGGGATATAGAACAAGACGTAGAAAAGCTATCATCAGAAGAAGAATATTTTTAAGCCTTTGCTCGGTTATTTTGGTTGCAGTTATAGGCATTGCTTCACTTGTTATTTTTTCTTTATCAAAACCCGAAGAAGAAAAAACACCAACTCCTCCAAAAGAGGAAATCAAGGAAAGCTATGCCAAGGTGCTAAGCACGGGAGATATTATGGTGCATACTCCTCAGCTTTATGGAGCTAAAAACCAAAACGGCGAATATGATTTTTCGCATTTCTTCAAAGAAGCTAAAGCATATTTTAAAAATTACGACCTTAACGTTGCCAACCTTGAGGTAACCTTTGGCGGCGTGGAATCGGGCAAGTTTGATGGATACCCAAAGTTTAACACACCAGATACATTAGCCGATGCCATTAAAAATTCGGGGCTTAATTTTCTTATAACCTCAAATAACCATAGCTATGATACAGGGCTTTACGGGCTTAAACGAACTGCAAAAATTTTAGGTGATAAGGGCATTGAATTTATCGGAACAAGAGAAACTGCCGAAAAACCTCTTTATACTGTAAAAGAAATCAACAATATAAAAATAGGTATGGCAAACTTCACCTATGAAACAAGCGGAAGCACACCCGGCCGAAAGTTTTTAAACGGCTCAATTATTGCCGAAGAGGCAAATGACCTTATCTCCTCTTTTTCTTATAACAGAATTGAAGAGTTTTATCATGAAGCTGATAGAACCATAAAGGATATGGAAAATCAGGGTGCTGAATTTATTGTATTTTATATTCATTGGGGCGAGGAGTATCAGTTAAGCGCTAATACCTGGCAAAAATCTATTGCTCAAAAGCTTTCAAACTTAGGAGTTGATATAATAATCGGAAGCCACCCACACGTTGTTCAACCGATTGAGCTTATCCACTCGGAAGATGGCGAGAATACAACCGTTTGCCTTTATTCAACAGGAAATGCCGTTTCAAATCAGCGTCAGGAAATTATGGATAGCTGCCCTACGGGACACACCGAGGACGGTCTTTTCTTTACCTACTCTCTCAGAAAATACGGTGAAGAGGTTACACTTGAAAGCATTGATATAATACCCACTTGGGTTAATAAATATTTAGAAAACGGCGGTTATAAATACACAATTTATCCCCTCGATAATATTGAGAAATACGGCTTTAACGCTACCGCTCTCTCTAAGGCTCAAAAATCCCTTGAAAGAACAAAACAACTAGTGAAATCCGGACTTAACGAGTGCCAAAAACATATAGGATGCGAGGAAACACTATGACTATGTTTGAAAAAATGTGCGATAGAATAGGCTTTGAGAAAAATATTAAGGCTGATATTATTTCAGCTTTTAAGCAAATCAAAGAAAAGCAACAAGCACTCGACCTTTTATATTTAGCTTCAAGTGAATCTCTTAACGATAATATCGATAAAGATAAGCTTCATAAAATCGCAAAGTTAACAGGTCTTAATCCTTATACTGTTCATGCCGTTGTTGTAGTTTACTCGGTTATAACAACCGAAGAAAACTGCAAACAAAAAGGCATGCCGAGTGAAATGTTTGATTGGATTTTATATGATATTAAATGCAAGGCGGATGAAACCAAAACTGTTCACGGCATTTCGGGAATTGAGTTTTTCGGTTGGTTTAATGCAATGCTATCTCTAAAGCGTTTATGCTTTGGCAGACTTCAATATGAAATCATCCCTGCCAAATATGATTTTGGCGAATTCAAAAAGGGCGATTCAATTCTTAATTTTCATATCCCATCAGGACTTCCGCTAACCGAGGATTCGGTTATTGATTCCTTTAAAAAAGCCCATGCTTTTTATAATGATTTGAAAAAGAACTCGATTTTACCCTTAACCTGTAATTCCTGGATGCTTCATCCAGCAACGGTTGAGCATTGCTTCAAAGAAGGTTCAAATCTAAGAAAATTCTATGATATGTTTACCATCATGGGAATGGATGTTGATGATAAAAACTCAAACTTTTGGCGAGTTTGCGGTTGCAATATGGATAAGTTTGATACCGCTCCCGAGGAAACCTCGCTGCAAAGAAATCTTAAAAATATGATTAGAAGCGGTGTTAATATGGGACATGGCTTTGGCTATATCCTATTTGACGGAGAAAAGATTGTTAAATAGAAAAACGGCGAGGTAAAAACCTCGCCGTTTTTTATTTCCCAACACAAAATCTTCTGAATATTTCATCGGTTACCTCATTTGTAACCCTTTTGCCCGTTAGTTCAAAAAGAGCCGAAATTGCATCATCAATGCAAACTCCAACCGCATCCATAGTGCAGCCTGTTTGAAGGGCGTTTATCGCCTCTTCAACTCCATCAAGTGCTCTTTCGGCACAGGCTCTTTGTCTTTCTCCTATAAGCACAGCGCTATCAGCAGACAGATTATTTGTTCCCGAAATTTCTATAATTTCCTCTTTAAGCTCATCATAGCCAATACCTTGCTTTGCCGAAACCTCAACAACCCTCATATCCTTAAAAACGCTCTTATCTATAACGCTTTCAAGGTCGGTTTTATTTATAATAACAATGGTGTTTTTAGTTTTAACAGCCTCTAAAAGCTCCAAATCCTCTTTATTCAAAGCGCTTGTTGAATCGAAAACCGCAAGAACTAACTGAGAGGTTTCAATTCTCTCTTTTGCAAGCTTAACGCCTATGCTTTCAACCGTATCCACGGTTTCGTGAATACCTGCTGTATCGGCAAGGCGAAGGGTTATATCCCCTATGGTTACGGTTTCCTCAATTATATCCCTCGTTGTTCCCGCAACATTGGTTACAATCGAGCGTTCCTCGCCGCTTAACATATTCATAAGAGTGCTTTTTCCAACATTTGGCTTGCCAACAATAGCAGTTCTTATTCCCTCACTTAAAATTTTGCCCGCATCATAATCTCTGAGCATTTTATGGAGGGTTTTTTCTGCATTTCGGAGCATCCTCAAAAAATTTTCGGGATTAAGGTCCTCAATATCCTCATCAGGATAATCTGAAAAAGCGGCAACCGAAGCATCTGCAGCTACTAAATCGGCTTCGATTTCAGCAATTTTAGAAGAAACCTTACCGCTATGAGCTGCCCTTGAAAGCCTTAGCTCAGCCTCGCTTCGAGCCGATATTAAACCCATTATACTCTCGGCTTTAGTAAGGTCTAATTTACCATTAAGAAATGCCCTTTTTGTGAACTCTCCCGCCTCTGCTAAAATAGCGCCACGACTTAAAATAAGCCTCAAAACACTCCTTAGCATTATCGAGCCGCCGTGCACCGAAAATTCAACAACATCCTCGCCTGTATAACTATGGGGATTTCTAAAAACTGTGGCAACCGCATCATCAAGCCTTGTGTCATTATCCTTAATCACGCCGTATGCCGCAGTATAACCTTTTAAGCTTTCAAGACTTTTGCCTGAAACAGCGCTAAAAACACTATCGGCAATACTTATTGCATTTTCTCCCGATATTCTTATAACACCGAGCGCACCTTCGCCCGAAGCCGAAGCGATAGCGGCGATTGTTTTTTCAGCCACCAAGAACCCCCTACCTTTCAAAAGGATTTTATCATAAACGCCATATTTTTTCAATAAAAAAAGCACATAACTCAAGGTTATGTGCTTAAAGTGTTGGCATCTACTTATTTTCCCAGGCAGCTGCCCGCCAAGTATTTTCAGCGCAAGTGAGCTTAACTTCCGTGTTCGGAATGGGAACGGGTGGACCCTCACCGCAATCAACACCAACTGTTTGCCGCCTCAAGCGACTTTGGTATAATACCACACCTAAAACACTTTGTCAAGCATTTTTTTAAAAAAATTTAAATTAAATTTTTCTTAGAGTTTTTAACACTGATTTTTCTTTTTTTGAAACGATGCTTTTGTATATATAAAATAAATATTATGTATTATTTTGTTAAATTTATAACAAATTTAAAATAAGTTGTTTACAAATCAAATAAAAGGTGTTATTATAGTATACGTATGAGCCTGTCCGCATTTTGATTTGCTTGTCAGAGCTCACGAAAAAATATTTAGGAGGAATTTTCAATGGCCAGAAAATTCAAAACGATGGATGGTAACAACGCTGCGGCTCATGTTTCCTATGCGTTTACCGAAGTAGCCGGTATTTACCCGATTACACCATCAAGCCCTATGGCAGACTATGTTGACCAATGGTCCGCTCAGGGACTTAAAAACATTTTCGGCACAACCGTTAAGGTTGCCGAGATGCAGTCCGAAGCAGGTGCTGCAGGAACTGTTCACGGCTCACTCAATGCCGGTGCTCTTACCACTACCTACACCGCTTCTCAGGGACTTTTGCTTATGATTCCGAACATGTATAAAATCGCCGGTGAGCTTCTCCCCTGCGTATTCCATGTATCGGCACGTTGCGTAGCTTCTCACGCACTCAACATTTTCGGCGACCATTCTGACGTTTATGCTTGCCGTCAGACAGGTTTTGCTATGCTTGCTGAAACCAATACTCAGGAAGTTATGGACCTCGGTGCTGTTGCTCACCTTGCAACCATTAAATCCCGTGTTCCTTTCTTAAACTTCTTCGATGGTTTCCGCACCTCTCACGAAATCCAAAAAATTCAGGTTTGGGATTTTGATGACCTTAAAGAAATGTGCGATATGGATGCAGTTGATGCTTTCCGTAAGCGCGCTCTTAACCCCGAGCATCCCGTAATGCGCGGTTCTCACGAGAACGGAGATATCTTCTTCCAGCACCGTGAGGCTTGCAATAAGTATTATGATGCAGTTCCCGCTATCGTTGAGGAATATATGGATAAGGTTAATGCCAAGCTTGGCACTGACTATAAGCTCTTCAACTACTACGGCGCTCCTGATGCTGAACGCATCATCATCGCTATGGGTTCTGTTTGCGATGTTATCGAAGAGGTTATCGATTACTTAGTAGCTGCAGGCGAAAAGGTTGGTCTTGTTAAGGTTCGCCTTTACCGTCCTTTCTCGGCTGAAAAGCTTATTGAGGCTATTCCCCAAACTGTTAAAAAGATTGCTGTTCTTGACAGAACTAAGGAGCCCGGCTCTTTAGGTGAGCCTCTTTACCTCGATGTTGTTACCGCTCTTGCTTCTAAGGGCAGAAGCATTGATAAGGTTATCGGCGGCCGCTATGGTCTTGGTTCAAAGGATACTCCTCCTTCAAGCATTTTTGCTGTATATAAAGAACTTGCTAAGGCTGAACCCAAGGCTCAGTTCACTATGGGCATCACTGATGACGTTACCAACCTTTCTCTCACTGAGGAAGAAGCTCCCAACACCGCAGCTGAAGGCACCATCGAGTGCAAATTCTGGGGTCTCGGCGGTGACGGCACTGTTGGCGCTAACAAAGACTCTATCAAGATTATCGGAGACCATACCGATAAATATGTTCAGGCTTACTTCCAGTATGACTCTAAGAAGACCGGCGGTATCACCATTTCTCACTTAAGATTTGGCGATAAGCCCATCAAGAGCCCCTACTATATTAATAAGGCTGACTTCGTTGCCTGCCATAACCCCTCTTACATCACTAAGGGCTTTAAGATTGTGCAGGACGTAAAGCCCGGCGGTGTATTCCTGATTAACTGCCAGTGGAATCTGGAAGAGCTGGATCACCACCTGGATGCCGCTTCCAAGCGTTATA
>JAEIGA010018686.1_pt1 | contig 10567 bp, 32 predicted proteins | sample 9270691 | NCBI WGS metagenome assembly JAEIGA01 (sample SAMN17057246, study PRJNA624740) | gut metagenome | biome: biome; isolation source: fecal sample | host: Bos grunniens | place: China: Xizang | collected 2019
AAATAATGCAATATGTGCGATTTGCGGAAAGTCATATCATGTAAAACCAAGGGAGTTGAAAACAACAAAGTATTGTTCGAGAAAATGTCAAAATGCAGCAAGAAAAATATATATGCGTGGAAGTGGAAATCATCAATACGCTTTAAAAGGTTCCCATAATAAAAGTTGGAAAAGCGATGTAAGACAAAGTTCATACGGTTATACACTTATTCGGAAGTTAGACCATCCGTTTTGTAATGGAGATGGTTTCGTGTTTGAACACAGACTTGTAGCAGAGCAAAATTTGCTAAACGATGAAAACTCTATAGAGATTAATGGACAGAAATATTTATCTCCGGAATATGTTGTGCATCACAAAGATTTCAATAAACACAACAACAGCATTGATAATCTAGCGATAATGACAAAAAGAGATCATTCAAAGCTACACGCAAAGCTGAATCCGAATCAAAGAAATGGTGGAAATATGTTTGAGAGAGATGGAAAGAAGATAAAGATTAAGAAAGTAACAGAAACTGCTATTTTGCCAGAACGTAAAACGGACGGTTCTGTTGGATACGATTTATGCATTGATAGCGACAAGCCGATAGAAATTCAACCACACGATTCGGTGATTGTATCAACAGGATTAGCATTTGAGATTCCAATCGGATATGCAGGATGCATCTATGCAAGAAGTGGGATTTCGATTAAAAGAAATATTAGACCATCAACTTGTGTTTCTGTAATTGATAGTGACTATCGTGGTGATGTTATGTTGCCGATGTACAACGATTCAGATGAAGTACAAATTGTAGAACCATATGAGAGAGTGGCACAACTTGTATTGCATAAGGTGTGGATTCCAGAGGTTGAGATTGTAGATGAACTTAGCGATACAGAACGTGGTAAAAACGGGTTTGGTAGTACGGGGAGATGATCATATGAGCGATGAAGAATTAAGGACGGCACTTTCATCCATAATGCTAAGTCAGGCAGTAATTCTTAGGATTACAAGAGGACTTACAACTAAAAATTACGAGAAGACAATACTTGATTATGCTCAGGATCTTGAGAATTTTTCAAAAGCGTTAATGAGCGTATTAGAGGTGGAAGATGATACCACAGCATGAAGCACATAAGGCACTAGTGCAAAATCATTATCAGGTTTGGATGCAGTCTCCGTATAAGTGTCCGGTCGTGTTTGGAGCTAAGTTTAAGGATGTAGCGGATTTTCTTCATTCACAGGGATATGAAGGAGAATTTATAGTCATTAATCAGAAACAAGAGACTAAGAAACGTCAGTAATAAACAATTTTAAATAAATGCCGTAGGAATATATAATCCAAAAATCCTATCTATTTCCTTATCTGCCTACGGATCCCAAAACCTTAAATATATTTAAAACTGAATAAATAAATTAAAGGGAGCGATTAAATTGATCAGTAAATTAACTCCATGTAAGGGCTGTCCTGATCGTCATGTAGGCTGCCATTCTCCGGAATGCCAGAAATGGGTTGAATTCGAAAAAAGGCATAAAGAAGAGAAAGAAAAAGAGTATGCAAATCGCAAGAAAGATGCTCTATACGCAGGTTACATTATTGATCTTAACAACAAGATTCAAAAGTCGAGAAGGAAGAGAAAGGGGAGAGCATGATAGAAATCGATAAGCTGCCTAAGATCCCGTCATTCGCAGTATACGATATTGAGACCGGAGATCCCGTAGACGTTTTTACAATCGATGAGTTAAAAACTGAAGCAATTACCGGAGATCTATATATATCCGGAAATGGAGATTTACTTGCCGATGGTGTTTGCGGAAGTGAGATGTTTTCTCTTCCAAAAGATAGATTCATAGTTCAGATCGGCACGAAATTATACAAATGGTGAGCAGTATGTTTGAAATTAGAGAGCTTACATATGGAGAGTATAAAGAAAAACTCCGTGAAGAGATTCAAAATGATGGTCTGAAAGCTGCTGTCGAGAAACGATGCGACATGATTGATGAAGATTGCAGATTGCTTGGAATTGCTACATATTTAGGCGTAATTGAAAGCTTAAACGACATCTTGGATCTTTTGACTATTGCGGAAGAGGAGAATGGAAATGAGTGAATTCGATCCAGTTAATAAACCGGAGCATTACGCAAACACGAAAGTCGAGTGTATCGATGCGATGGAGAGTGTTTTTGGTACTGAAGCGGTAAAAGCATTCTGTCTCTGCAATGCTTTCAAATATCACTGGAGAGCAAAAGATAAGAATGGCGAAGAGGATCTGCGTAAGGCAGCTTGGTATATGGAGAAATATAAGGAGTTGGTGAACAGATGAATATGAGGTGCATGGATGAATGATTCGGATGCATATTTGTGGATACGAAAGAATCTTATCAATGTTAACAACGGAACGGAACAGGACGAAGCGATCAATATTGCATTAAAAGCACTTGCAAGTCGAGTTCCATTACCACCAATTCAACAAGTAGGAAAAATAAGATACGGAATGGGTTACGCATACCATGACTGGTATTGCCCGACTTGCGGATGTTTTCTTGCATACGAGCCTGAAGGGTATTCCAAACAAGGCGAAAGTAACTGTAAAAAATGCCAACAAAGAATTAGTTGGGATGCAATATGAGGAAAGATATATTCCTGTATTGTGCGAAGCATCGAGTGAATATGTATTTTAGGTGAGGTGTATGGATGGTTTACAGAATTGTCTTGATTGAAAACAGCAGACATCCCGACACTGGATCTAAAGAAGAAATCGGAATTTTCTTCTACAAGCAAGATGCCGTTAACGCTATGCATGGGAACATATTCAGCGTTAAAGATGGATTTTACGATTGCGGATACATCATTGATTATCATGAAAGTCTGCTTGATTATGCCGTTGAAAAGTCTCAAAGAATTTACGAACCGCTTACAAGGCAAGAACGATTTTTCTTCAAATGGGACAAAGACAGACAAGGATTCTTTGAAGCTGAAGAGCCTGAGTGTATGAAACAGTTATCTATAATATGGTGAGGTGTGCGGATAATGGCTAAAAAACTAACAATCAATGATGCCACGAAAGCCGAACTGATTGAGTATTTCTTTAATCCTGATTGCTTTGGTGGTGGTTACAGAATTCCCGCTATGCAAGACAAATTTCTCTTGTGGCTTCAGCGAAAGCGAAACAATGAATTGCTAACCGCACAGAATGAAACAATTGAAGCATCGCAGAAGCACTTAACGGAGTACATCAATCTCGTAAAACAAATGAACGATGAGCGGAATCTGGACAGAAAGCTTGAGATCGCAGAACGTGCAAACAAGGCATATGCACTCTACGAGAAAGCCGAGAAGAAATACAATTCAATTGATAAAAAGTTGATGGATGGTTTGGGGTTGTGAGGTGAAGGCTAATGTGGATCAAATTACATTTTTATCAAACTGGCGATGAGGTTGCTGTCCAGACGCAGAACATATGCTCGATAGTTCCCGATCAGAGAAAACAGTATAAGGGAGTAACTTGCATTCAGTTTAGCGGATCGGAAGAAAATTACATCCAAGTCAAGGAAACAATAGACGAGATAGGAGTGATGATTACGGAATGATTGACGCAAGCACGATCCTCGCCGTCACACGAAACCTTATAGGAGAAACCGAACCATACGGAGACTCCGCAATAGACAGAGAGCGAATGAAGAATCTTGACAAGCTGATCTATGTGATTGACGAACTGCTCTACGATGTCGAGAAAGTAGCTGTCAACAGAGACCGTCATGAAGGTTCTATGCGTGTAATGGGTGAAAAGGCACACGATGCCCTAGACGGATGGTGGAGTTGGATAGACGGATATTTAAGAGGTGATGAAGCATGAGTGATTACGAGAAACCTCCGTTGGGTGCAGCTCCTACATACATTTCTGCATCTGACAGAATCAAGGAACTGGCACAGGCAATAGTCAATCACGCAGACCGAGCAGATTTAAACCGTGGGCATATACACCTGTGGGCATCCGAGATTTTAGAGCAGATTGAATTGATTCGAAAATCAGAAAGTGAGTGGGTGATATGACGGAAGAAAAATTCAAACAGGCGAATGCTAACCGAAATGAATGCCAATGGTGTAAAGATGTTCTCAGTAATTATGGTCACACGATGAGAATCAGATCTTATTGGTCTATAAATTGCAAGAAACATCATGAAGAATATCGATGCCCTGAGTGGTTGTATGACTTGATTTTTGAAGCGATCAAGGAAAGACAGGAAGAGTTAGAGAAGGAATTTGAGAAGCTATAAACTTGCTATAAAGATGCTATAGAGAGGTGAAATATGGAACATATCTTAAATATCGCATTTGACTTTGACGATGAAATAGTCAGAAACCGAGCCAAAACAGCCGTAGAAAATGAGATGCAGACAATCATCAAAGACATCGTAATAGACGAGATCGCTCCGATGTCATCAGGATGGTATGGAAAACAGCAGAGGGATTGGTCACATATGTGGCATGACGTTGAAAGAGCAATTGAAAAGATCATCGCTGATAATCGTGAAGAAATCATCGAAAAAGCTGCGGACAAACTGGTAAAGAGCGCAAAGTCAACCAAGGCATGGAAAGAGAAGTTTTCCGAGGTTATGAGTGAGGTAGAAAATGGCTGAATATCATGTAGGAAGCGGAATCTCCGGAATCTACGCCGGAACGCTAAAACCGAACGGCAAAGAATGGAAAAACAAGTCAAACGTGACGGAAGAAGCGGTCTGTGCGGTCGCGAGTTTTATGTATTTCATGATTCCAGATGGCGAAGACTCATTCGGATACAGATTCAAAATGAGAGACGGAAAGCATATACATTTTAAAGTTGAGGTGCTAGAGAAATGAGATGTCCATACAGAAAGAAAGTCAAGGTTTATCCTGATGGACTAGGACGAGTTACGGAAATCGAGTTTATGGAGTGCGATGAAGAGGAATGTCCGTACTGGGGAGCAGTAGCACTGGAATACGACAGCTTTTACGGAACTAAAAGCAACTGGATTTACAAATGCAGAAAGGTTGAGACGGAATGCTCATAGGATACAGATGCAAGGACTAAATGTATGAGCGATTGGATTTTAGTTACCGACAGTTTACCGAAAGACGGCACATGGAATTTATTCACGGACGGGAAGAATGTAAGCGTTGAGCGGTACAAGTCAGATGCGTTTGACCATTTCCTTCCGTCAGGACGATGGTTTGATTTTGAAGATGCGGTGGCATGGATGCCATTGCCAGATGTGAAAGGACTAAATGAATGACACATAGAAAATACATTGTAGAAGGTGAACAGATAATCAGTACTGTAAAATCTGCACTGGAAGAACATATCACAAATAACACGATTATCCGTGAATTGATGGCATCCATCGAGAATAACATCTGGACGGTACTGGAAGACGATTGCGAGGAATATGAGAAATGAACGGAATCTACAAGCTAGGCATAGTCATCGGAATCACAGTTATTTATTCATTAGCCACATTATTTGTCGGAGCAATTTCTAATTTCCTTATAGATTCAGACGATATGGGAGCATTGTTTTGCATGGCATGGGTGGCAGGAGTACTTGCTTTTATCGGATTAGCAACATTCACACTGGAGAAATTTGGATTATGGATGTGAAGGATAAGAATATCCCGTATGAGGAATATAGGCTCGTTTTTGACCGTGTGATGCATACACTGGACGGGAAAGCCATACAGATAGGGATTCCGTTACAGTGCAATATGTGCGTATTGAGTTCAGACAAGCGATTGATTGCGATGGACATCGACAAACTGTTCGAGAAGATGCGTGAAGCGGTTATGGGGGAGATGGAATGACGAATAAAGAAGCGATTGATATCCTGAGAAATGCTGCGTTTTTAGCTACGTCAACATCATATCAAGCTATCGAAGAGGCTGTGGAAATGGCGATTAAAGCATTGGAAAAGGAAGATGCCATGCAATGGATTCCAAGTACCGTCAACGATATTTGTTCACGGTGTGGGGGACGAGGGACATCGGCATATGATTATTGTCCGCACTGCGGAAGAAAGGCAGTGAAATGATATGCGCTTAATCGATGCTGACTCGCTTATTGCGAGAGTAAAGACATTTGTCTATCCGCAGGATTTAACAACTACGCTTGCTGTAGACATGGCGATGAGATGGATAGAAACCGAACCTACGGTGGAGCATGAAGTTGTTCAACATATCGAGAGTGACATGCAAGCTGATGAATTATTTCATAGAGTTGTTCGCAATGAGGAAATGGTGAGACAAATGAGTAATAGATTGCTTAACGAAGACGCAGTAGTCGATTGGATACTTGAAAGAACAGAAATGTATGATGAAATGGGTCACTTCGTAGGTAAAGAATCGGTAAGAAAAAGAATTGAGGAAATAGTTGCGGAGATACCATCCGCACAGAGAATCAATATGGACAGTTTATCAACTTTTCTTGATTGTGATTCACCATATGTTTTTTATGATAGCGATCACGGATTCTGTATCAACACGCAAGATGTGTTTGATTATATAAGAGAAAGACTACTTGATGGAGCAGATATTGAGGAAATGGTGAGAAAACATGGCTAAATTTAATGTGCCAATTCAGATCAATCTTCCTGATGATTGGATAGAGCAAATTATAGACCGATTGAGAAATGATCCTGATGCTGATTGGGTAGAGGTTGTGAGATGCAAGAATTGCGTTTTTGCGGATTGGTACACTCCTTCATATTGTTACTGCTTAAAGCATGGATCAGGTGGACATATGGAGCATGATTATTGTAGCTACGGAGATAGGGAACAAGATGAATGATACGGTTTACAGAAAAGATGTAATCGACACGATGGAAAAGATAATGGCAGACCATCCGATAGATGGGTATGAGGATGAATGTCTACTTATAAATGCTATGAAGTCTTTACCATCCGCAGATCCAGAGCCTTCCCAGTTAGCAAAAGACATAGCTAGGATTCTTGAAAACGATCAGGATATGCGAGTGATTCTGAAAAATGCGGAGTCTGAAATTGTGCGCTGCAAGAATTGTAAATATCGAGATGAAAACTGGAGAAGGGTATCTGTTATATGGTTGCCGTGCATGGATGTGCAAACTGGTAGCAACTGGTATTGCGGAAGCGCAGAAAGGCGAGAAGATGAATGAATTTCTACAGGCACTGGCAAAAATAATGGAACAGTACGGAGGTGTTGTTTTAACGCTTGGAATCGTAACATTCGTTATCACCTTCATACTAGTGCTACTGGTTTTTGCTATAGTTATGAAATCCTTGTGGGATGAGGATCGAAAATGGAAAAAGTGAAAGATACAATATACCGTCAGGATGCGATTGATGCAGTAATTTCCCTTTGTGATGATTGTGATTCCGGTTATTGTGGATCATGCCGTGTGAATTTTGAGGGAGTAAAAGATGTCAGAAAGGTTCTTAAGGATTTACCATCCGCACAGTTAGAATGGGGGCTACCAGTTGATGTTGACAGACCCTTGGCTGATAAAGAAATCGTATCACGGCTGAGAGATATCCAGAAGCAGATTGGCGGGAGCTATGCGATTGACAGGGCAATCGAGATCATTGAATGGGTAGATAAACAGCCCACTATCGAACCCGAACGTAAGAAGGGGAAGTGGATTTACAAAAATGATTTGAAACAGTTCTTTTGTAGCGAATGTGAATTTCCGTCATTGACATATGACGATACATACATATACGGAATGGATTTGCCAAATTATTGCGAAGATTGCGGTGCAGACGTGAGACAAAGAGAGGGATAGAATGTATAAGCATAATAATTTGAACGGAATGACTTTTGGCAGATTAACAGTTATTGAAGAGTCTGGCAGAACAAAAGACAGACACATTCTTTGGAAATGCCAATGCGAATGTGGGAATGTGTTGAATGTTCCAAGCCGTGACCTTTTGAACGGGCATACAAAATCATGCGGATGCTTACAAAAAGACGTAATTAAGAACATTCGCTATAAACACGGAGATAGAGATGCACGGCTTTATGCCGTTTGGAGGGACATGAAGAAACGGTGCGAGAATCCTAATTGTAAGTCATACAAATGGTATGGAGCAAAAGGGGTTTCCGTTTGTAGCGAATGGCATAATTACAATATTTTTAGAGAATGGGCATATGCCAATGGTTATAATCAGAGCGCAAATTACGGCGAATGTACCATAGACAGAATTAATCCTTACGGAAATTATGAACCGTCAAATTGTAGATGGGCGACAATGGCTGAACAGGCAAAGAACAAGCGTGTTTCTGCTTGAGGGCAGACATGAGGGAGAGACAGGATGAGCAAAGAGATCAATGCGGTGATTAACAATTTATGTGACAAATTAGGCACATCGGCGAAGTTTTTAATTCCAGAACTGGCACGGATGCATATTGTACAAGAGATATTTGTGTCCGTGGTGTCTGCAATCGTGTTCTGCGTATGCATATATTTTGCACGAAAAGCATGGGCATATGACCATAAGGACGGGAATGATATGTGGGAGAATGACAGCTATTGGATCATTCTTCCCATGATTGTTGGATTTGTGTCATTTGTCTGGTTGGCAACATCAGTATACAGTTTAGTTGGTTGGCTTGCGTCACCGACAGCTATGGCGATTAAAGAAATTGTGGGGATGGTGAAATAGGATAGGAGAACAGGATGAGTGAAGATAAAGAACCATCGGTATGTGACAACTGCGAACGCGGCGATTACTGGGAATGTTATTTCTGTTGTGCGAAATGTTACGAGGATTACGGAGAATGTCCTAATCCAAATTGTGATCCGATTGGTGATATTTAGGAGGGACAGGATGGATGATTTAATCAAATCCGCAAGGCTAGGTGAAGACGGCACATTATGGATTGAGTTGATTGAGGACTTAGACAAGATCAATCGAGTTATTGTTACATCCGGTGTATGGTGCAAGATGTTTTATGTGGAGAATGAAAATGATTGACCAATTAACAGAAATCGCTTTCATGTTTTTCGCTGTTTCATTATGGATGACAATCGTGTCATTTGCTACATGGATAATTTTACGGATGTTCTAGGATGATATATGACAAATAAAACAAGAATAGCTTTAATGCATGAAATATGTAGTATGGAAAAAATGTGATTGAAACAATTCTAGAGAATGATTGTGAGGAATATGAATGAAAGCCTATATCGTCAGCGATAAAAACGGAGACTCCGGATACGCCACAATTGTATTCGGTGAAACCAGAGGTAAAGCCATTCAGAACGCTATGAGTACGGATGCGTGTGAGGGATACGAATTTACTGAGATTCGTGCAACGAGAGTGCCGTCATTGGATGAATATTACAGAGGTCTGGATGAAATGGACTGGTTTGATTCTGGTGACCGTATCGCAATGGTGAAAGAAGCAGGTATGTACTGTTCTTATGAGGTAGATATCAATGAGGATAAATGCCTTGCCTGTCCTGCACATGAATGGTGTGAACGGTATGAGAGGATGGTGGAAGATTGACCGAATTAGGACGCATTAAGCTGATGCATTATCTTTTTGGTGAAGATGCAGAACATCAGTGTAAGACCTGTGATCACATACTTACAGTCACGAAAAACAGAAGATGGAATAAATGTAAAGCATATGGAATTAGTTCATCGTCAAGTACAGATTGGAGACTTAAATGGACAGCCTGTGGACTTTACAATAAACCGTATGCAGGAGATGTGCCGATTGTTGAACTGAAAAAACATATGCCGAAACCGATTATTGAAACTCAGTGCGAAGGTCAGATGACAATAGAAGATATATGTCCAATGGAATTTAAGATGGGAGAACCGGATGAGAGTATTAGTTGCTTGTGAAGAATCACAAAGGGTTTGTGCAGCGTTCAGAGAACGTGGGCATGAAGCGTTTTCGTGTGACATTCTTCCATGTGGGGGGGGGTACCCAGAATGGCATATAAAAGATGATGTTTTAAAATACTTGAATGGCAACTGTATGATAATAACTCAAAATGGAACGATTCATTATATAGACGGAGAATGGGATTTAATTATAGGGCATCCACCTTGCACTTATTTGAGTAATGCAGGTGCAAATAGTCTTTTTAAGAAAATAAATGGAAAGACATATATGAATTATGAGCGATATAAAAAAGGCGTAAAAGGAAAAGAGTTTTTTATGAAAATCCTAAATGCTAACTGTGAAAAAATCGCTGTTGAGAATCCAATTCCGTCAAGGATTTATGAACTTCCGCAATATACGCAGGTAATACAACCGTATGATTTCGGGCATCCTGTTTCCAAAAAAACGTGCTTGTGGTTGAAGGGGTTGCCACCGCTTATGGCTACGGACATAGTAGAACCAGAGAAGGGGCGAAAGATAAAGCTGAAAAATGGGAAGGTTCGGAATAGTTGTTGGACAATGAATTGCGGAAAGCCGTTCGGCGGAGAAGACAGGGCAAGAGAGAGAAGCAAAACATTTCCCGGAATCGCAAAAGCAATGGCGGAACAGTGGGGGTAAAAATGGCTAAAAAATACAAAATCGAATTAACGGAACGGCAGTTAATTGCTGTCGAGAAA
>JAEIGA010018687.1_pt1 | contig 10567 bp, 11 predicted proteins | sample 9270691 | NCBI WGS metagenome assembly JAEIGA01 (sample SAMN17057246, study PRJNA624740) | gut metagenome | biome: biome; isolation source: fecal sample | host: Bos grunniens | place: China: Xizang | collected 2019
TAGTATTTACAATGTTTCTGCCTAACATGTCTAATGCAATTCCAGTAGCATCAATACTGTGCACTTCATGTTCGCCGCTACCTTCAAAGGTTTCGGTGTTTATAATCACTTCAGTATTGTCTTTAATTCCTGAAAATACATCTACTACATTTAATAATCCATCGTCTAATACTAGCACATAGTCAGGATTATAGATTTGGTATCTAATGTCGATTGGCTTGTCGTCAATTCTTGTGAAAGCCATTACCGGAGCCCCTCTACGTTCAACTCCAAAAAATGGAAAAGCCTGGGAATATTTGCCGTCTTTGAATGCTGCTTTTGCTAGAATTTCAGCAGCTGTTACAGCACCTTGTCCGCCTCTTCCATGAAAACGAATTTCAATCATTAATTTTTCCTCCATATATTTATCATGTATAATCATTATAAATTCCAAAATATATAAATTTTATGTTAATTTTTTTGTTTTTGAATAAAAATCATTAAATTATCTTGTCTTTATCATTTATTTTTTGTTAATTTTTTTATAACTCTTTTTAATAGTTCTATTCTTTTTCTATACATTTTTAAGTTGTTTTTAAAAAATAAGGCGTGTTATGAAATTATTACTTTTTAAAAGATAATATTAATAGTTAATAATAATTAATATATATGTGAGAATTGGTTGAGAGGTTACCATGAAAGTTTTAATCATAACGGGGGAGTTGGCATATCCTTTAATTAAGGATGTCGTTTCAAAATCAAAAGAGGATATTATAGTGCATATTGCAGATAATACTCAAGTTGCCGCATTCCTAACCCCCAGACAAATTATTAAAGAAGTAAAAACCTGTTTTTCAGATCAGTTAAATGAGATTGATATGATTTTGGTTCCGGGATTAATCAAAAAAGGAACAAAGGAAATTACAAAAGAGCTTGGAATTCCGACATTCAAGGGTTCAACTGATGGGGCGGACCTTGCAATGGTTTTAAATTTAATAGGAAGCGTTGACCTGTCAGAGGACAAGCCTGCAGATAAGCTGATTGAAGAGGAAAAACGAAAAGAGGCATTCAAATTCATTGAAAAATTTGAAAACGATAAGGAAAACATTGAAAAACTTCTCAAAAAACCAAACAACATTTTGATTAGAAATCTTCCGGTTGGCGAAGATTTTCCAATGAGGGTGTTGTCCGAAATTGCCAATGCACCATTCTTATCAAAAGAGGCCTTGATTAACAAATGCCAATATTTTGTCGATTCCGGAGCGGACATGATTGATATTGGAATGGCCGCCGGTGAGGATTTCTCGGATAAGATACCAGAATTAATAGAAACATTACGTCCAATCGTTGGAGATAGGCCATTAAGTATTGATACATTAAACGCTAAAGAAATCAAAGTGGCCGCCGAACATGGAATCGATTTTGTTTTAAGCCTGGATTTGGGTAATAATTCTGAAGTTCAAGAGGTATTAAAAGAAAAGGATATTCCTGCTGTTTTGCTTCCTACAAATTTTTCACAGGGAAAATCCCCAAAATCTCCAGCAGAAAGAGTTGAATCAATGCATCAGTTAATTAAGGATACTGAAGGTTTAAGATATGTTGCAGATTTAATTTTAGATCCTGTAAACAGCTCAAGCATTGTTGAATCAATTATCGCATGCCATGAATTCCATAAAACCAATCCGGCACCAATGTTTTTCGGTGTAGGTAATGTAACGGAGTTAATGGATGCTGATTCAGGAGGTGTCAATGTTCTATTAGCCGGTATAGGCATGGAACTTGGTGTAAGCATTTTGTTCACTCCTGAGGAAAGTGGAAAAACAAGAGGCAGTGTCTATGAGTTGGCCACCGCTTCCAAAATGATGTTTCTTGCAAAGCATAGAAAATCCATTCCAAAGGATTTGGGCATTAACCTTGTTGCATTCAAGGACAAACATAAAAGAAATGACATCATCCTAAACGAACTGGATGGCATTCCTCAAGTCCAACGTGAAAAGCCTATGAAATTCATAAGGGATAAGGCAGGCAGTTTTAAAATCAATGTTGAGTATGGAACCACAGTTCAGGACAGCAGGATTACCGCCACACACTTCAGGAAAAATAAAGCTGACATTGTCATTGTAGGCCATTCCGCTCAAGAAATCTATGAAGAAATTATTACAAAAGAACTAGTTACAAGAATGGAACATGCAGCCTATTTAGGCTCTGAACTTCAAAAGGCAGAAATCGCAATGATTACTGGAAAAGAATATGTTCAGGATTTTGAATTGTTCAAAAATCCTGATGAATTTAAAAAATGAATCTACTCAAGGTCGGATAAGTCGTAAGTTTCCTCACTTTGTCCAGCTTGACTGGATGATTCAGATGAACTTGATGAAGAACTGTCTGAGGATTGTGAAGAACTTGAATCACTGCTTGAGGATGATGAACTGTCTGAGCTTTGAGAACTGTCACTACTGGAACTGCTACTACTGCTACTGTATCCGCTACTGCTGTATCCGCTGCTTCCACTGTAAGAAGATGATCCGGAACTGTAATCGGAACTTGTAGATTCTCCGGTTGCAATATCGATAGTTTCGGTAGGGGTTGCATTTGTAACATTTGTAGCGTTTGTAATGTTTGTTGTGAGATTTTCACTTTCAACCTTATTGAATGTATATCCACTTTGAGTTACTATAAAAGCCACGGCGGCAGCTCCTAAAATAAGAATTATTAATGCAATTATGATAGCATTTTCTCTTTCCATGTTTAACCTCCTTATGAATTAATATTTATTTATATTGCTTTATACTTATATAGTTACATAACATTTAAATAAATTTAGATTAAATCTTATTTCAATAATAAATTTTAATGAAGGTTTGGAAATTGCAAGTTGAAAATATTTCTATTAAAGATATTGACAAAAGTCTTTTGAAAGCCAATTACGTTTCCAATAATGAGATTTCAACAACTTTATACTTATCATTCCTACTTGGAAGGCCAATGCTTATTGAAGGGCCTCCTGGTGTTGGAAAGACAGAGTTGGCAAAGGTGGTTGCAGAAGCTTTCGATAGGGACTTTTTTAGAATTCAATGTTACGAAGGAATCACATTTGAACAGATCGTTGGCGAATGGAACTATCAAAAACAATTGCTTCACCTGGAAGCGGCCAAACAGGATTCCAATAGGGAAGATAAAATATTTGACGAAGAGTTTTTCATAAGAAGGCCTTTGCTCAATGCTTTTTTAAATGAAAAAGCTTCAGTTTTGTTGATAGATGAAATAGATAAGGCTGATGAAGAAGTGGAAAGTTTCCTGCTTCAGGCATTGGGTGAACAGGAGATAACCATTAATGATTTGGGAACCTTCCAATTGATGAACGATTTAATTGTAATCCTAACTTCAAATTCACAAAGGTCTTTGCTTGATGAGACTAAAGACAGATGCTTGTTTTTATATATTCCTTATCCTACCATTGAACGTGAAATTGAGATTGTCAAATCCAAAATACCTGAAGCGGATGATGAAACGGTTTCCGCTGTTGTCAAATTGGTTCATGATATACGTAATCTCAATCTGATGAAAAAACCGTCTGTAAGGGGTACTGTCGATTGGGTAAGATCAGTCACCAATCTTGGAACCAGAAATCTCGATGAATCCTTGGAAAGCAGTATCGGCGTAGCTATTAAGACTGAAAGCGATAAGAAAAGAGTTATTAAAGATATTTTCAACAAAAGATAAAATGATTAATAAGATAGCAACCCTGTCCGCTCAACTAAGGGAAAAGGGATTGCCTGTAAGTATCAGAAGCACACAATCCGCAGTGAGAATTTACATGGATTTGGGTGAGGAAGATAGAAACCTGCTGAAAACTGCCCTGATGGCAGTTTATGTTAAGGATAAGTATGATATCCCTAAATTCAATAAGGTTTTTGATGGAATCTTCAAGGATCATACTCCTGAACAGCAGATACGAAAACAGGTAAACAAAGGTACTGCATACAAGTCAGGTCCAAAATCCAACAAGTATATCATTAAAAAGCAGAACACTATGGGTCAGAAAATCAGAAAGGAAAAGATGACCAACAAGGAGTTAAAAATGCTTTCAGGCCAGCCTCTTTTGGATGAAGCCAAAAGGCTAGAAAGAGATGGGGAGCTGATGAATAAAGATTTGACTAAGTTAAATAGATTCGACCCAAGAATGCTTGAAATCTGCCAAAGATTGGGTAAGAGAATTGCAAATAAACGTTCAAGAAGAAAAATACAAACTCACTCAAATAAGATAGACATGAGAAGAACTATTAGGGCAAATCTGAAATATGGTGGAGTTCCATTGGAACTTGTAAAAGCAAAGCCGAGACCTCATAAGAACGAACACCTGTTCTTGAATGACATCAGCGGGTCTTGTGAATGGATAAGCAGCTGGTTTTTCATGCTGATGTTTTCAGCACAAACAGCCTTTAAAAAATCCCGAACATTTGAATTTGACAATAAAGTTATTGAGACCACACAAGCCTTAAAAGAGGAATATCTCATAGATGCATTTGTCAAAGTAAGGGACATGAGAGTCAGGCACATGATGGTTCACGGAACTTCTGACATGTACTCTTCATTTAAGGCGTTCATGGATCAAGCCAAAATCAACAATAAATCTTATATAATTATTCTATCGGATTGTCGAGATTGGGCAGGGCCGAAAGTAAAGGGAATTCCTGCAAGCGTGGAACTTGTTGAAGAGATGGCAAGAGAAGCTAAAAAGGTAATTATATTAAACCCTGAAGAAAGGATTAAATGGGATATTGTAGATAGCTGTGTTTCATTGTATGAGGAAGCTGGAGCACAGGTTTTTGAAGTGAATACATTAAATCAATTAGCACACTTTGTAGAACAGATGTAGGTAATTTTTATGCAGTGCAGTAAATGCGGTAATCCAAAAGTTATTATTAAAAAAGAGCAATCAGGCCAGTTATTGTGCAAGGATTGCTTTATCGAGTCAATTGAAAAGAAAGCAATTAAGACAGTCAGGAAAGAAAAATTATTGGATAAGGGAGATAAGGTCCTGGTAGCGCTTTCAGGCGGTAAGGATAGTGTAACAACACTCGAAATATTAAATACATTTCGTGAAATGAATGTTATTGACATATGTGCGGTAACTGTAGATGAAGGAATTGCCAATTACCGCCAGGAGGGTGTTGATATTGCAATCAGGCATGCCGAAAGATTGGGAATTGAACATAAGGTGGTTTCTTTAAAGGATGAGTTTGGCATCACCTTGGATGAAATCATGCAAAAGGAAAACCATAAGGGTTCATGCACTTATTGCGGAGTATTTAGAAGAACAATAATCAACAGAGCGGCGCGGGAGATGGGTGCAACCAAAATCGCCACAGGCCATAATCTGGATGATGAAGTTCAGGCAATAATGATGAATTATCTTGAAGGAAATACTGATAATTTAACCAAATTAGGAGCCAAAACAGAATCAAAGGCAAAAGAATTCACTGTTAAAATAAAACCATTGCGTGAAATTCCGGAACGCGAAATTGGATTATATGTTGTTGCAAAAGACCTTGAAGTTCATTTTGACAGTTGCCCATATGCAATGCAGTCCTTTAGGGGTGAAGTTTCAGAAGTCATCAATCAGCTTGCAGAAAAGCACCCTACAATAAAGTATTCCACATTAAGAGGATATGATAAAGTTAAAGAAGTATTGAAGAAGGAATTTAAAAAGGACTATTCTCATGGAAGATGCGTGAAATGCGGTGAACCCTCAGCTAATGAGCTATGTAAAGCATGTTCATTTTTAGAAGAATTAGGAGTATGATACTATGTCATTTTTATTAAAAATAAAAAATTCAGAAGAAATAAGAGAAATCCCCAATGACAATTACACAATCAAAGATTTGCTTGATGAATTGTCACTATCCGCTCAAACTATGGTGTCAAAACAAAATGGGGAACTGGTTATTGAAGACACAGTAATTCAGGATGATGATGAAATTCAATTAGTTCAAATAATCTATGGTGGTTAATTTTGAAGATTAGTTATGAATGTGGGCCTTGCTTTTTAAGACAAGCTAGAGAGGCTCTTGATTTATCCACTGATGATGAAATGCTTAAAATGGAGATTATGGGCGATATTTTCAATTATCTCAGTGAAAACTTTAAAAAGGGAACCAATTCAAACAGTACCGGTTCAACAATGCATAATCTCATCAAGGAAAAGACAGGCTGCAGAGATCCCTATTTTAAAGAGAAAATTGAGGGAAATGAAATTGCATTAAAATATTTACCGGACGTTAAAAAAATATTGGATGACGATGACAGTCTGGAAAATTATGTAAAAATAGCAATTATTGGAAATATTCTTGATTTTGGAGCATTTACACTGGATGATGACATTGAAAGTGTAATAAAAAAATCTCTTGAAAAGGAGTTGACCATTAAAGATATTGATGAGTTTGAAAAGTCACTTAAATGCAATGATAAAGTTTTATATTTGGTGGATAATACCGGTGAGATAGTCTTCGATAAGTTGCTATTATCTAAAATCAGGGAGTATGGACTGAAAATTACAATCGCCGTTAAATCCGAACCTATCTTGAATGATGCCTGCTTGAAGGAAGCTTTGGATGCTGGACTTGATGAATTCGGCGAAATTGTTGAAATTGGTGCCGGAACCGTAGGTTATGTTGACAGCAAGATTTCGGATGAATTCAGGGAAATCTTTAATAATCACAGATTCATTATCTCAAAAGGAATGGGCAATTATGAGGGTTTGACAGAAATAGACCTGTCAGATAAAGAGATTTTCTTCTTGTTATGTGCAAAATGCAATACCATTTCCAGGGATATTGGTGTGAATTTGCATGATATGCTTCTTTTTAAAAAATAAGTAAGTGAAATTATGATAATTGGTTTTATAGGCTTTGGAAAAGTTTCAAAAAATCTTTTAAATTTGATAAGGTCAGATGACATTAGTTTTGTCACTTCCCTGGAAGGCCGTTCAGATAAAACAATTGAAAATATTAAACAGTGTGACATTGAAATTTTGGACACATTCAAATTAGTTGCTGAAAAATCAGATATTCTGATTTCAGCTAACTCTCCAAAAAATGCTTTAAATGTGGCAAAAGAGTATGGAAAATATGCTGAAGGAATCTATTTGGATTTGAATAATATTTCTCCCGATACCACTTTGGAAATAAGTCGGCATGTTAAAAATTTGGTTGATGGAGCCATTATCGGTAAAATTGATTCTGAAAATCCAGTCATATATTTTTCGGGCGAAATGGCTGATGAATTACTATTTTTAAATGAGTTTATTGAAACTAAAAAGATTAGCGATAAAATTGGTGATGTAGCTATTTTAAAGTTAATCAGAAGCAGTTATACCAAAACATTATCTGCGCTATTGATAGAATCTTTTGAGCTTGCTGAAAGCCATGGTTTGGAAAATGAATTTTTTGAAATTATGGCATTGACTGAAGGAGAGGAATTTAAAGACAAATCCCTTTCAAGAATAAATAATACGCTATCTGCTTCAAAAAGAAAATCGGAAGAACTTGAAGAGATTATAAATTATTTTGATAAAAACGAGTTGATTATGGTTAAAGCAGCACTCGAAAAACTCAACCGATAACCACTTTAACTTTAAATCCTTTTTTTGCTTTTTTAATGCTTCCTTCGACAGGAATGAAATGGGAATCCATAATATATCTGAGATATGTAACTTCAACGGCTGGAAGCCTTAAGTTTGTCTTAATCTTTTTGCCTTTGCTTTTGAATTGAACGGAAATCTTTCCATTCTTATCGACATAGAGGTCTGTTTTCAGACCTTCTTCTGTAATTTTGGTTTCAAATTTGGTTAAATTTAAACCTGCTTCAAGACTTAAGGGAGCATTAACTTCAATATTTTGGCTTCTGAATGTGTCATTGGCTTCACGTGCGCTGATTCCTTTTTCGCCTTCGCTTGCCACATACCATGCCCTGTCAATGACTCTTTGAACTTTTTGATTATCAGGTATGACTCCTTGCGCTTCATAGCTTTTCATCAAGTTCATTACTTCTTTTTTTGTAACTTCCATCTCTATAGCGCTAATGGCCAGCCTAGTCATCACAGGCCCATAATCAGATCTTCTAAAAACAGCCCATATTGATTCGGGGTCTCTGTAAACTCTTCTTTTAATAATCTCGTTTATAGTGTTTCCATTGAGATAAGCTATTTTTTCAAGATTTCCTCTAGAATATGTATTCATTCTTTTGTAGATTTCCGCCCAGTTCCTATCTCCCGGAACTCTGCCGGCATCAATTTCTCTTTGAAGAATCTCGACGGTTGTTTTAGGAAGTCGCTTTTCAACATCTTTTGTGATGGCCATGCCATTATCAATAATGGATTGTCTAATTAATCTTCCTGAGTATTTGTCTTTATCGAATTCCTTAACAACATGATATTTGACTTTGGAACCTAAAAACTCATTAATTGCATACCATCTGATTTCATTTCTATTGGTATAGCTTTTAGGCATTCCAACAAAATTGCCTTCAGCAATGAATTTCTGGGCTTTTGATTTGATTTCATCTAAAGAGATGCTTGCTGAAGTAATGTAGTCAGTCACTCCATCATCAATCATTTGTTTAAGTCTGATTGGAACGCTATATGATAAGACTAGCCTATGATGCAGGCCTTCAAAAGACCTTACTTCATCAGCACCCAAAGCCAAAGCCATTTCACGCCTAGCTTCAAAATTAACAAAAAAAGGAGCATGATTAGCACTAAAACCTTTGTTTAAATAGACAACTAATTTTTTATTTTCACTGTCAGCTATTTTTCTTGCTTCTTTTATTAATTGTTCATGACCTTTGTGAACAGGGTCAAAATCTGCACTAATTCCAATCAACTTCAACACCAAAAAAAAGAAATGGGGATAGATTATCTATCCATTAATTTCAATATACCGCTTACAACTAACCATATTCCGATTAATGTACCAAGAATAATTGGGTTTGAAAGGTAAGTTCCGATTATTATGTATAATAAACCAAGTACAATTCCAGCTATTCCAATATAAAAACCATATCTTGAATTGCGGTTGTTAATCAATGAAGCAACCGCAACAATGATTAACATTATTCCTGCAAGATAAAGTGAAATTTCAGTTAAGAATCCAAGTAGCGCTGGATTGAATATTAAACATATACTTAATAATAACAGCACAATTCCTAAAATCAAGTCCAGTATTGCACCGCTAGTATTATAATCTATTATTGTTACTCCAATAACAAGTAAATAAATAGACATTAATAATACTGATAATCCAATTAAGGAACTAACTCCAATAACTCCCATTATTGGAAATATTATAATTATTAATCCGAGAAGTATAGCCAGTAAACTAACAAATTTAGTTTTCATAATTTCCTCCTACTATTAATTAATTTCTTAAATTATATTAATATAATGGGATATGTTTAATCTCAACAGTTGAGTTATTCATATCTGAATTGTTAATTTCAGCTAACCATTCATTTTTACACTCACAATCATATTCTATTTTGCTTTGAGTTAAATTGTTAGCTATTATCATATGCTTTAAATCTTTATTACATTTTTTACAGTTATATGGACCACGTCTAGACCCAAATCCAGATGTGTCAAGCAGTGCAGGCAAATCTATTTCATCACGAACGGTATTTATAATTTCAATACATGACCAGATCCATGGCGGTTGGTAAGCACCTTTTCTCCAGAATCTTTCGATTACTGTTCCTCCATGAATGGTGGCAGGACAGAATGAAAGTCTATTGACTCCAATTGAGTTGCAGTAATGAGCGGTTTCAATTGCTTCAGTTATTGCTTGAGCTTCAGATACAAGAATAGGTTTTACAAAGATATATGCTTTTGATTTAAGATTATATCCTTTGGTTTCTTTCAAATTCTGCATTAATTTAACGGCGCTTTCAAAATCATCACGTGTAAAACCTTTGTTGATTTTTTTAAGACGGGTATAATCATTTGATGTTTCAAGACCTATGCTCACTTCAAATAATGTGTCTCCAATTATATTGAATATTTCATCCAGATATTCCTCTTTAACATATTCCGGTCTGGACTCGACAATGATTTCTGTAACATTTCCCAAGTTCATTAAGGTTTGCAGTATTTCATCACGGGCATCTTTTGGAAGTTCATATGGATTTAGGAAACTTCCTGATGCAAATAGTTTCACAGAAATTTTTTCTTCTTCAGCTATTGGGTGTCTGGATAGGTGTTCATTAAATATTCTTAATATGGTTTCACTGTCAATCGGTTCTAGGGTGCAATCTGAAACATAACTGCACATTGTGCATCCGCCACTATCTCCAAGTGCCCATGAACAGCCTGGTGTTGGTAATATTATGAATAATGTTTTTGCAACACCTTCATATGTCAAATCATCATTATACCAGCTTGCTCCCACTTGCTCGGGTGTTTTTGGATCTTTTCGCTCAAAAGCCCTTTGCCTAATCTCTTTTGTTAAATTTTCGATTTCCATCATAATACCTGCAATATAATAAATGTAATATTATATTATTAGGACTTTTTTATAATTAAAATTGTTGTTGA
>JAEIGA010018688.1_pt1 | contig 10567 bp, 12 predicted proteins | sample 9270691 | NCBI WGS metagenome assembly JAEIGA01 (sample SAMN17057246, study PRJNA624740) | gut metagenome | biome: biome; isolation source: fecal sample | host: Bos grunniens | place: China: Xizang | collected 2019
CCTTTGATTAAACTTTGATTAAAACAAAAAAGCCAGTGTCTGCAAACCCGCATAAACACTGGCTTTCTGAGAGCGCGAGACGGGACTCGAATACTCCCCCTCGTCTGAAACGCAGAAAGGAAGCGGGTTTCAGGATACTCATACTCCAGGGGACCCAACTGGGACCCTAAATTGAACTTCCGTGCTTACACGTTTCTAATGAACGGCTTCCCAATAGATATGTCAATCAATTTATTTTTTTAATCTTGTCTTTCCAAAAATTCTGCAACGCTGATAATCCTTGGATCTGTCACTGAAGATTCCAGAAAATCTTTATCTCCTGTAAGGAATAAATCAGCATGAGCGTCCAAAGCCGCTCTGAGTATTGGACGGTCCTTTGGATCTCTGATTTTCTTTTCATCCATGATTACTTCTTCGGGAGTTTCTGTTACTTCGATACACGACAACACATGAAACAAAAATGCTTCCAACTCTGTCATTTTATCCGGAAACTTTTCCCTGAATTTTCGTCTTAACTCATCTACTACATAATCACATAACAAAGGTTCGTAAGGAAATGTCATGGCTTTATACAGCGCTTCAGCCGCACGTCCTTTCGGAAACAAGGCAGCTGAAATAATAATATTTGTGTCTATCATGACTCTCATTCAGCAGCTTTTTCTCTCCTTGATGCAGAAATCCATTCATTTATGTCTTCTTCTGAATAAAATCCTGCATTTTCTGCCTGCCCAGCCATTTGTTCCTGAAATTTTTTTATCGCATATACTGCTGAATTTACAACTTTTACTACGCCATCCTCAACAATAAATGTGACTCGATCTCCTGTAGATACACCCAGGATATCACGAATATTTTTCGGTATAGTCACCTGACCTTTTGACATAACTTTTGCATCATTAATTAAAACCGCATTTGACATCATTATATACCTCCATTTAGCAAAGTAGGATAATAGGGATTTCCTACTTTGAGTATACTGGATTTATATTGATTTATCAAGACAGTATTGCCGAAAACATATCATTATTAAATCTAACATCTGACCACCAGAATATCATCAACTGTTACATGAAAAACTGTTGCCAGAACGACCAGATTATCGACAGCCGGCAGTCCTCTTCCCTGCTGCCATTTATATATCGCCTGCGGTGTGGCAAGTCCAAATATTTCCTGCAGGTCTTTTACAGTCATATGATTCTCAATTCTCAGCTGTCAGTATCGATAAATCCCTGTTCCGTACTGCACTTTTCCACCTTCGAATCCATCTCTTTAAAACTATAATTGAAAATTCTTCAAAGTCATGTCAAAATTAATAGAATCCAAAAAAAGATTGGGGGACACTCATTATGACCATTACACAAATCGAATGTTTTGTAGAAACTGCCCATGCAGGAAATGTATCACGCGCAGCCGAATCACTCTTCATTACGCAGCAAGCAGTAAGCAATCACATAAAAAATCTGGAAAAAGAGATGGGATTTCCCCTGTTTGTTCGAAAGAGCAAAGGCGTTGTTTTGACAAAAGAAGGCGAAATACTCTTTGAAGAATGGGAAGATATCTTGAGCCGCCTTCGCATCTCTATCGACAAAGCAAAAGATTATCATTCTGGAAGAAGTGATCATATCAGGATCGGTCTTGAAGATATGGGAAAATGCAGCGAAGATATCATGTCCGGGTTTCTGGAATACGAGAATTCCTATCCTGAATTAAAAATTGACTACAGTCTCATGACACCATTAGAAATGATACAGCAGTTCGATGCTGGACTACTCGAAATTGCTATCCTGTATCAAAGTGAGTTTGATTATCAGACTCAATTAAAATGCATGCCACTTCATAAAAAAAAGTTCAAAATATGTATCTTTTTATCCAATAAACATCCTCTTGCAAATCGCGAAAACTTAACACTTGAGGATCTTGATACGGAAACTCTGGGTATTCTGGATCCGAAATATTCTTTAGACTATGAGAAAAAACAGAATCTTTTCTTTTCACATTACGGTCTGAAACTGCCACAGAAAAAGAAGTTGTTCTCATCTCGCAGGGCATTAGAAATGGCGCTGATCGCAGGGCAGTGTATTGCTGTCGTATATGAACCGATGTTTCTGGAAGAGGCCAAACTGTTAAAAAAGGAGTTGGATATGCCCACTCTCTCTACAAGGATCGCACTATACTGGAAAGAAGATTATATGGATACGAAAGCACGCACACTGGCAGGCTTTCTGAAGGAAAAGCTGAAGCAATTCAACTGATCCGATTATGTTTCAATCCACAGGCGCATGATACAAGCGAACACTTGTATCATGCGTCTTTTTACTTGTTGGCTTTCCAATACTCTGTCCTCTTATACTATGAGTACAAGATACACTCTCGATATCTTTTTTTGTGAATCTTCTGAAAGAAAGATTATAAGAGTATATGAAAAGCAAGAGGAGGAAAAAGACATGAATAAACACTTGTCAACGAGCTTGACAGACAGCCGCTTTGGTAAATGGGGATGGAGCATGATTTTCTATTCAATGATCATGTATTTCCTGTTCGCAGCACTTTCTACTGACGGACAGAACCTGTTCCCAAGCGCATTTTCCGGAGTATATGGATTCGATCCCAATGCCCTGCTGGCTTACGCAACACCTGCCAGTATCGTCGGAATCGTCGGAGGTTTTCTATTTGCACGGCTTTTAATCAAACACAGTACCCGCATCGTCAGTACGATTTCCCTGATTATTACCGGAATCGCGTTTGCGGTATGGGGAATGTGCGGAAGCATCGTACTTTATGTATTGCTGTTAATGGTCGTATGTTTTTTTGCATCAGGTTTCAGTTTTGTAGCGCCGACATTGATGACTGACTGGTTCCCGTACAAGAAGGGTGTTGCTTTGGGATGGGCAACAATCGGAGCCCCTTTAAGTAGTGCATTTTTTGTTTCCGGTTTTTCCATCCTGTTGGCCAAAGCAGGCTTTAAGGCCGCCTTTGTTGTATTCGGTATTGCCATCGTCATTATCGGAATCATTTCGCTATTTTGGGTAAAAGATAATCCGTCTGTCGTGAATGAGCTCCCGGACAACATGGATGAGGAGACCGCCCGCAAACTGACTGCTGCCAGCGGACAGAATATTGTAGATGACTTTGAAGAAATCCCTCTCAGACAGGTTCTGAAAAAAGCAAATACCTGGCTGATTGGAATTGGGTATGGGCTCTTATGGATGGTTACAGTCGGCGTTGTAAGCCAGTTCATTCCTCGTATGATGTCCGTTGGATATGAACAATCACAGGCTCTTCTGTTTCTGACGGTTTCTTCCATCATCGCGATTCCCGGCTCCTATTTTTGGGGATGGCTGGACGGAAAAATCGGAACCAAAATGGCCTCCGTCATTTATTCCGGATCTTACATCGTAGCCCTTCTGATTTTGATTTTTGCTAATAACCCTGCACTGATTTGGATCGGCAGTATCTTTATCGGATTGGGACTTGGCGGTATTCTGAATCTGATTCCCTCTATGGTAATGTCGTCCTTCGGGAAAAACGGATTCAAACAGGCGAATAGTATTGTCACCACCATATCCTCTCTGATCCGTGTGTTGGCATTCCTGATTATGGCGGTATGCCTCACCATTTCCGGCGGCAGCTATACACTTCCCTATACTGTTTTTATTATTGCTGATATCCTGGGAGCAATCGTACTGTTGACAATACGTAGAAAAAAATAATTCATATCACTTTTTAAAACTAGGAGGAATATTATGATTTTTAATGGCGGACAACGTAAAATTTACAAAGAAGGCGAAGAAAGAATCTATTTCGAGAAAGTACCCTTTACAATCGTAGAAAAAGTGCCGGTACAGCCGGTTGAGATACACGAGAACTATAAAGCAAAAGATTATGTCCTGATCTCTGACGTGAATGAATATATCCCCGGAATCACAGCCGAGATGGTCGACTGGTGGTGGGGCAACATGGAAAAAGGATATCATCTTTGGGCACCCGGAGAGCATTATGGATTTGACTGGATCGTGCCGCCCTGCGAAGTAGGCTACGAGGGTTCCGTGGAAGCTTCCTATGAGTTTGACCCTCACAAACCGTTCTCCATCACACGCCTGAATATGCGAGAATATCCATTTACAACCTGCTATGAGCATTGTTGGATCTCAAGGCTCGATATCGACGAGAGTCAGCTTATTCTGGTACATATGTATCAGGACGAAAAAGATGGGATTTACTGGCGTTCCATCGTATTTGAAGAAAGAAGACTGTATGACCGTCTGGGGAATCCGTTTGAAAACATCCCAGAGTTTCCGGATCACATGGAGTATGAATCCGGTCGTCTGAATGCATTCCTTCCTCAGCTCTTTGAGCTCTGGAAAGGTCATCCAGACCCCTGGGAAAACATTCATTACAACCTTTCGACTGAGCAGAATGCTGATGGCACATGGAGACATGTATATCCGAATCCTGCGCCAAGCATGTAGTTTCAAAATTATCGTTTTCTGATCATATACAAGAACGAAAGCGGTGTCACTACAACTCATGTGGCACCGCTATTGTTTAGGAGTATCATACACAATCTGATGGCGTGTAAAACTCAGAAAAAGTGTCTCGTTTTTCTTGACCGAGACGAGACTCAAATACTCGACGCGCCCCACAAACCCAGAAAGGATGCGGGTTTCCGAAGTACCAAATCCCAGGGCATTCAGCAGGGCATTCACAGCCAGAATACTGCAACAGTAAGGTAATTGGTTTATATCAGAAAACTTTATTTAGAATACTCTTTTTAATACATTCAACCACCTGCTCAAACGGAACCGGCTCTACATATGCATTCTTTTTGCAGTAGATATCCCAGCGCTGTAAAAATCGCTCATCTTCCAAAAGTTCTGAAAATACATCATCAAATTCCTGTGGATCCAATAGAGTGTTTCGGTAAGAGAACGTATTTTGAAATGCTTCTTTCATGTCTTCCAGCTCCAGTATTTCTCCCTTCAGTTTCCCGATGATATACAAATCATAAAAATCTTTACTCCTGCTATTATCTGTTTTCCTGGAAACTACAGTTTCCAACTTCTCGGCAATGATCGTCTCTAGATTATATGCCAAGACAGATATTCTTTCTCCTGTTCCAAAGACAGATGGATAGGCATACATTACTGCTTTCGGTGTGATCGGATCTCCTGTAGCAATGTCGATGCTCACTGGCTGTCTGATATTTTCCAAGCACCCAGTAAGGCGAATCCTAAATCCCGGATATTCATCCCGAATCTTAATCGGTTCAATCGAATTTACCATATAATACAGACCATCCATATCCTTAGTCAGAATATCAGAAAGCATTTGCCGAATTGTATTCTCATCCAGACTTCTGTTCTGCAATGCCATGTCTATATCCATAGTCGTTCTGCTCTCGATTCCCATGATCGACGACAACAGAAACCCACCTTTCAGTATCAGATTGTCTCGATATCTGCTTTCTGAAATCCGTTTCAGCAATTGTTCAAAGAACCATATCATCAGTAATGAATTGATTCCGACTCCATTGTCCATAGAAGTTCTGCGGATCAGTGCCATCATTTTGTCTTTATTCATATAACCTCCAGGATGTCATTGACTTGATCAGCGATGCCGATTATCCTCGCATATTTTCTCAGTTTTCTAAAGTCCCGATCACTCTGATCTGAATACATTCGAACTGCATTAGAGAAGATCTCAACATCCATGTTACGACGATGCTTGATCAGGTCGCATATTGTTCGCTCTTTATCATATACATTGACCAGATTGCCAAAACTTGTTTTAATCGATTTAATCCCAAGTTCATATATTTCTTTTGAGACATGATGAATGATTGTATCATCAGAAATATGGCTGCTGTTGTATCCTTTATATACCGTTACTTCTTTCTGAAACGGAATACGGTCTGTCATACCATGCAGATATAGTGCACTCGAAAAAGAAAAGATACATCGTTTGTTTTTGAGCTGAAAGAAATAATATTCGTCATAGTCTCCATCTGAACGAATATAGATCCCTCTCTCCACGCGCATCAGTTTACCTTTCCTTGTCATATCGCTGAGATACCAACTAGGGATTCCTTGCTTTGCAGCTTGTGCAGATGTGATCATTCCATGGTTTTCATCACATATTGACTGAATTCTGTCATAATTGGTCATTTCTGTATCTTCCTTTCGCGCTTACATTATATCGTATTGTTAGCGTATTTGCAAGTCGCATTAACCCAAAATCAAAATATGTAACTTATTATCCATAAAAAGCCATAAGGCATTCAAGGGCATTCAACATTTTTCTCCTCTCCCAAACACTGAAACCCGCATAAACACTGGCTTTTTCAAACATTCGATCAAGTCGCGAGACGGGGCGGTTTCCCGTACGTATGTTCGAGTGATGATTTTGAACCATTTTCTGAAAATTCACCTAAAGACGCCGGGGCCCGCAAACCGTTGAAAACACTGGGCTTGCAGGTCCTGAACGTGAAAAAGGACCATCCTTTCGGATGATCCTTGATCGAGAGCGCGAGACGGGACTCGAATACTCCCCCTCGTCTGAAACGCAGAAAGGAAGCGGGTTTCAGGATACTCATTCTCCAGGGGACCCAATTGGGGACCCAAGATACTCCATCAAATCATTTCCTTTAAAGAATGACTTTTCATATTCCGCATCCCTTGTAGGCTTAAGAATTTGAGAACCATTTAATTTGAAAAATAATTCTCGTTCCAAACTTTCCATTTTTTCTGCTGCTTCTTTAAAATCTTCAGCCAGTCCCATATCTACTATTAACCCTAGTATTTTATTTCATCTTCGTCCATACTCTCATCTACTTCAATTCCATATTGATCCAACCGTAAGGATGTCCGATACTTTGTAACAGACATGAATAAAGTCTACCGTGATCTGGCGCAGACATATCTGCCAAATGCCACGATCGTCATCGATAAGTTCCATGTAGTTAGATATGTCAACTGGGCACTGGAGAATACCCGGAAACGGGTGCAGAAAGAAATGCATCCGACAAAAAGAAAGTACTTTAAGCGCAGCAGGTGGATTTTACTAAGCCGCCAAAGCGACCTGAAAGAAGAAGCCCTGCAGGCGCTTGAAGTGATGCTGTGCCAGTCCAATGACCTTGCAGTAGCGTATTATCTGAAAGAACAGTTCTATACCGTGATGCAGTCGCCGGACCGGGAAACCGCGAAAAAGCGTATGCAGAAGTTCCTGCTGTCAGCAAGTGCGGGTAACCTGTCAGAATTCAAACCCTGTCTGACAATGTTAGCCAACTGGGGCGAATACATCCTGAACGCATTTGACTGCAGCTATTCAAACGGGTTTACGGAAGGAAGCAATAATAAGATAAAAGTGATCAAAAGGAATGCCTACGGATATCGAAATTTCGATAATTTCAGGAATCGTATCCTGTTATCAATGTCATAAGAGGTACATCGTACACAAAAAATCATATATCGCTTGACTATAGAATGGAACTGCCCGCAAGGGAATGTCAAGTCCTTGCCCTTTGGGTGCTTTGCAGACTTGACATTCCCTTGTGGTGCAGATCAAAAGGTGATCAAGCGATATATGATTTATATTGGCTTATAGAAGCCCATAAAACAACCAGGCATCATACAATGCCTGGCTGTTAAAATTTGTTTTACCCCAACTCTTGACAAAGAGCCTTATTTTTAAGTTTTAGTTCGGAACCCATCCTTCTGGTTTATATCTGTACTTTTCAATCGGGACCGGGCGGAGTGTTATTTCTGGTTTTCCATCTTCACCGCATGTAAATATGATCCATTTAAGCCAGTTTTTATCATCTCTGTCCGGATAATCTGTCCGATAGAATGAACCCCTGCTTTCTTTTCTTGTGTCAAATGCCATATACATTAATTCCATGATGTCAAGCATCGTTCTTGCTTCAATTGCCTTGACCAGATAATGTCCGTCTCCTTCAGGAACGCAGATATGTTCTTCAAAATTAGCTTTCATGTCTCTGACAAATTCCAGTGCCTCCCGTATACTGGCTTCATTCTTATTGACACTGTTTTCTTCGCACAGGAGTACACGATTCAACAACGCAAGTGTCTGGTACGGGAGTTCTTTGCCATTTAAGTTAAACAGGTCAAACGTACGATCTTTGAACTTCTTTACCTGTTCCGGATCAATACTTTCAAAGTCAACGTTTTTAATATACGGAACTACATTTTCTGCCGCGATCAGTCCGGTACGGCATGCGTATCCTACACCTTCACCATGTACCCATCCGCCAAATGCAGAACCATAAATCCCAATAGTTCCTACACCATATAACCCGGGCAAAGTAGTTTTTGCCTTAGCATCTACATTTAGACATTGAGAATATACGTTCAATACAACAGATACTTCAGGATGATAATAGTACTCTTCTGCACTCACACCCTCATGTTGGTCTTCATGCAGCTTTTCGCGAAGCGGCATAACCATCCCCTGATCAAAGCCAGCTCCCTCAAAAGAAACTTCATGATCAATCTTTTCGAATTCGACATGGAATGGATAATTACCTCTCTTAGCGTCTTCGATCAATCCGCAGAGGACATTTTTATCCATCATTTCATAATCCCATCCGCCATATTTCTCGAATATATTCTCACCATTTTTATTAAAGATCAAATGATCGACTCCATACACAAAGTCTTTTGTATTTACCCGGCAGAGATCACCAACACATCCGTATTCAACATGCCTTAATTCAGCTCCGGCCTCATATGCTGCAATTGTCGGCGTTGCCGAGCTGTAAAACATACTTCCGACGGTTGGGTTAAAAGAGTTTGCTGCCAGCACTACCGCTTTGGCATTAATGATATAATATTCAAAGGTATCAATATTAAATCCTACTGCTCCTATACATTTATTATTTTTTGTCAGAAGATCTGTAAAATAACAGCGATCCAGGAAACGGGTGCCATATTTTGCGGCAAATTCTGTGATCGGCACGGTCATATCGATATCAGTATTAACTCCTGAACACTTTTTCGCAGCAAATTCCCTGTGATAGTGAAGCGATCCGTCCTCGTTGTGTGCAAATACGCCACCAAGCTCTTCTATCTCTTCTACATAAGTGTAGCCTCTGGTATACAGTTCCCGCATATAATCCTGATCATTCAGATAAACACCTGTGAAATTTACTTCACATTGCTCTTTGATCATCGCTTCTACGTCATCCTCCGGTGACATATAAAAGAATCCATGACCGGCTTTCGTACATTGTCCGGTATATCCGTGATACCCCATTTCAATACACAAGACATCGATAGTACTATCTATTTTTTTGATCTTTGCAGCAGTAGTAACTCCTCCGATCCCTGCTCCTATAACAAGGACATCAGTTGTAAATACTGTTCCAAGCTTACTTAATTCAGACATATCAATCCGCCTCCTCTAAATCGTTATAACCGATAGTATCATAGATTACATCGTAAAAGGCAATTGTCGCCTCCTCAATTGTAATGGCGTCAGCCGGACAATAAAATTTGCACTGCCTGCAACATGCACAGTCTTCTGAATACTTTGCTACCGCACAATTCTTTTCCTCATCCCATCGGTAAACATCGAAACAACACGCATATTCAATGCATTTTCTGCATCCCATACACTTATCCGGATCGACTGTCACCTTGTGCTGACGGCGCATGTCACTTCCCATTTTTTTCAACTTATTTATATCCATAAAAACTCCGTTCCGCTGCCTTTGTCCGCAGCCTGCATAGTTAAAAATGTAGTTTAATCGATTTCATACGCAGTATGAAGCAGCTGATGTGCTTTCTCACTGCCCGGTCGTCCCAGATAGTTGTTGTATAATTCTTTGATTGCAGGATTATTATGTGATTCGCGAATTGCTGAAGCATTGTCAATATCAAACAGGACGTTGGCCCTCAGACTCTTAAGATCTGTCAGAGCACGCTTGGCAGAATGTTGCTGCGGCTGTCCGCCTCCATTGACACAGCCACCAGGACACGCCATTATTTCTACAAAATCATATTTCCTGCTTCCGTCAGTAATCTGCTCTAAGAGATTTCTGACATTGGCAAGTCCGCTGACTGAGGCCGTTTTCATTTCTGCATCTCCGATCATATAGTTTGCTTCATAAATACCATTTTCTTCGTCAAGGTAAGTATAAATCGCTTCTTCAAGCGGCTTACCTGTAATGGTTTCAGCGGCTGTTCGCAGGGCGGCCTGCATTACTCCGCCTGAAGCACCAAAGATCGCACCTGCCCCTGAGCCGATTCCGATCGGTGAATCAAATGCTTCATCAGCAAAAGACGCAAACTGGATTTTTTTCTTTTTCAACATGCGCGCCAATTCCCGAACTGTAAGTGCGTAATCTACATCCGCCACTCCGGCTCCCGCTTCATACTTTCGGGTAATCTCATATTTTTTAGCAGTACAGGGCATAATTGAAACAACGATAATGTTATCTTTCTCGATTTTTTCTTTTTCAGAAACAAATGTCTTTACTACAGCCCCTAACATTTGATGTGGAGATTTGCAGGTCGAAAGGTTTTTAACAAATTCCGGGTATTCCTGTTCA
>JAEIGA010018689.1_pt1 | contig 10567 bp, 8 predicted proteins | sample 9270691 | NCBI WGS metagenome assembly JAEIGA01 (sample SAMN17057246, study PRJNA624740) | gut metagenome | biome: biome; isolation source: fecal sample | host: Bos grunniens | place: China: Xizang | collected 2019
AGCCTGTGATACATATCGTCTTTGCCACACCCTTGTAGCGTGCTGCAAACTCTATCTCCGAGATTACGGGAATACCTCGCTCACGTATCTTCCTCACCATGGGCGCTGTGTCGGGGATGCCTGGCGACTTAATCACCTCGTTAGCATCAAGTATTCGCTCCTCGGTGTGCTGTCCCTCTTCGTACTCCACCTCCCACTCGTCGAGGCGAGCCTTAAACCTGTCGGCAATCTTACCCATGTCCGAGAGGAATACATCAAAACCCTTCTTCTTTGCGAGTATGGCTGAGCCGTAGCCCGAGATGCCACCACCCAAAACTGCTATCTTGCGTTTCATATATCGTGCTGTTTTACTGAATCTTTAGTGTTACGAGTGTTAGTGCCGAGAGGAGCATCGAGATGATGAAGAATCGCATCATAATCTTTGTCTCGAAGAGTCCCTTCTTCTGGTAGTGGTGGTGTAGTGGCGACATGAGGAATATGCGCCTACCCTCGCCATACTTCTTCTTCGTATGCTTGAAGTATGCCACCTGAATCATCACCGAGAGTGCCTCGACGAGGAATACGCCACAGAGCAAGGGCAAGAGAAGCTCCTTGCGTATGCAGAGGGCGAATACGGCGATGATACCACCAATCGTGAGCGAGCCTGTGTCGCCCATGAATATCTGTGCTGGGAACGAGTTATACCACAAGAAACCGATGAGCGCTCCCGCAAAGGCTGCAGCAAAGACCACCATCTCGCCACTATCGGGCAGATACATGATGTTGAGGTAGTCGGAGTAGATGAGGTGGCCCGAGAGATATGCCAAGATACCCAATACCAAGACTATAGGCACCGAGACACTCGTGAGCAGACCATCTATACCGTCGGTTAGGTTAGCACCATTCGACACTGCTGTGATGACAAATATGGCGATGAGTATGTATACCAGCCATGCCAAGGTGTCGTCGCCACAGGTGAAGATGTTGTAGTTGAGCTCCGTATCCTTTAGGAAGGGAATAGAGGTCTTTGCCGACTTGTCGGGTGTTGTCGACGACACAAACTTTACATGGTGCTGCTCCACCTCGCCCGATGTCTGGTTGACAACCTCAAAGCTCTTGCTCTCGAAGCTCTTCTCGTGGATTACGATATCCTCAGATAGCCACATTGTAGTACCCACGATGATACCCAAGCCCACCTGACCAACAATCTTGAAGCGGCCATTAAGACCCTCCTTATTGTGTCGGAAGACCTTGATGTAGTCGTCAAGACCGCCAATAAGTCCAAGCCATATTGTAGATATTAGCAGCAGCTGAATGTAGACATTCGTAAGGTCGCCAAATAGGAGCACAGGTATTAGCACCGCAAGAATGATGATGATACCGCCCATGGTTGGCGTGCCCTTCTTTTGTAGCTGTCCCTCAAGGCCGAGGTCACGAATATCCTCGCCAATCTGCTTGCGGCGCAGGTAGCGAATAATGCGCTTGCCAAACATGATGGCTATAAGTAGTGATACTATGATTGCAGCTCCCGAGCGGAACGACAGGTATTCACCGATACGCATTCCTGGGAGGTCTGTATTTCTATCGAGGTAGTTTAGTAACCAGTAAATCATTGCTATGGTTGTATGCTTGTGTGTTAGTATTCAAGATGTTATGTTATCTTCTTGCGGCAAAGGCTGAGCGTATCTCCTCTCTGTCGTCGAAGTGGTGCTTCTCGGTGCCAATTATCTGGTAGTCCTCGTGGCCCTTGCCTGCAATGACGATTATGTCGCCCGCCTTGGCAAGCATCGAGGCTGTGCGAATGGCCTCACGACGGTCTGTGATGCGTAGGTAGTTCGTAGCACCTTCAACACCCGCCACCATATCATCGAGGATTGCCTCTGCCGACTCGGTGCGTGGGTTGTCCGACGTAAAGATTGCTGTTGTGGCATGCTTAATGGCTATCTTTGCCATCTCGGGGCGCTTGGTCTTATCACGGTCGCCACCGCAACCGCACACCACGATGAGCTGCTGTGTAGGCTTGCGTAGCTCGTCAATTGTCTCGAGAACATTCTCCAAGGCATCGGGCGTATGTGCATAGTCGACAACAGCCATTGTCGAGTCTTTGGCGCTGATAGTCTCGAAGCGGCCACTCACGGGACTGAGCATTGATAGTGTGCGTAGCACCTCTATCTTGTCGATGCCAAGCAGTGTTGCTGCGGCATATACTGTCGTTAGGTTGTAGGCATTGAAGCGTCCTGTGAATTTTGCCCATAGCTCATGGCCGTCGATGTGTAGCTGCATGCCATTAGCCATCATCTCCACAAGCTTGGTGCGGAAGTCGGCCATGGAGCGTAGCGATAGGCGGTAGCACTTAGCCTTGCAGTTTTGAATCATCACCTCACCATTTCTGTCGTCGATATTTACCACAGCCCACGCCTCCTTGTCCAAAGCATCGAAGAAGGACTTCTTAGCACGTATATACTCTTTGTATGTGCCGTGGTAGTCGAGGTGGTCGTGCGTAAGGTTGGTAAAGAGTGCCCCTGTGAAGTGCAGGTTGTCTATGCGGTGCTGTGCTGCGGCATGCGACGACACCTCCATGAAGCAGTACTCGCAGCCCTCATTTATCATCTCACGCATCATGGCGTTGAGGCGTATCGAGTCGGGGGTTGTGTGTGTCGAGTCGATGCGGCGCTCGGCGATGCGGTAGACAACAGTCGAGATAAGGCCACACTTATAGCCCATAGACATAAACATATCGTAGAGTAGAGTAGCTGTCGTTGTCTTGCCATTAGTGCCCGTCACACCCACCAACTTAAGCTCCTTCGAGGGATTGTCGTAATATGCTGCCGCCATAGCTGCCATGGCGATGTTGCTATCCTCGACTAAGACGTATGCCACGTTAGGGTTGATATTCTCAGGCAGACGCTCACATACCACTGCCGATGCACCCTTCTCGATGGCCGAGTCTATATAGTTGTGGCCATCGCTGGCTGTGCCCACAACGGCGAAGAAGCAGGCCTGAGCGCCTATCTTGCGTGAGTCATATTCGAGGGTCGCTATCTCGGGGTTTAGCTCCCTGCTATTTAGCACTCGGACGTTGCCGAGTAGTTCGTTTAGTCGTTTCATATAGTCTGCTGACCTTGATTAGCCATTATGTTATAAACTTAGTCTAAGCTCTATTTTTGAGTTCTGTTTTGTTATCTCAGTGCCTGGTGCTATGCTCTGTGTCGTCACACGACCATAGCCCTTGTGCGTTACCTTGAGTCCTTGCTCCTCGAGCAAGAATATCGCATCGGTAAGACCCATGCCACGGACATCGGGAACATATCCCGAGGCAATCGACACTCCCACTACCGAGGTATTTCCCTCGCTGTCAACATCTGCACTGCACCACTCGGCCGTACCACTCTCGTTGTTGGCAACCCTGCCAAGGCTCTTCGATATGTAGTCCACCTCCGTGCTGCGGCCACCCTTGATAAATTGTGGGGTGTAGGCCACAGGTGGTGTGTCGACAGAGGGGTGTAGCGAGAGGTCGTTGGTATATAGGAACTTGATAATCTCGCGCACAGCATCGCCCGCAACACGTGCTCCATAGTATGTGGGGTGCTCCGAGGTCTTCTCCTTTGCCATGGCCACCATAATAGTATATTTGGGGTTCTCGATAGGCGCTATGGCCACCATCGAGCCTAAGTAGTACTGGTGCTCGCCCTCGCCCGAGCCGAAGCCCTCTTTGAAGTTGAGGGTGTCGATGCGGCAGGGTGTTGAGAAGCCTCCCGAAATCTGCGCTGTACCCGTCTTGCAACCTACGTTGATAGGTAGCCCCTTGAGGGTATTCGCCGTGCGGCTGGGCACAGCAGCGGCAATCATACACTCATATATCGCCTCGATGCTCTCCTTCGAGCACATCCTCTCAACAAGGGTCTCGGTAGGTAGTGTCTCGACAACCTTGCCGTTGTGCTCTATGCGGTCAACAAAGCGTGGTGCTAACATCTTACCTCCGTTGGCCACGCCATTGTAGAAGGTGAGGGTATGTATAGGTGTTAGCTCGATGATATATCCGTAGGCTAAGCCTGGCAGCGCCATCTTGGTGCCACCATGACCCCTGCGCCACTGCTCGGGGCTTGGCAGCTTCGACTTTATGGCCTTGAACTTCTCGAGGCCGATATGGCTATTGAGCATCAGGCTCTCGTAGTAGCTGGTGAGCACCGAGGGGTCTTGCTCGAAACGCTCATATATAGCCTTGGCAAAGTAGATGTTTGACGAGTGAGCAAAGCCATCACGTAGCGTTGGACTCTTTAATACGTTGCCATCTTCGTCCCTAAGGGTGTGGGTGTCGGCAACATTTTTCCTGCCCACCTTTGCGGTTGCCGACTCGGGAACATCGACACGTGTGTTAATCGTAGCACCTCCCAGCTCCAAGAGTGCCATGGTCGACATCAGCTTGAATGTTGAGCCTGGCGACATGCGTGTGCGCATGGCGTGGTTGTAGTAGCCCTCCGAGTAGTCTGTGCCACGCTCCACGCCCGACGTGAGGTTTACCATGCAGAGCATGTTTCCTGTTGCTGCCTCCATGACCATAGCCACGCCAAACGAGCCGCAATGCTCCTCGAGGTAGTGGCGGAGGGTCTCGGTGGCCATAAGCTGAAGATCGGCGTCGATGGTTGTTATTACGTTGTGGCCATCAATAGGCTTGCGGTTGCGGCTATCCTCATCGTTTTGCACCCAGAAGCCGTTGGCTATACGCTGCTCCACAACCTGGCCGTTTACTCCTGCAAGCACCGAGTCGTAGATGCTCTCGAGGGCCGATGTCTGGCGTAGAATTGTGTCACGATAGCGTGTAACCTCATGTCGTCCTGTTGAGTCGGTAACGTAGTCGGTATAGGCCGTTGTGCTCCTGCGGCCATAGCACTCGCCGATAAACTGAAGGCCAACATCCTCGTAGGGGCGTATGCGAATATCACTCTCCTCCTCCTTGTAGACACCGCCAAGACTGCGGTTTATTACGTGGAACTCCTTGCGCATCATGTTCCAGTCGTCGAGGACCACAGGGCGTGGGAAAATGCGTACTGAGCGGTTGCCCTTTGTTGCTGTGAGCTGCTTCTGGAAGAGAGCATAATACTCCTCGGCGCTCTTATAGGTGTAGCCAAACTTCTTGGCATCGCTCTTCGAGAAGTATAGCGCCATCTGTCCTGCCAACTGTCGTAGCTCCTTGAGCACCTTGTCCTCCTCCTTGTATTTACGAGTCATGCCCTCCGAGGCAAAGTCAAAGATAGGCTCATAGCTGAGGTTGCTCATGGCAAGGGGCTTGCCCTCACGTGAGAGTATAGCTCCACGATGTGCTAACTTAAGCTCGATGTTGGTGATGTTTCGCTCCATCACGGCGATATGCTTGTCGACATTTTTGTCGGCTACCTGCACCTGTATAAGTCGACCAGCGATAAACAAGCCGACAATGATAAATGCGGCATAGAGGACATATACTCGGTTGATGATGTCCTCCTTAGCACTTGTTGGTTTATTTCTCTTCTTCTCGGCCATTGCGTAGGTTTCCTTACTCTTTGGTTGGGTATCTGTGGTTGTTACTTGTGTATCACACGGCTATCGTTGTCGAGGTCCTTGAGCTCTATGCCATGCTTCTCGAGAAGCTTGTTGACCTCCTCACGTGTTGAGATAGAGTACTTTCTATCCTCAAAAATTATCGCTCGCTCACGCAATACCAAGGCATGCTTCTCCATGAGGCGATACTCTCTGTCGGCATTTAGCGAGAGGAAGGTGAGGAATATGCAGATAAAGCACATTATGGCTATGGCAATGAGCATGCGATAGTACTTTGTTGCGCCATCGCTCTGGAGGAAGCCTCCAGTGAAGATGTTGAGGAGTATCGAGCGGCTACGACGTGCCGTGCGCTCCTCCTCTCGTTTGCGCTCCTCGTTCTCCTCCTCCATGCGTCTACGCTCCTCCTCTAAGGCCTCCTCGCTCTCGCCGCTCTCAATCTTGATAATCTCACGGCGTATGCGACGACTAAGCCTCTCCTCCTCCTCTTTACGGCGAAGCTCGGCAATGCCTTCAGGGTCGTAGCTCTCCTCTTCGGGAGTGTATCTATCGTCGTTCTCGGTTGACATAGCGAACAGTAATTTTGTTTCGGGTTGTGTTAACTAAATTTTTGCAGCAATGCGTAGCTTGGCACTTCGTGAGCGTGGGTTGCGCTCAATCTCTTCGGCCGAGGGGGCTATGGCTTTGCGGCTTATCACCTTTAGCTCGCATGTGCTACGACCAAAGAAGTCTTTTTCTATGCGCCCCTCGATGTTGCCACTGCGCATAAAGTTTTTCACTATGCGATCCTCGAGCGAGTGGTACGACATGATGACAAGTCGGCCACCAGGCTTGAGTAGCTTGAGACTCTGCTCAAGGGCCATGGCCAAGGCCTCCATCTCGCCATTAAGCTCTATGCGCAACGCCTGAAAGAGCTTGGTGAGAAACTTAGCCTCCTCCTTAGGAGGTGTACATGGCTTGACAGCCTCGACAAGCTGGGCTGTGGTTGTTATAGACTCTGTGTTGCGGGCACGCTCAATGCAGTTGGCAATCTTCCATGTCGTGTCCAACTCGCCATAGTCAGAGAATATGCGTGCAAGAGCATCTTTGTCGTAGCTATTTACGATGTCGGCTGCTGTGCGCTTGCCACGAGTATTCATGCGCATATCCAAGTTTGCCTCGCCACGAAACGAGAAACCTCGGTGCTTAGCATCGAAGTGGTGCGACGACACGCCAAGGTCGGCAAGTATGCCGTCGACCTGCTCTACGCCACGTAGGCGCATGGCACCACGCACAAACCTGAAGTTTGAGGCCACAAACGTGAACCTTGGGTCGGTGGGTGCATTAGCTGCGGCATCAGGGTCTTGGTCGAAAGAGTATAGATGTCCCTTTGTGCCAAGGCGACGTAGTATCTCCGAGGTGTGGCCACCACCACCCATGGTAAGGTCGATGTATGTGCCATCTGGCTTTATGTCAAGGCCCTCCATGCACTCCTCCAACATCACGGGAATATGGTATGTTTCGATGCTCATTTTTCGAGAGTTTTACTAAAGTAAAATTAATGGCGTAAAGATAGTCAATTTTTGCTAATTTTGGTGGCCTTATGTCGAAAAGTTTTTAAACAGGGAGAGTGATGTTGAGTGTGGAGCGATGCAAAAAGACCATAAAACACTTATTTGATGGTTAAGTGATAAGGGTAAAATAGAGGTAATATTTTTCGAAATGAGTAGTTAGTAGAGAGTAATTAGTAATATCATTTATTCCTTATTTTTACTTATTACTCTCTGCTCTTTACTCATTGATATGTTTCTTGTTTGTGGCTCTTTGTTGCACAAAAAAAAATATTGCGAACCCAACGTGGATTCGCAATATTTTTTAAGATATATGAGCCTCTAACGATAGGTGATTCTTCGTGTCTCGATGATGGTCTCCTGATAGGTTGTCTCGCCATCGGATACGGTGGTGTACTGTGCACGACGCTTAATCCAGTTGCCCTTGTGGTCACGACCCATAACGAGGTAGTTTATGGTAATCTGGTACTCGCTATCGTCATTCTCGCCATCGTTTATTGTGCGAACAAGAGTGCCTGTATTGTCGTAGAAGTATGTGTATACGCACGTTGCGTAGTCGTCCTCAAACTCTTTGTTTACAAGCCAGCCGTTAGCATCATAGATATACTTCTCGGCATAATACCAGTCGGAATCATCTGAGGTTGTTATAGATATGATGCGAGTCTGTGCATCACGCTCGATTACAACATCCTGAGGAATAAGATATCCCTTCTCGTCGTACGACTTCTCGCTGTCGATGCCGCCATACTCGTTGATATACTCCACCTTTGCTACGTTGCCACGAAGCTCCTCGATGAATAGGTCGGGCGAGATATACTGTGCGGTCTGTGCGCTAAGTGTTGCTGATAGCCCAAAGCCTAAAACAGCAGCAACAGTCAAAATAAATCTCTTCATATTAGTAGTTTTTTTTGGTGTAAACAGTCGATTAGTACTTCTCAACCACTGCCTCGAGGTGCTGTTTCCAGATGAGTGCTGCGCTACCCAAAATAGCCACATTCTTATCCTGTATACCGCTCATCATAAGCTTAACCTTGCCCTTGAATACCATGAGCTGGTTCTCCTCCATGTGGCGGTATGTTGGACGCATGATGTAGTCGCCAGCATTTGCCAGGCCGCCAAACAAGATGATAGCCTCGGGCGATGTTGTTGCTGTGAGGTCGGCAAGAGCAGTACCTAATACCTTGCCTGTGCGCTCGAAGGCCTCAAGGGCGATAGGATCGTTCTTGGCTGCTGCGTCAGAGAGCATCTTAGCCTCAAACTTATCGTAAGGAATCGATCGTAGCTCGCTGTCGCATGTCATTGTTGCCATAAGCTCAAATGCTGTGCGCTTGATGCCTGTTGCCGATACGTAGGCCTCCAGGCAACCCTTGCGGCCGCAACCACACTGACGACCAGTCTCGCGTGATGCTACGGCGATGTGGCCATACTCGCCAGCGAAGCCGTCGTGACCATATACCATCTCGCCATTGCATACGATGCCTGAGCCAAGGCCTGTGCCGAGGGTAATCATCGCAAAGTCCTTCATGCCACGAGCGTTGCCAAAGACCATCTCGCCGATAGCTGCTGCGTTAGCGTCGTTGGTAATCATCACCTTTGCGCCAGGGAAGTGCTTGCCGAGGTCCTCAACAAAGTTGAACATGCGGATAGAGTTGGGGCGTGGGTCGTTGGGATCTTCAAACTTCCAGAGGTTTGCAGGGGTCTCGATGCGACCACTGTGGATATTGGCGTTAGGGGCGCCGATGCCGATGCCGATAAGGTCGCACTCAGGCTGTGAGGCGATGAGCTCCTTCATTGCTGCTGCAAGAGTCTCGATGTATGGTTTGTAGTCGTCGAAATAGCGAAATTTCTCTGTTGAGATCTTGCTTTCTGCAACAACATTGCCGTCCTCGTCAACAAGACCAAAGGCTGTGTTGGTACCGCCAATATCGATACCCATAGCATATTTTTTCATCATAGGTGTAAATGTTTTTGTAAAATTAATTGGTCAAAGTTACCAAAATAATTTTAATTTATGCAAAAAAAATATTAATTTTGAGCCATATTTATTTGAGCGTGCGCTCGTGTGTATATGCGGGCATGCTGAGTGTGATTACGAAATTAGATTATAGTTACGACTATGAAACATACAAATGAAACAATACTCAAACTTTTTGAGTCGGCTTTAGACCAATTGCAGACCCCCGAAGAGCCTAAGCTACTTTATGAGCCTATCATCTACTCGATGTCGGGTGGTGGCAAGCGCATCCGTCCTGTGTTGCTCCTCCTCACTGTCGATGCCTTTGGTGGCAGTGTCGACGAGGCTATGCCCGCAGCATTGGCTGTCGAGGTGTTCCACAACTTCACGCTTCTTCACGACGACATCATGGACAACGCAGCAATGCGACGTGGCAAGCCCTCGGTATTTGCCAAGTGGGGTGGCAACGTAGCCATCTTGTCGGGCGATACAATGCTTATTGTTGCCTACAAGCATCTGTTGCGTGTCAAGCAGGAGTATGTGCAGCGAGTGTTCACCATCTTTAGCGACATGGCTATCGAGGTGTGCGAGGGTCAGCAGTATGACATGGACTTCGAGAGTGTAGCAAATGTGTCGGCAGAGGAGTATATCTCTATGATTGAGCGCAAGACCTCGGCGTTGCTGTCGGGCTCGGCGATGATTGGTGCTACGCTGGCGGGTGCTTCGGACGACGACGTCAAAAAAATATACCGCTATGCTACGGAGCTTGGCCTTGCATTCCAGCTTCAGGACGACATGTTGGACAGCTATGGCGATGAGAGCCTCGGCAAGAAGATTGGTGGCGACATCCTCGAGGGTAAGAAGACCTTCCTCATGATTCAGGCTATGCGTCAAGCTACCGACGAGGAGCGCAACACCTTGCTTACTACGCATCTTAGCACTGAGCTTAGCGATGCCGAGAAGATTGCCACTGTTAAGGCACTATACGATAAGTATGATGTTAAGCGTTATACCGAGCAGCAGATTGAGCTACGCTTTGAGCGTGCCTTGGCAGCACTCTCTACGCTCTCTATCGCTGGCGAGCGCACCGCACACCTTGCAGAGTTCGCACGCAACCTTATGGGACGTAAAAAATAGTGGATATGGTTTGTAGAAAAGATATAGAGATAATGGCCCCTGTGGGCTCTTACGAGTCGCTTAATGCTGCCATTGCAGCAGGCGCCGACTCGGTATATTTCGGCGTTGAGCAGCTAAACATGCGTGCTGCCTCGTCAGTAAACTTTACGCTCGACGACCTTAGTGAGATTGTGCGCACGGCGCATGCTGCGGGTGTTAAGACCTACCTCACGGTAAACATCGTCATCTACGACACCGAGATGGAGGTTATGCGTCGCATCATAGATAGAGCCAAGGCCGATGGCATCGACGCAATCATTGCCACCGACCTTGCTGCTATACTCTACGCCCGTGAAGTAGGTATGGAGGTGCACATCTCTACGCAGAGCAACATCTCGAATATCACGGCTGTCGAGTTCTTCTCGCAGTGGGC
>JAEIGA010018690.1_pt1 | contig 10566 bp, 1 predicted proteins | sample 9270691 | NCBI WGS metagenome assembly JAEIGA01 (sample SAMN17057246, study PRJNA624740) | gut metagenome | biome: biome; isolation source: fecal sample | host: Bos grunniens | place: China: Xizang | collected 2019
ATGGCGAATGAGCCAGTCTATGACTGGAGGTAATATCACGGGGTATTTCCTGCCGTCGTCAGGGCGCATATGCGGGGTGTCCCCGTCGTTTGTTGGGCGTCCTGCGCCGTAGGCGCTCACTGGCCACCAGCCACTAAAAGCGAGCACCGCGAGCGCACTGGCCACTGTGTGTGAGGGTGTTTACAGGCCACGGGGTCTCATAGTCCCCATGGTGATCGGCATACTTCTGACGGCCCTCGCCCTATACTTTCTCACGCAGAGCGTGTGTTAAGAGGAGCGCAGCTCCGCCCGTTCATCGGCGTAGCCGTGGTGAGTTTCTTCGTTTTCCTCCCCCGAGAGCACCACTAATTCACAGCGAGTGCCGCTTCGTGATCCAAGGGGAGGAGTGTGAGGAGGGTTGAGGACAATTCGCGTCTTTCTTTATTAATGTAAGAAAAAAGTTTGCTTGAGGGTGTGGATTTGATAAACTATTGATGTGGTATGAGATATGCATTAGGCACACGATTGCGGAAGCGCAGAGGCGCGTCGGCTGAGTCCGGCGTGCAGGGTCTTGTATATCTCATTGATTATGAATGACTTAACGATGAGTACATGAAGACAGTAAAAAGATGAAACAACAAGCGAGCGAGTTGCGCGACTTGTTTCCAGCGGTGTTTTCTGCTGGAAAAGAAATTATTTTTTTACGCGAGGCTTCATTATTTTTTCACTTTGACCGATTTTTGATTTGAGAATTTCGAGCGGCAAAAGGGGATTTTCCCCTAAACGCCAGAGGAGTCCGATTATGAAAAAGACATGGATGAAATCGTTCTTAACCGCAGGCCTGAAGGCGCTGCCTTGTACGGTGTTACTCACCGCTGTACTTGCCGCATCACATGCGCAAGCCGCAGGGGAGAGTTTTAGCATCAACTTCAACAGTGCTGAAGGAGCAGCATCGGGTGCTGTTGGGCTCAATGCTGTGGATGGATGGAACAACCTCACGGAAGCTTCTGCGAAATTGACTACGCAGAAGATGTGGGATGGTACCACCACGAAGAATGTGTTGATGACCTTGGAGTACGCATCTGCAAATAATTGGGCATATGGGTCGACGCCTAATTTCATGCGTGGTTATCTTGACGATGGTGCGCATAATGGAGTGTATGGGCCGACGATTTCATTGAAGGGCATTCCTTTCTCGCAGTATGATGTGATTGTTTATGCAGGTACCGATACGTTAAACTACAAATTTAAGCCTGTTCAGATTAACGGATCTTACTATGCAGGTTCGGCAACGGAATCTGATTTGGGCTATGCTACGCTTGTGGATGCGGCGAACAAAGATTCTGCAACATGGGGTGCTACATTAACCGCTGATCCCGTTTATGGCACAAATGCTCTTTGCGTGAAGGGGCTTTCGGGCGACCTCACCATTCAGGGTGGCTCAAATGGTAACAGTGCTCGTGGTGGTATCTCCGCCATTCAGGTTATCAATACGGGTACGCTGAACGCTTATACCGAGCGTTACGAAGGTCACACAGTGATGGACTATAACTATCCTGTGATTTTCCGTGGTACGACGGATGCCACATGGGATGAGGTTGCCAATTGGTACACGTATATGAAGACGGTGGAGGGTGAGACGGTCTCTGAACAGTGGACAGCGTGGACGCCTACTGTCGCAGACAAGGCACCTGGGTTGTCGGGTTCAAATGTGTGGGTCGCAACGCTTGTGGATGGCGACCTTTTAGCAGACACCATCACTGTCGGTGGTGATGGGTACAAGAAGATTAGCGTTGTTGCCGACTATGAAGGTTGGGAGTCCAGGGTTGGTATTGCGAATAATGTCCATGTAGAAATGGCAAATTTGGTAAAGTTACAAGCGGATTCGGATTGGCGCATCGACGAAACCTCTAAGTTGACGGTTGTAGCGTTTGGAAATGGCAATAAGAACGGTACGCACAATTTGCGTTGTTATGCCGAAGACGGCCTTGTCTTTACGCCTGACTGCGGCATCTCGTTTAACTACTATCTCGGCACGAAGGGTAGCGCCTCTTTTGGTGGCGCCCTTTCTGGTACACAGACGATTAAGGCCATTGAACTTGACTTGGGCGATAGCACGAAGACGGGTGTGGAACTCAAGACGCGTAAACTCATCGGGTTTGGCTCGTCCACCGCAACATTCAATACGAATGGCGCAACCGTGACGGGTGTTCAAGATGACACCACTATCGCAACAGTTAATGCGGTGGCTACACCGGTCAATGTTGGTGATTATGCCTTTATAACAGAAGCTGATGGTCTTTATGTCAAGTACATGGTCTATGGCGATGCTACTTACACTACTGTCACAGCCTCTCCTTCGGGCGATGCCACCCTTTCGTCCTTGGGCTTGACGGGTGGCGCAATGACGATTGCTGAAATCACGCTCACCGATGGGGCAACACTGACGATTGATGGTACGCAGACCTTTGCAAAACTTGCAATCATTTGTGATGGGTCGGCGTTTGTGACTGCCACGGATGTTGCCGCCTTGGCGAACATTGCAGGGATTGATGCGACAGGCGTTACAGGTTTGGCCACCTATAATGCTGCAGATTGGTATAACCGTATTCCGTTCGCCAAATTTGCGGGTATTGACAAGATTCGCAAGACCTACGACGGTGACTGGACCCCTGGTGATGTCAGTGCGCTCAATGGCTATCAATTGGAAATTGCCACAGGTACGATGGTGGTCAATTCTGCGATGCAGACGGTCATTGCCACGGCAGAGCATCCTATTCTCGTGACGGGTGAAGGGTCGGTTTTGAAATTTGATGCGAATCAGCATTACAATCGTATGCCCGATAATGGCTTTGTTAAGGCTGTAAATGGTGGTGTGATTGAATTAACGGGTGTGAACCTTTTCAGTGGTACTAATGGCCCGCATGTGGTATTGGATAATGGTATTTTGAGAACCACGGCAACGGGTGGTGGTCATATCAAAGTCCAGTCCGTTACACTGGCAAACGGTTCGAAACTTCAACTTTCGCGTGCCGCAACCGCATATGGTAGCGAAGGTCTTGTGATTCAAACTGGGGATGCTTCTAAGATTATTGTCACTACGGGCAATAATACGATTGAGTATCGCGAAGACGGTTCGGCGACCAATACGCTCTTCATTCAAAGCGGTGTGATTGATGTTGCTTCGGGCGCAACCTTAGATGTGAAGGTGACCGTCACAACTCCAGATGGGACATCAATTACCAAGACTGGTGCTGGTCAGTTGCTCTGGAATGGGGGCACATCGAAGCCAATCGCGATTTCTGCAGGTGAAGTGGTCTTCAATGCAGATGCAGTCCCGACCAACGCCTTCTCTGGCGCGGGTACTTTAGTGGCAGATGGTGCTACACTTGATTTGACGCACACAACGGCTACTTGTCCTTTAACCATGCGGAATGGTGGTGTAATCGTATTGACAAAGGCGCAGGCAGAGGCTTTGACGTCAACGATGACAGTGCCGGCGGGTTGCACGCTTAAGGTGAAGGTTGCAGACTATGCTGCTGTTGCGTTGAGTACGATTGCGTTGGCAGATGATACGGCTTCTGTTTACTTTGTGCTTCCCAGCGGAACTGAAGTGAAGGGCGTTGTGAATGGCGCGAACATCACGATGCCCGAGTAGTCGGTTTACACCTATACTGCCGCAGGCGAGGAAAACCTTTGGTCTGATACGACGAAGTGGACTTACAATGGTGCCGCAGTGACAACCGCTCCTGCAGGAACGCTCTCTGCGCCTGTGGAAGTGAAGTTGCCAGGGCCCAGCACCTTGACGATGAATGGGGCAGATGTTGTGTTGCCAGGCCTCTCGATTTCGGGTGGTGAACTCACCATTACAGGTGAATCTACCTTAACAACCTCCTTGCTCACTTCTACGAATAAGGTGATTGTGGGGGGCAAGCTCACAATTGATGCCGAGGGTACTGCAGACGAGCCCACCGAAATTGAAACTGTGATTGAAGTCGCCAATGGCGGCACCTTGACCACCAAGGGCCACCTTAATTGTAAGGGTGCAAATCTTGTCGTTGCAGGCGGTACGCTGAATGTGGCAGAAGAGGTGACCACCTTTAATCTCGCAACCATCGGTCTCTCGGGTAAGGTGGTTGTGGCTTCGGGCGCAACGCTCAAGAATGGTACAAACGATGGTCCGAACTATAACGGTTCGCCAGAATTGGATATCGCAGGCACATTAGAAGTGACTGGCACGGCACGTTGGTCTTTGCCTGCGGGCACCACGACCACACTCCGCGAAGGTGCAGTCTTGAAGGGTGTTGGTGGCACAGGTTACAATTACGCCTATGACTACTTCAATGGTGACTCGATTACCGTTGAAGGCAATGCCACGATTGAAGGCAATATCGGTTCGCACGTAGGTGGCACGATTGACTTCTCGGTGGCAACAGGAAAGGTCTTGACACTCTCGGGTAAGTTTGATGGTGGAGTGAATCAGGGAACCGCTTCGCTAAAGGCTTCCGGCACTGGCACTGTGAAACTCACTACTACCACGAATAGTTACACGGGCGGTACTACCGTTGATGCAGGAGCCACCATTGAAGTGGCTACGATTGATAACTTCCCTGAAACGGGACCGATTGAAGTGAATGGCCGTTTGCGTCTTGTAAATAGTGGAACTGTCAATCACTCTGGAAGCCCGCGCTATATGGTTACGACCACGACGGGAGAGGGTGATGCGGCAGTGACGACCACTTCGCCGCGTTTGACGGGTTCGGGCGTTTTGGAAGTTGCAAGTACGGGTTGGTATGCATTCCCGAATGGCTTCATGACGCCGCTCGCTTTTGAGAATAATTGCGCAGAGGGTGTGGTTGTCGCAAATATGGCCGGCATGACCATCGGTACACTTTCTGGTAGTGGGAAGTTCCGCTCAGATTTTGGAACGGACAACACCACTGGTGATGCTCGTGTTTTGACGGTGAAACAGTCAGCAGCATCGACCTTTAGCGGTACATTTAGAAGCGTTTCTGCAACGGGTACACGTCGCCTTGTGTTTGCCATTGAAAAGGCCGAAGGTGTAGCAGAAGGTGCTGACACCACATTGACTCTTTCGGGCAATACGAATTTGAATGGTGTTTCCCTCTCTGTTGCTGCAGGTGCCTCGGTGAATGTGACGGGTGCTTGGGCACAGCCTGCGGAAGTGTCGGGCACTATTGGTGGCTCTGGTACCATGGGCGCACTCACCTTAAAGACGGGTGCAGTGATTGACACAATGCGTGGTACACTCGCTGCAGATACATTGACCTTGGAAGGTGATGCACTGACGATTAAGACGGCAGACGCTCCGACCTCGGCAGATGCACGCTTGAATGTGATTAAGGTAAAGACTGCTCCGACCACGATTGAAACGATTGTACTCGTAGACGAAACTGGTGCTCCTTTTGAATCGGAATTTGATTGGTTGGCCACGGAGACCGAAGGTGAATACACCATCCTTCAGGTGAAGTCTAAGGTCATCGTGCCCGACTACGAAGTGAAGGCTGCGCAGTATGCCACCCTCACTGAAGCTGTTGCAGCGGGTGTCTTTGGCGACATCATGCCTTACAACATGAATTTGGTGATTGACTTCGGTGATGCTCCGGCAGGGGAGGCGGCCACACCTGGTGCCTTCAACTTTAACATGCCGACCGAATTTAATAAGGTAACCGTGCGTGGCACCAATGGCGGTGTCCTCACAGATACCACGGATGATGATTCATGGGGCATTGCAGAATTTGTCATTGAGCCCGATGTGGCCGTGACCATGGATGCCACGCTGCTGCGTTGGACTGCGCGTGCAAAGGTTGGTGCTAATGCTGAAGCAACGCTTCAAGTCGTTGGCACAGACCTCATGCTCGGCATGGTACTCTCTGGTGATGGCAAGGTGAAATTCACCACCGCAGCAGAGGGCGAAACCGCTGCGGTGACCTTGCTCTCTCAGAGTGCACACACGGGTGGAACGGAAATCGCCAAGGATACGATTGTTCAGATCAATCGTCCGACCGCATTGGGTACTGGCACGGTGACCGGTGAGGGTGCGCTCTACTTCCTCACCCAACCCGAAGGTGTCACCACGGCTTACAACGATTTCAACCTCTCGAACTTCTCTGGTGTGGCCACCCTTGGTATTCCCGCAGGTGAAACGGTTGAAGGTACCTTCAATAATGCAACCTGGACGGTGACCTCGAAGATCCAACTCGATGGTGCATTGAAGTTGGTCAATGGTTATGGAGCTGGCAAGTACACCTTCACAGGCCCTTGGGCTGGCACGGGGACGTTTAGCCTGAGTAATAATGGTTCTGGTAGCCCTAATGATGTAATTCGCATCACGGGGGATATTTGCGATTTTACTGGTAACTTCTCGATTGAGAGCGTGCGTGCGCTCACCTTCTGTGCAGAAGGTACTGGGATGAATCAGAAGTATAGTGGTAAGATTTGCATCCATGGCGATTATGCTTACACGGCCATGGTGAATGGCACATGGACCGCACCCGTGGTGGTGGAAGCCAACGCAAAGCTCGGTGGGAATGGCACCATTGATGGCAATTTGGAATTGAAGGCAGGTGCGACCTTGGTTGCCTCGCCGACGGCTTGTGTGAAGTTGGCGGCTGGTCGCACCTTGACTCTGCCGGCCTCCTTCGTGGTGCAGTTGCCTGCAGATACGGCATTGATTGCACCGGTGGTGGTGTTGGACCGCGCAGATGCAACGCTCATTGATTTGTCTGGTAAGACTGCTACTATTAAGGTAGGGGACGCAGAAGTCACAGACGCGCAACTCTTCGCCCTGTCTACTGGCGACTTAGTGAGTCAGAAGCCCTCGACGTATGTGGCTGAAGTTGCGGGCACTGTGGCATGGGATGACTTGAAGTGGAGCAGTGGCGGCGTTCCTGTTGAGACGCAGCCGAATGAATTGGATGCGATCCTTTTGAAGGCGATTTCTGGTACTGCAGTGGTTACTCGCAAGCAACCGCTTGCCGTGCGCGCAATTGATGCGGAAGGAAATGTTGCCGTGCGCTTTGATCGCGCCTTGGTGACGGAAGCCATTTATGAAGCCATTCCCACGTCGATTACGTTGGTGACGACGACGGAAGGTTTGGGCGAAGACCTTGCAGTGCAGTTGGATACGCTCAAGTATGGTGCACTCGCAACCGTGACCCAGACCGCAAAGACGGCAATTGCAGCCTTGACGCTTCCTGATGGCGCAATTTTGGATGAAGTGAAGGACGTCATTGCGATTAACTTCAAGGGGAATGGTGATTACGCTATCACGGGAGATGCCGCAGTTGGTTTAACCAACTACGAAGTGGCTCCGAGCAATTGGGCTCAAGTGGATGGCGCTTCTGGCACAGACCAGGCTGTGACCATTGTGAAGTTGGATGGTAGCGTTGAAACACTGGATGGCGCATTGGATTACTCCTGCGCAAATGGTCACAACACGGGGGATGGAAATTCGCACGCAGTGTTACGCGGTTATCTCGATGATGGCGGTAATGGTGTGAATGTTTCGATTGATGTGCCTGACACATGGACGAGCTATAAGGCCGTCATTTTCTGTGCGACCGACACAGGTAGCACAACCTTTACGGCAAAGCAGGTGAATGGCACATGGTACACCTACACGAATGGAACCTTAACCACTTCCACAACGCGTCCCGCTGCAGGGTGGGGTGACTCCAATTCGCGTGCGGAATTGATTCCTGGCACCAATACCATGGTGATTGAGGGCCTCTCGGGAGACTTTACGCTCTTCTCCAATCGTCCTGGCACTCCTCGTGGTTGCGTGGCAGGTATTCAGCTCATTCGCGAATACACCGAATATGCTCGCGTCTCTGGCTTGACGGCGATGGTTTCTGCAGAAACAGCTGATACGGAAGTGACGTGGGATGAGCTGACATGGGTGGATGACGAAGGCAATCCTGCCTTGGCCGCTCCAACCGCAGCAAACCCTGCAACGATTGTGCTTGCAAGCGATGTGACCTTGAACCTCGCTGGCGCAGTCGCCATGCAGGTGCAGGTGTTGGGTTATGGTCATCGCGTGCGCTTTACGCCGGGTACCATTCCTGCGACCGCACCCTTCGTCTTCTCTGAAGATACGATTTATCGTTTGACCGAAGCAGCGGATGCACTCCCGACCAACCTCTTACGTTTGCCCGGTGAGTTGCGTTACGAATATTTCTATGACGCCTCTCGTACGGACTACGCAACAATTCCTGAAACAACGACGAACTTCGCTGCTGGCTTCACGGGTGAGTTTGTAGCGAATGGCGGTGGTATTAAGTTCTCCGCTGGCGAAGTGACGCTTTCGAAGATGGATGACTCTGATGAACAGACCGTCATCACCTTCGCAGGCACGAGCCGCACGACGGTGGCATCGACAATGCGTGTGGGTAATGCTGATGTGCGCTTCGCAGATGCGGCTGTGGTGACCACTCCAACCTTCTCGATGGCAGATGGTCAGGATCGTACCTCCAGTGCCATTTTGGAAGATAACGCTCAGTTGACGGTGACGGGCCGAACCAATGAGATGGCGAAGGGTGAAGACGGTCAAGACGTCACCGGTAGCTTGAGTTTGATTTTGGCTCACTGGAATGGTAGTGCTGCTCTGTCTCTTCGCGATAATGCGAAGTTAATCGCAGAAGGTGCGGTCTTTAACATCGCAGTAGATGGTGCCGCTACACTCACCTTGGAAAACAATGCTGAAGTGCGTGTGAAGGGCTTGGCTTATCACAATACAAATGCGAACGCCTCTACGATTAATTTGAAGGGTGGCGCGCTCTTGTTGGGTGATGCTGGCATTCGTCACAACCGCGGAACAACGCCGCTCTTGACCTTTAATTATGAAGAAGGCACATTGGGTGCATGGACTGGCGTTGCCTCCTTGGGCGCAGATGCCGCAGCTGCAATTGCAGATGTGACGGGTACGCCGCGCTTCGCTTCTGTTACTGGTGCTTCCTTGGAATTGACCCAGGTCGAGCCCTTCCTGGCGGGTGGTGAAGCCATCAACCAGGGTGGTGATTTGCGTTTGAAGCAGATGACGATTAATAAGGTTACCGCTGAAGGCGGTTCGATCACGGTGATCGATGAAGTGACCGCTGCTGAAGTGGAAATCGCCGCTGGCGCAACCCTCACCTTTGATGGTGGCGTGCTCATTGCCGGGGCCTGCACCTTCGCTGATGGTGCCACGCTTCAGGTTCCGATTCGTCCCAACTTGAGTGATAGTGGCTATGTGGTGATGACCTCGCCAGCAGCATTGCCGGACCTCTCTGGCGCAGTCGTCTCCCTGGTGTTGGATGAAACGCGTACGGACGCTGAAAAGGTCCTTCCCGAATTGCCAATCGCTGTGGGTGCTTGCGATACCACGCAGGAACCCAATGTGAAGGGTGTCGCCTTACTGAACAATACCAATAATGCAATCTCTGACTATGAATTGGTCTTGAAGTCGGGTGATATGGGTGAGGGTCTCTATGTCACATTGACTGGTACCGAAGTCTTGAAGAGTCGTCGTCAAGAATTGAAGGCGACGTCGGATTATACGCTCTATCAATCTTCTGCAGATAGTGCACCGTATTATTACTTTGTTGCTGTCGAACCAGATGCACGCTTGCAGATTCTTGCAGAGGGTGTGGCCGTTTCTCACCTCACCTTCACGGGTGACTCGACGCGTGTCATTGCTCAGAGCAACGCACCTGCGATGTTGTTGCAAACCAACAACACCTCCATTACGACCGATATGGTCTTTGACCTCTCCGCATGGGCTACGGCAATGCCTGAATTTGTTCGTGGCGCTGTGCGCGGTATGCCCGCCAGCCAGTGCTTGATTAGCGGTGGTATTTCCGTGGCTCAGGGTGTGTTGATTACGGCCGACCTTGGCACCTACACCTTGCCGGCTGGGTTTGAAGCCGCTGTTGAAGCAGGGGAGAAGGGTCTCTACTTGGTGGTTCGCTCGACGCGCCCGACCCGTTCGGTCTCGGTGAACTTCACGAACATGCAGACGCCTTTGGTGGCACCTCCTGCAAAGCCGGGTCTCTATCCTGTCAATGTGGCAGCATGGAATGATTTGAATAAGGTGTATTCCTCTTCTGAATTGAAGATTACCGATGTGGGTGGCGTGGCTGCACAGACGGCTTCCAGCCAGTTGGCTGTCTACAATGCTGAAGTGATTACCTCGACGGAAGCTCCCACTTCGATGTTGAAGGTGTGGCTGAATGATGCGGCCGCACAGACGATTCGTGTCCAAGACATGCCGTTTGATGCCTATCGTGTGGTGTTGATCTTCTCCAACGACCTGAAGGGCGCGGCTTACGCTCCGATTCAAATCGCTGAAGGGGTTTACACGATGGATGGCGCAGGCTATACGCGTCGTGACATTGAATCCTATGCAGTGGTAAACGAACGCACTGGCTTGGTGACCTTGCAGATTGAAGGGGATGATGCTTGGGGTCACACTGACCTGCCTGAAGCAGAAGCTCCTATCGTGGCAGGTTACAATGCATTGGTCTCCGATGTCATTACGACCGCAGACCTCTCCATTGAACTTCCTGCAGCTGTCTATGGTCAGCTTTA
>JAEIGA010018691.1_pt1 | contig 10566 bp, 7 predicted proteins | sample 9270691 | NCBI WGS metagenome assembly JAEIGA01 (sample SAMN17057246, study PRJNA624740) | gut metagenome | biome: biome; isolation source: fecal sample | host: Bos grunniens | place: China: Xizang | collected 2019
ATAACTTTCGCTGCCGTGGATGTACTTTCCGCCAATGGCTGCAGCAAGAGTACCGTGAGCACGAAGAATATTATCCGTCCCGTTTGAGGTAATATTAACTGTTCCGCCCTCTGCTACAAAAATACCACCACATGGTACATCTGAATATTCTGTTTTTGTAGTGCCTATCGTATTGTCACCCAGCACAAATATGGTTGCGTTGCTGCCGGATGCGACATCAATAGCACTGCCCTCACCAACGGTAATACTTGCATTATCCAACACAATCCTCGGATTTCCGCTTTCCACCTTGATGCCGTGGCTACCTGTGCCATTGAAGATATATTCTTCGTTGTCATTGACGACATAGGTTCCAGTCAGCGTTGACAGGTCTATAGTCGAGGTTTGTGCCAACACTCCGATGGGCACCATCATTGCCACGAGGGCAAAAAGAATTGTTTGTAGTGTTCTTTTCATATTCATTTGAGTTTTTGAGTTTATAAGTTTTCGAGTTAATCAATCCGTTTAATCCGTGTCATCAGTGGTTTATTAAAAAAGCACGCGCCACCGCAGGGCACGAGTCGTGCCGCACGGTAGCGCATATCAAAGTCTCCGAAGCCCTCTCCGATTTTAGGGGGGGGGGTATCGCTATATTACTCTGCTTCAATGAGTTAAAAGGATGTATCATTCCAAATTCTAGCTTACCACCTGTTAATGGTTGTTATTTCAACGGCAAAGATACACATCAATTCTGAAAAGATTCTGAAAAATACGATTTTTTTACATTCTTTGTTAGGGAAAACGCATTATAATTTCTTCCCATTGAAATATCCTGTTTATATCCTCTATTTGACATGATTATCTCACGCGAATCTCGCAAATCTCGCAAAATCATACATTGCTATCGCTCGTATGTAGCCGTCCGGATGGCAAACGCGAGTGAAATGATGCGTTTTCGCGTGATTTGCGAGATTCGCGTGAGACAAAAAAGCTGCGTGAAACGGGAATATTTTTATAATGCGTATTCCCTGCATTCTTTGTGCCTGTCGGGCTATAGGCAGAATCTATCTATCATAACGAAGTACAGAAAAATCAAGAGCGAAAAGTCAAATTTCAACGAGAGAAAAAGTGGATTTTCACCACAAACCTCGGCCAAAAGGACAAAAAGGAGCATTTATCGTCAAGTAAGCTGGCATTGACTTCGTCAAGTCGTTTTTTTACACTACTTTTGCAATTCATTCTAATACTGCAAAACCATCATGAGCCTGACTAGCAATGTAGCTCCCCTGTTTCCCATCACCAACCCCACGTGGATATTCCTCGTGGTGCTGGTCATCATACTGTTTGCCCCACTGCTGTTTAACCGCATCCGTGTGCCCCACCTCGTGGGCATGATACTGGCGGGAGTGCTCGTGGGCGAGCATGGACTCAACATCCTCTCGCGCGACAGCAGCTTCGAGCTCTTCGGCAAGGTGGGACTCCTCTACATCATGTTCCTCGCCAGCCTGGAGATGGACCTCGAGGGACTGAAGAAGAACCGCACACGGGGCATCGCCTTCGGACTCATCACCTTCACCATCCCCACGGTGATAGGCTTTGCCGTGGGACAGTGGGTGCTACACCTGCCGTGGGAGGCCTCGCTGCTCATCTCATGCATCATCGCCTCGCACACGCTCATCGCCTACCCCATCGTGGGACGCTACGGACTGAGCCGCCACGACTGCGTCACGATAGCCATCGCAGGCACCATGATAGCCCTGCTACTGGCGCTGCTCATGCTGGCAGGCGTGTCGGCCAGCGCCGAGGGAGACGTGAGCCTGAGGTTCTGGCTCACCTTCGCACTGAAGTGCGTGACGTACTGCGCCTTCATCTTCTACTGCTACCCGCGGTTTACGCGATACTTCTTCAAGCACAACAGCGACAACGTGACACAGTTTACCTTCGTGCTCGTGATGCTCGTGCTGAGCGCTGCCCTGTCGGAGCTGGCCGGACTGGAGGGGCTCTTCGGCGCCTTCCTCGCCGGGCTGGTGCTCAACAGGTACATCCCGCGCGTGTCGCCCCTGATGAACCGCATCGAGTTTGTGGGCAACGCACTCTTCATCCCCTACTTCCTCATCAGCGTGGGCATGCTGGTAAACCTGCGCAGCATGTTTGACCACCGCGAGGCGGTCTTCGTGATCGTCACGCTCGTGCTGACCGCCACGCTCACCAAGTGGCTGGGAGCATGGGCCACACAGCTGGTGCTGCGCATGAAGGCTGCCGAGCGACGCATGCTCTTCGGACTGAGCAACGCACACGCCGCAGGCGCACTGGCCATCATCATGGTGGGCACACAGCTCGAGGTGGAGCCGGGCGTGGCACTCATCGGGGACGACATCATCAATGGCGTGGTGCTGGTCATCCTCGTCAGCTGCATCATCAGCTCGCTGGTGACCGAGCGCGCAGCACGCGAGATAGCCCTCGCCGACAGCGCTGCACCCAACGGCACCAATGACACGAGCGACAAGATCATGGTGGCGCTCAACAACCCCGACAGCGTGGAGGCACTCATCGACACGGCGGTGATGATGCGCAACCCCAAGTCGAAGAAGGAGATGATAGCCCTGCAGGTGTGTCTCGACAACGAACGTGTGGAGCAGCAGCTCAAGCAGGGCAAGATAAACCTCGAATGTGCAGCCAAGACAGCCGCAGCGGCCGACGTGCCCCTAGCCACACACAACCGCGTGGGCGTGAACGTGGTGGGCAGCATCGTGCACTCGATGAAGGAGCTGGAGGCATCGGAGCTCCTGCTGGGACTGCACCACAAGCGACGCATGGGCGACTCGTACCTCGGCTCGGTGGCCACAGACCTGCTGGCACGACTCAACAGACAGGTCATCATCGTCAACTACCTCATGCCGGTCAACGTGGTGCACCGCATCATCGTGGCCGTGCCCAAGTGGGCCGAGAAGGAGGTGGGATTCTACCGCTGGGTGAAGCGCGTGAGCCGCATGGCCGAGCAGCTGGGATGCCGCATCGACTTCCATGCACACACCGACACGATACCCCTGCTGAGGGACTACATCAAAGCATACCACCCGAGCGCACGCACCTCGTACATGCCGCTCGACGACTGGAATGACCTGCTCATCGTGACACAACACCTGAGCTATGACCACCTCTTCGTGCTCGTCAGCGCACGCCGTGGCGGCATCTCGTGGCAGCCGGCATTTGACAACCTGCCCACACAGCTGGTGCGACACTTCTCGAACAATAGCCTCATGATCATATACCCCGAACAGTTTGGACAGGCACATGAGCTGTCGTTTGCACAACCATTGCCAACAAAATAAGAGCGAAGCCAAACTTCGACGAAGCCAAAGAGAACAGATGAAAGAGAACAGAGAACAGGAGAGCTGGAGCGACCGCACAGAACTGCTGCTGGGACACGACAAGATGGAGCGCCTACGCGGAGCCCACGTGCTCGTGGTGGGCGTAGGAGGTGTGGGGGCCTATGCAGCCGAGATGCTGTGCCGTGCAGGCGTGGGCGAGCTGACGCTCGTCGATGCCGACACGGTGAACATCACCAACATCAACCGCCAGCTGCCTGCCACACACAGCACACTGGGCCGACCCAAGGTGGAGGTGCTGGCAGAGCGGTTCCGCGACATCAACCCCGAGATAAAGGTGAATGCATGGCCAGTGTATGTGGCCACCCTCTCATCCCCCGACAGGGGGGAGGCTCCCATAGGCGAGGACAGCAATAACACCCAACAAGAAATCATCACTGTAGAAGCCTTGCTGAGCCAGTTCACTGAGTCATCCCCCCACGGGGGGAGCGAGAGGGGCCTCTTCATCGTCGATGCCATAGACACCATCGCCCCCAAGTGCGCACTCATCAGCGAAGCACTGCGCCGGGGCATACCCATCGTGAGCAGCATGGGAGCAGGAGCCAAGAGCGACATCACACAGATACGCTTTGCCGACCTGTGGGACACCTACCACTGCGGACTGGCCAAGGCGGTGCGCACACGACTCAAGAAGGAGGGACTGCGCCGCTCATTGCCCGTGGTGTTCTCGACAGAGCAGGCCGACCGACACGCCATCATGACCATCGAGGGCGAACAGAACAAGAAATCGACCACTGGCACCATAAGCTACATGCCTGCCGTGTTTGGCTGCTACCTGGCCGAATATGTGATAAGACAGTTGAAAGTGCCCTTTTAAAAAAACCAACCAAAATGATCCAACTAAAAGATATACACAAGAGCTTCGGCACACTGGAAGTGCTCAAAGGCATAGACCTCACCATAGACAAGGGCGAGGTGGTGAGCATCGTGGGACCTAGCGGAGCGGGCAAGACGACACTGCTACAGATCCTCGGCACGCTGGACCGCCCCGACAGCGGACGCGTGCTCTTCGATGGCATCGACGTGGCGCAGTACAAGGAGAAGCAGCTCTCGGCCTTCCGCAACCAGCACATCGGATTCGTGTTTCAGTTCCACCAACTGCTACCCGAGTTTACCGCTGTGGAGAACGTGATGATGCCAGCCCTCATCAGCGGAGCCAGCATGAGCGACGCCCGTAGCCGAGCCATGGAGATGCTCGACTATCTGCACCTCACCGACCGTGCCACACACAAGCCCTCGGAACTGTCGGGAGGCGAGAAGCAGCGCGTGGCCGTGGCAAGAGCCCTGGTGAACCGTCCACAAGTGATCCTGGCCGACGAGCCCTCGGGAAGCCTCGACACACAGAACAAGGAGGAGCTGCACCAGCTCTTCTTCGACCTGAGACGCGAACTGGGACAGACCTTCATCATCGTCACCCACGACGAACAGCTGGCACTGACCACAGACCGCACCATACGCCTGCGTGACGGCAGAGTGGTGAGCAGCGAGATCTGATAATAAACAGGCAGAGGACTCCGAGCACTCCGAAAAATCATAAATCATAAATCACAAATCATAAATCCCAACATGACCACCAGACAAGAACAGATGGAGGCCTTCGGCCGATTCCTCGACGTGCTGGACGAGCTGCGCGAGAAATGTCCGTGGGACCGCAAGCAGACCAATGAGAGCCTGCGCCCCAACACCATAGAAGAGGTGTACGAACTATGTGACGCCCTCATCAACGACGACAACACCAACATATGCAAGGAGCTAGGCGACGTGTTGCTCCACATCGGATTCTATGCCAAGATAGCCTCGGAGAAGGGCGCATTTGACATCAAGGACGTGTGTGACCGCTTGTGCGAGAAGCTCATCTTCCGTCATCCACACGTGTTTCCTCCGGCAGAGAGTGAAGCGGTAAAGGTGGAGAATGCCACACAGGTATCGGAGAACTGGGAGCAGCTGAAGTTGCGCGAGAAGGGTGGCAACAAGCGCGTGCTCAGCGGTGTGCCCTCGGGACTGCCCTCCATCGTGAAGGCCTACCGCATACAGGAGAAGGCTCGCAACGTGGGCTTCGAGTGGGATGACGCATCGGGCGCATGGGAGAAGCTCCTGGAGGAGATCGAGGAACTGAAGACAGAGCTGGACCAAAACAATCACGACCTCGCCGAGGCCGAGCTGGGCGACCTGCTCTTTGCCTGCATCAACGTGGCCCGCATGAATGGACTCAGCCCCGACAATGCGCTGGAGCGCACAAACCAGAAGTTCATCCGCCGATTCAACTACGTCGAGGAGGGTGCCATAGCCCAAGGACGTAACCTCAAGGAGATGACACTCGAGGAGATGGATGCCCTCTGGGACGAAGCCAAGCGAATGGGCATGTAAGAGGTGAGAGAGACGAACAGCAGAAAAGACCGAGAAGAATGAATACGCAACGTATCATAGCCGCTACAGACGTAGCCGAGACACTGAAGGGCATGCTCGATGGGATGGAGCACGACCGCTTGTTTGTGCTCACCGACGAGCACACCGAACAGTGGTGCTACCCCCTGGTGGCCCCCGTGGTGGGCGAGGCTCACCGCATCAGCATCGCTGCAGGCGACGACAACAAGGACATCGAGGCGCTGTGCCACGTGTGGGACGAGCTGTCGGGACATGGGGCTACACGCCACTCGCTGCTCATCAACTTGGGCGGAGGCATGGTGACCGACCTGGGCGGCTTCGCTGCTGCCACCTTCAAGCGAGGCATACGATGCATCAATGTCCCCACTACCCTATTGGCCATGGTGGACGCTGCCGTAGGAGGCAAGACGGGTATCAACAGGCATGCGCTGAAGAATGAGGTGGGAGCCTTCTATCCCGCCGAGGCGGTGGTGGTGTCGGCACAGTTTCTGCATACGCTCGACGCACACAACATCGCATCGGGCTTTGCCGAGATGCTCAAGCACGGACTCATCAGCACCGAGGAGCACTGGTCGCGACTGATGCGCTATGACCTGAATGGGCTCGACCTCGACGCCCTGCAAGGGCTCATCATGGAGTCGATCAGCGTGAAGGAGCACATCGTGGAGCAGGACCCCACGGAGAAGCATATACGCAAGGCACTCAACCTGGGACACACCCTGGGGCACGCCTTCGAGACATGGGCCATGCGCCACGCCATGCCGATACTGCACGGACATGCAGTGGCATGGGGACTCATCGGTGAACTCTACCTCGCACACATCCATGAGGGATTCCCCACGGACAAGCTGCGCCAGATGGTGAGCTATGTGAAGGAGGTGTATGAGCCCATAGCATTCACCTGCAAGGACTACGAAGAGCTACATGAGCTCATGCAACACGACAAGAAGAACCGCGGGACGGAGATACGCTTCACCCTCCTCGGAGGCATCGGTGACATCCGCATCGACTGCATCGCGACGAAGGAGGAGATTGACGAAGCGCTCGACTTCGTACGTGAGTGCTGACCCCCACCCTAGCGCCACAGGCGCTATGCGCTCATAGCTATCGGCGGTACAGCGGGAGAGGCTACGCTAGAAGCAGTAGCCAAGGCGTACACTGAAGCTGAGAGCGACATGGTCGCTGCGAGTGCCAAAAACGTTCCACAGGGCAAAGCCATGATGGTAGCCCGTCTCGGCAGGCGTGCCGAGAGCAGGACCCGCGCCCGCCCAAGCATCGATGAGAAAACGACCGAAGTGGGTCTGATAGCCTGCAGTAGCCAGCAGGGTACACATCTGCGACTGTGTGCGCAAGCCCGTGTCGCGCTGGTCATAAGCATAGTTGACATAGATAAACTCGGGACGTACGTAGAAGCCCTTGAGTCCACCGCCCTCGTTGCCTGCCACGAAGAACTTGTGGCCGTAGCGCAGGGTGTAGCCACGGGGGTTGTTGGCAAACTTATCGTAGCCCGCACCAATCATGCTGGCGCAGAACTCAGCCGACTGATGAGGAGTGAATGCCCGCTCATAGGAGAGCTTGGTGCTGCCCGTAGCCCAAGAGAGGAAGGTGACCTTCACGGCGTTGCGGTACTCGGTGGCACGACCTGCGATGGGGATGAGCAGGAGGAATGATAGCAGTATGGTCTTGAAGAATCTCATATGAATTGAAACTTAGAGGACGACAAAGTTAGCGCAAGGTGAGAGAAAAAGCAAAACTGTTTTGACTTTTTCCGATCCGCAGCCTAATTAAAAGCTACATCGTAGGTTAAAGTTAGGTATTATTTCCTTTTTTGCCAAAGTTGTCGTACTTTTGTCTTTGAAAAATCATGTACGACCTCACGACACGCGACATACAGTACCTGCAAGGTGTGGGCCCCCAGCGGGCTGCCCTACTGAGCAAGGAGCTGGGCATCAGCTCCATGCACGACTTGCTGTATACCTTCCCCTACAAGTATGTCGACCGCAGCCGCCTCTACTACATCCATGAGATCGACGGCAACATGCCCTACATACAGCTCAAGGGCAAGATCCTGCGCTACGAGACCGTGGGTGAGGGACGCAAGATGCGACTCGTGGCCCACTTCACCGACGGCATGGGAGTGATAGACCTAGTGTGGTTCAATGGAGCCAAGTTTATCCCCAAGAGCTACCCCGTGGGGGTGGAGTATATCGTCTTTGGCAAGCCCACGACGTTTGGCGACCGCATCAACGTGGCTCACCCCGACATCGACAAAGCCTCAGAGCTATCGCTCTCGAGCATGGGCCTGCAGCCCTATTACAACACGACCGAGCGCATGAAGCGCAGCGGGCTCAACAGCAATGCCCTGCAGAAGCTCATGGGCAACCTCTTCGCACTGCTCGAGCGCACCCCCATCGCTGAGACGCTGCCGGAGGCATTCGTGCAGGAGCATCACCTGATGTCACTGGACGAGGCGCTACACACGCTGCACTTCCCACGCGACCCCGAGTCGCTGCGCAGGGCTCAATACAGGCTCAAGTTTGAGGAGCTGTTCTACGTGCAGCTGAGCATCCTACGCTACAGCAAGGACCGCCGCCGCAAATGTCGCGGACTGTGCTTCACGAAGGTGGGCGACCTCTTCAACCAGTTCTATGCCACGAAGCTCCCCTTCGAGCTGACGGGTGCGCAGAAGCGTGTCATCCGTGAGATGCGTCACGACATGAACAGTGGCCGCCAGATGAACCGTCTCCTGCAGGGCGACGTAGGTAGCGGCAAGACGCTGGTGGCACTGATGACCTCGCTCATCGCCATCGGCAACGGCTACCAAGCCTGCATCATGGCCCCCACGGAGATACTGGCCGAACAGCACTATGCCACCCTATCAAAGATGCTCGAGGGCCTGCCCATACGTGTGGCGCTGCTCACAGGCAGCGTCAAGGGCAAGCGGCGCAAGGAGATCCTCGATGCACTGCTCACGGGCGACATACACCTGCTCGTGGGCACCCACGCCGTGCTCGAAGACACGGTGGCCTTCTCGGCCCTGGGGTTTGTGGTCATCGACGAGCAGCACCGCTTCGGTGTGGCACAGCGTGCCAAGCTATGGACGAAGAACACCTTCTCGCCCCACGTGCTGGTGATGACTGCTACGCCCATCCCACGCACCCTGGCCATGACACTCTATGGCGACCTCGACGTGAGCATCATCGACGAGCTTCCCCCAGGGCGCAAACCCATACAGACGATACATCAGTATGGCAACCGCCAGGCACAGCTCTACCAGTTCATGGGAGGACAGATTGCTCAGGGCCGACAGGTGTACGTGGTGTACCCCCTCATCAAGGAGAGCGAGAAGATAGACCTCAAGAACCTCGAGGAGGGCTATGCACAGGTGTGCGAGGCCTTCCCCCACTGTCAGGTGAGCATGGTGCACGGCAAGATGAAGCCAGCAGAGAAGGATGCCGAGATGCAGCGCTTCCTGCGTCGAGAGACACAGATCATGGTGGCCACCACGGTGATCGAGGTGGGTGTGAACGTGCCCAACGCCTCGGTGATGGTCATCGAGAATGCCGAGCGCTTCGGCCTGTCGCAGCTGCACCAGCTACGCGGGCGCGTAGGACGTGGAGCTGACCAGTCGTACTGCATCCTCGTCACCTCGGTGAAGCTGACCGAGGAGAGCAAGAAGCGACTCGACATCATGGTGCGCACCAACGATGGCTTCGAGATTGCCGAGGCCGACCTCAAGCTACGCGGACCGGGCGACCTCGAGGGCACCCAGCAGAGCGGCATCGCCTTTGACCTCAAGATAGCCAATATCGCCCGCGACGGACAGCTCCTGGGCCATGTACGCAGCATCGCCGAGCGCATCACCGATGAAGACCCCGACGGCTCACGTCCCGAGAATGCAGTGCTATGGAGGCAGCTGGAGCGACTGCGCAAGACCAACACGAACTGGTCGTCGATATCGTAACTTTCCTCGATATTCGCTACAATCATAGAATAATCATAGCACTATAGCAACAGATTGGGGTGCGCCGTGTGGCGCACCCCAATGACTTTATACGATAGTGGTGGAGATTACTTCACCTGCAGCTTGGCATCAAGGTCGGTGACCAGCTCTCGTGAGAGAACGAGGAGCTTAGATTCCTTGACACTGCGTTCGCGAGAGCGGCTGTAGGTGTCGTAACCTGGGAGTACTACTGAAAACTTACCATCTTTGTTCGCTGCATATAAGCCTCCGTTTTTGTAGTCTGTCATAGCAACAATCAAAGAGCCAGCAGGGAATGTGATGACACCCTCTTCGAGCTTACCAAAGTAGCCGGCTTCAGCCACCTCCTCGGCACTCTTTCCATTGGAGAGATAATAGTCGGCCATAGACCATACGATAACCTCACCATACCCCCAATCCATACCTGTATAGCATTGCTTGATGCTCACAGCCTCAGGGTTTCGTGCATCGATCTCTAGGTAGTGGTTTTCCGATGCGTCGAAATCGCCTGCACTATTGTAGGGATAAGCTGCACCATAAGGATTGACCAGACGATAGACTCCTGGATTCTCCTTGCTCTCCTCAATCATCACCTCATAAACGACATTCGATGTGGCAAAGAAAGTCGTCACGATGTCTTCACAATAAACGGCCAGGCCGAGAGATTGCCAAGCCTCATCAGTACCTATCGGCTTGGGCTGCTCAGCCACGGGGTTCTGCTCGAGCTGGGGGTTGCGATTCATCTCGCGATCGGGGATGGGGAAGATGAGTGCTGCGTCGCCTGCGGGGATGTCGAAGGTGAACTCCTCGGAGAAGCCTGCACCACGACGG
>JAEIGA010018692.1_pt1 | contig 10566 bp, 10 predicted proteins | sample 9270691 | NCBI WGS metagenome assembly JAEIGA01 (sample SAMN17057246, study PRJNA624740) | gut metagenome | biome: biome; isolation source: fecal sample | host: Bos grunniens | place: China: Xizang | collected 2019
CTTATTTTCAACGATATCATCAACTGTAGCAGATACTTTTTCTACACCATCTTTTAATTTGATTAATCCTTGTTCTTCAAGCAATGATAAGATACGACCATGGTCAGACACAGAGCTGCTCATGATGATTTCTGCACCTTCAGGTAGTTCATCTAAGCTTTTAAATTTTTGAGAATAAACACCGATTGGCTCAATATGAATGCCACCTGCATTTACAAAGTCATAACCATTATCAGCAATTTGTGACTCTAAGTAAGGAATGTGCTGGAAGTAGTTCGCATCCAGGTCTCCTTCAGCTAATGATTTATTCGGTAAAATATAGTCTGTAAAAGGAACAATCTCAAGCTCAATTCCCTTTTCTTCAAGTAACGGTGCTGCCTCTTCCAAAATTTCCGCATGAGGTACATTTGTAGCCCCAACAACTAGCTTCGATTCAGAATCCGATGATGAACCGCATGCTGCCAAAAGCAATGATAGAGCTAAAACAAGTAATAAAGTCCAATTTTTCTTCATTCTATTTACTCCCCTTTTTTGTTCTTTCTATTATTTATTACAGGCTATAAAATAACCGTTTTCCCTTATCGCTTATCGATTTTTGCAGTTAAATTGTCCCCAATATATTGAACGATAAAGACAATAACTAAAATAATAACCGTTGCCACAAGTGTTACATCATCCTGACCTCTAGAGAAGCCTTCCAAATAAGCCAAGTTACCTAGTCCTCCGGCACCGACAACACCTGCTACCGCTGTTGAACCTAACAAGGCGATTGTCGTAACAGTGATACCTGAAACAATCGCTGGCATCGATTCAGGTAATAGTACCTTCCAAATGATTGTGCTCGTTTTGGCACCCATTGCCTTCGCTGCTTCAATTACACCTTTATCGATTTCTCTAAGCGCAATTTCTACCATACGTGCGTAAAATGGTGCTGTACCTATGATAAGAGCAGGTAATGCCGCATTTGCACCAATCATTGTGTCCATCACCAGTTTTGTAAATGGAATAAGTAATACTATTAATATAATGAAAGGAATGCTTCGGAAAATATTCACATATGCCCCGACTAGACCGTATATCAATTTATTCTCCCAAAGGTTTCCCTTTGAAGTTAAAAACAAGATTAAACCTAAAACAATTCCGAATACAAACACAGCAATCACAGATGTACCTGTCATAAACAGTGTTTCAACAGTCGCTTCCCACATCTTCTCCCAATTAACATTTGGCAAGTATGTTTCAAGCATTTGTGATCACCTCCACGCCAACACTTCTTTGTTGTAAAAATTCCACCGCTTCCTGTACTTCAGCAGCATCTCCATCTATATGAACAAACAAAGTTCCATATGAACCTTTTTGAGTTTGCGAAATCTTTCCTTGAATGATATTGATATCGAATTTAAAATGGCGAATTAGCTCATTCACAACAGGCTTTTCAGCTTCATCACCTACAAATGTAAGCTTAACAACAGCGCCTTTTTTATACTTCTTCAGCAAATGCTCAATGGCCTCCGCTGTTTCCTCTGGATCGGTAAGCTGTTTAACAAAACGCTTTGTAATATCTGCCTGAGGATTTTTGAATACCTCGAGCACATCTCCTAATTCAACTACTTTCCCTGCTTCCATTACAGCAACTCGGTGGCAAATCTTTTGGATAACGTGCATCTCGTGCGTAATCAAGACGATTGTTAAATTAAGCTTTTGATTAATATCTACCAACAAATCCAAAATGCTATCTGTTGTTTGCGGATCTAGCGCTGATGTTGCTTCATCGCAAAGCAGAACTTTCGGGTTGTTAGCAAGTGCCCTTGCAATACCAACTCGTTGCTTCTGTCCACCGCTAAGTTGTGAAGGGTACGCGTCCTCTCTACCTTCTAATCCAACAAGCGCAATCAGTTCATTTACTCGCTTCCTACGTTGTTCTTTAGGAACACCCGCAATTTCTAGTGGAAAGGCGATATTTTCTCGTACCGTTCTTGACCATAATAGGTTAAAGTGCTGAAAAATCATCCCGATTTCATGGCGTGCTTCGCGAAGCTTTTTTCCTTTAATTGAGGAAATCTCTTTACCATTCACAAGAACTTGCCCCTCAGTAGGCACTTCAAGACCGTTCAGCATTCGGATTAATGTACTTTTCCCCGCACCGCTATAGCCGATTACTCCAAATATTTCACCTGGATTTATATTGATTGATACATCATCAACTGCTTTTATCTTTTTCTGTAATTTATTTGAAAAGATTTTCGTCACATTCTTGATTGCTATCATATACTTTCCCACCTCGTGTCCTGACAATCTCACAACTCTTAACTTATCTATATCGGCCTAAAAATCAAAAAAACCTTTCTGCATAAATGAGCAGAAAGGTTTTTAAATACAAAAAATCCCTTTCTCTCATCTATCAAAGCAACAATAGCTGCTTTGTGTGAATTGGCACCATTTCAAACAGCGTTTGACGGTTGCCGGGCTTCATAGGGCACATCCCTCCACCTCTCTTGATAAGAGTAAATTATCTATTAAGTTCGTATAATATCATTATTAATAAGTAAAGTGATTCTATCATTAACTCAATATAATGTCAACAATATTCAGATAGTTAAAATTATATAACCATTTAGAGTATGACAAATATCTTTTCAAATATCATGAAACAATTGGAGACTGTTGAGATGTTTTGCCTGTAGCAATTTCAAGTGCACTTTCCAGCTCTTCAATCAAATCATCCGCATTTTCTATACCGATTGATAAACGGACAAGATCCTCTGTCACACCAGACTTTTTCAATTCTTCCGCTGTCAGCTGCTGATGCGTTGTGCTTGCAGGATGAATAATTAAGCTCTTCGCATCCCCAACATTCGCTACATGACTCCAAAGTGAAATATTGTCTATTAGTTTTGCTCCAGCCTCTCTACCACCTTCAATACCGAATACAACAACAGAACCTGCCCCCTTTGGCAAGTACTTCTGAGCCAAATCATAATTAGGGTGACTAGGCTCATCAGGATGCAATACCCATTTCACTGCAGGATGATTTTTTAAATAAGCAACAATCTTCTTCGTATTAGCCATATGCTCCTTCATCCGCACATGCAAAGTCTCAAGACCGAGATTGAACTGAAAGGCATTATAAGGACTTATTGCTGGACCGAAATCACGTAGTAGTTGGACTCGAGCCTTTGTAATAAATGCTGCAGCCCCTATCGCTTCACTATAGACTAAATTATTGTAGCTTGGGTCGGGTGTTGTAAATCCTGGAAACTTATCAGAATTCCAATCAAATTTACCACCATCAACAATGATTCCTCCAAGCGTTGTACCATTGCCCAATAACCATTTTGTTGCTGAGTGAATAACAATATCAGCCCCAAAATCAATTGGCTTTAATAAATATGGCGTTGTAAATGTGCTGTCGACAATTAAAGGTATTCCGTTTTCATGTGCAATATTAGCCACAGCTTCAATATCTAAAACATGCAAACTAGGATTTCCAATCGTTTCAGCAAAAATTGCCTTTGTATTTGGAGTGATAGCAGCACGGAAGTCTTCAGGATCATCCGGATCAACAAAATGTACCTTTATCCCGTATTTAGGAAGTGTATTAGCGAACAAATTGAACGTGCCCCCATACAAAGTTGACCCTGCAACAATTTCATCGCCTGCGCCAGCAATGTTCAAAATTGCTAATGAAATGGCAGCCATTCCGCTTGCCACGGCTAGAGCACCTATACCGCCTTCAAGAAGAGCTACTCTTTCTTCAAATACAGTAGCTGTCGGATTATGAATACGTGTATAAATATATCCTGAGTCCTTTAACCCAAATAAATTAGCAGCATGCTCACTGTCTTTAAACAAATAAGCATTACTTTGATAAATAGGGGTCGAACGGGCTCCAGTCAATGGATCAATCTGCAGTCCTCCATGTATACTCAAGGTTTCAAAACGGTATTTCTTCTCACCATTAGCCATTTTACTCACTCCTATATTTAAAGACTTCGAAAACACTTAATCAATAATTCATATCTGCTTAATAAGATATATGCCATAAACACCATTTTCAGTCAAACTATTTGTTTAAACTTTCAGATATCAAGAGCGGCAATTTTACTCCTACTTAACAGTAAAATCGCTTCAACTAATAAAATTTGCCGAAAGTTCCCTTGTATTTCAAGTTGCTTCATCTTCTGTAATTTACGTAGAGGCACCTTCCCCATCAGTGCCTCCTCAATGCAATCCTCTGAACCCGATATAGTAATTCGATGCGAGCTTGTCTCTATAAAGTTTATATGACTTTCTTGATATGATAAAAAAAGATGGCCTCGCTCTTTATCCGAAACAAAAACAATCATAGTATCAGCTTTTTTTAAAAGCACTTTCAGTTGTATATTATCTTGAATATTTGCTAATATCATTTGCAAATAATTTCTCAAGCTCACCACTCCTTCATTTAACCTCTTAGGAGTTGTAATACAACATTTTACATTTTATTCCTTTATTATTCCCTCGACATATTTCTCAATCTAGCATTCTATTATTTCACAGTAGTATTTTTGATCGTTTCTACTAAATAGGGGACTGACTGAAATGCATAGATTTTTTTAAAGATATTTCCCTTTTCAACTAAAAGTAAGCAAGGAACACTTTCAATTTCTAACTCGTACGCGAGCTCTCTCAAATAGTTCGCATTGCTTTTAGCAAATACTATAGCTGGCAATATTTCCTTTGCAATCAGTAGCATTTTCGAAGCAACCTGGCATGTACCACACATTGGGGTATACAAATACAAGCAAAACGTCTCCTTTGCTTGTATTTTTTCTTCTATTAATTGTTTATTCCATTCATTCATCGGAGCATCTTTCATCCTTTGTATAAATATTGTAATTTTATTTGGAAATTGGCGCTTAACAGTACTTTTGCAACATGATAGTCAGGTGCTTTAGCAACTTCTCTGTATGCCTTATCTATATAAAGATGACTAGCTTCAGGCATTTCTCGTTTGAATTGCTTACGAAGTCTTTCGCCAGATTCATCTGAATCAACAAGAATATATACTTCTTTATGAAATAGCTCTTCTACAAAGTGATCCATTTGGTTAAAGGATATTGTACCATTTGTACAAAGAATCTCTACATCATTTTTCAACACCTTTTGCACTTTACGCTTATCCGATTTACCTTCTACAATGATTACCCTATTCAACTCAAGCTCTTCCATCATAAAGTTCTCCTCTGGCCGCATCACTCTATTAAGATTAACATTCCCGACATTTGCTTATTTATCCCACAATAAGAGCATGAAAACGGCAGCCTAAAAAGTTACTCTCTCCTTTTAAGGCTGCCGCTATAGACTCAATATTCTGTAAAGCCCAAATCCTATTATTAGTCCTCGTTTACCACAGCTTCATATTCTTCAGCTGTCATTAATTTTTCTAGTTCACTGGCATCTGAAGGCTCAATTACAACCATCCATGCTTTTTCATATGCTGATTCATTAACGTATTCAGGATTGTCTGACAATTCTTCATTAACCTTTACTACAGTTCCACTCACTGGAGCATATAGTTCAGATACTGTTTTAACAGACTCTACACTACCGAATGGCTCGTTCAGTGTAATCGTATCTCCTACTTCTGGAAGCTCCACAAAAACGATATCCCCTAATTCTGATTGAGCAAAATCAGTGATTCCAATTATCATAGTTGTACCTTCTACTTTTACCCATTCGTGCTCTTTAGAATAACGTAAATCTTTCAATACCGTTGTCATTCATTACCCCTCCAATTTCTATGTTCCATTTCAATATATACTCTAATACTTTTATCTTACAACCAGTTTAACTTGAAATCGTCTTCCTTAAAGCCGAGTGTGACTTTATTTCCATCTGTCACAAGCGGGCGCTTTAATAGCATACCGTCTGAGGCTAATAGCTCTAACATTTCATCCTCAGTTGCCGTCTTGAGCGTATCCTTCAAGCCAAGTTCACGGTATCTCATGCCACTAGTGTTAAAAAACTTCTTCAACTCTAAACCGCTCTTCTTATAAAGTGCTTCAATTTCTTCCTTTGAAGGAGGATTTTCCACGATATGAATCTCTTCAAAAGTCAGTCCATTGCTTTCAAACCACTTTTTTGCATTTCTACATGTTCCACACTTCGGGTACCAATACATCGCTAGTCCCATCTTTCATCGCCTTCCTACGTACTGAATTTGTAAATATACGAAACATTTTGCTATTTCAAATGCAACTTATGTACCTCTCCTTATAGTTATATCAAACCTAGTTTTATTTCACCACTAAAAACTAATAAGAAAACCGTTACCGGTCCTTTGACTAAGACACATAGCCTATAATTAGCGGTGTTATTTTAGAGGATTACTATCTTAAATGTGTTACAACTCAAAAAGGAGCTATGCAGCAGAAGCGAGAAACGCAAGCCGGCTAGATCACTATTTTTTTAGCTTTTAGTCGGGATTGGCTTGTGACTCGATACTAGACAAGTTATTTACTAGTCGACTCTCCAAAGTAAAAAATACATACACACATACCACATAAAGAAAGGAACCTTCCGAAATGTGATCAACTATCACCTTTCAAAAAAGTCCCTTTTCTACTTATTCTTGATTTCTTTACTAACTATTAATTATAGAATGTATTTCTCAGCATCTATTAACAGTTCAGCAGCTTCACGTTTCTTACCGATTACGTTAATTGGCGTATGACGCAAGAATTTGCGCAGGCCGCTTAAAATGACGCGAAGTGTGTCTCCTTCTTCAGTAGCAAGCAATGTTTCCTTCGCATGTTGCTCGATTTCATTGAATGCTTCTTGACAGAAGATTTGAGTGTAAAGAAGCTTTTGAGCGTTTTTCTCCACACCATTTGCAGCAATTGCTTTTTCTGTTCTTAATACAACCGATTCCATCGCATATGCAGCAGAAGCGATATCAGCAATATTAGATAAAATTTCCTGTTCTTTTTCTAAAGCTGTACCGAATTTTTGAGCTGAAACTCCGGCAATTAACAAACCAATCTTTTTAGCATTTTTCACAAGATATTTTTCTTGCGCTAACGGCTCATCACCAATTTCCTCAGGCATTAATGTCATTAACTCTCCTTGAAGAGCTTGCGCTGCTTGAAGTAACGGTAATTCACCCTTAAATGCTTTACGCAGGAATGTTCCTGGTACTAGCAAGCGGTTAATTTCATTTGTCCCTTCGAAAATGCGGTTAATACGAGAATCACGATATGCTCTTTCAACTTCGTATTCAGCCATAAAGCCGTAACCACCGTGAAGCTGTACAGCTTCATCTACTACATAATCCAATACCTCAGAGGCAAAGAATTTATTCAATGAACATTCAATCGCATATTCTGCAATTGCATTCGCTACTTTCTTAGGATCCTTTGCTTCTTCCGCAGATAAGCTACTCATACGTTCTTCAAAAAGACCCACTGTACGATATACAGAGCTTTCAGCTGCATAAATTTTCGAAGCCATCGTTGCAAGCTTTTCTTTTGTTAGGTTAAAAGAAGAGATCGGCGTCTTGAATTGTTGACGTTGATTTGCATATTTTACAGCTAATTCGAATGCACGCTTTGATCCACCTACTCCTCCTACTCCTAGTTTATAGCGCCCGATGTTCAAAATGTTGAATGCAATAACATGACCTTTACCGATTTCACCTAATAAGTTCTCTTTTGGAACAACTGCATCTTGAAGAATAAGTGTACGAGTAGAAGAACTCTTAATACCCATTTTCTTCTCTTCAGGTCCAACAGATACACCTGGGAATTCTCTTTCAACGATAAATGCTGTAAACTTTTCACCATCAATTTTTGCGTATACTACAAACACGTCAGCAAAGCCTGCGTTTGTAATCCATTGCTTTTCACCATTTAAAACGTAGTGAGTGCCTTCTGCATTTAATTTAGCAACTGTTTTTGCACCTAATGCATCTGAACCTGAGCTTGGTTCTGTTAATGCGTAAGCTGCCAATTTTTCACCTGTAGCCAATAATGGCAAGTATTTTTGCTTTTGCTCTTCGTTACCGAACAATACGATCGGTAATGAGCCAATCCCAACATGGGCACCATGTGAGATCGAGAATCCACCAGCCACAGCCATTTTTTCAGTAATTAATGCAGAACTAATCTTATCTAGTTCAATGCCACCATATTCTTCAGGAACGTCAGCACCAAGAAGTCCTAAATCTCCCGCTTCCTTTAATAGCCTTACTGAAATATCAAATTCATGATTTTCTAATTTTTCAACCTCTGGAAGCACTTCATTTTGAACAAAGTCCTCAGCAGTTTTTGCAATCATTTTATGCTCATCAGTATAATCTTCCGGAGTGAATACGCGATCCAAAGCTACATCCTCAATTAAAAAGCTTCCACCTTTAATTAATTCTTTTGTCGTATTTGACATATTAATGCCCCCTATGTTTTGATTTCCTTCATCTTGGAAAATGTGATAGACCAGCTTATTAAGAAATTAATTCAAAAACTCCAGCAGCTCCCATACCCCCACCAATACACATTGTTACAACGCCGAATTGTTGATTTGTTCGTTTCATTTCATGCAATAATGTCAAAGTTAGTTTTGCGCCAGAGCAGCCAAGTGGGTGACCTAATGCAATGGCCCCACCATTAACATTTACCTTCTCTTCATCAATGCCTAGTTCTCTGATTACTTGAATAGATTGCGAAGCAAATGCCTCATTCAGCTCAAACAAACCAATATCAGAAAGCTCTAAGCCAGCTAGCTTCAGTGCTTTTGGAATCGCTGCTACAGGACCTATCCCCATAATTTCTGGCGGTACTCCTGCCACTGCGAAGGAGCGGAATTTGGCGATTGGTTGCAGCCCAAGTGAGCTAGCCTTTTCAGCATCCATAACCATTACTGCCGCAGCTCCATCACTTGTTTGCGAAGCATTCCCTGCTGTAACAGTCCCTGTCGTAGAGAATGCAGGTCTAAGCTTAGACAGACCCGCTATAGAAGTATCTGGACGTACACCTTCATCTACTGAGAATTTAATACTTTTTTCAATAATTTTGTAATCTTTACCCACTGAACGAAGCGTCACGTCAACTGGCACAATTTCATCAATAAATTTACCTGCTGCAATCGCTGCAGCTGCTTTTTGATGACTGCGAACAGCAAATGCATCTTGTTCTTCTCTTGAAATCCCGTACTTTTTCGCTACCTCTTCAGCTGTATGACCCATGCCCATATAATACTCAGGAGCTGTTTCAGCCAATCTAATATTTGGTCTTACGACGTGTCCCATCATTGGCACCAAGCTCATAGATTCAACACCGCCAGCAATAACTGTGTCGCTGTGACCAAGCATAATTCTCTCAGCTCCATATGCGATCGTTTGCAAACCGCTTGAACAATAACGGTTTACTGTTAATGCAGGAACCGTATGATGCAACCCAGCAAGCGCACCAATATTTCGTGCTACATTCAAGCCTTGCTCTGCTTCCGGCATAGCACAGCCAATGATCAAATCATCTATATTTCCTTCATAGTTACCAGCACGTTTTAATGTTTCTTTAACAACTAACGCACCTAAATCATCAGGTCGTACAGAGCTTAGCGTACCTTTCTTCGCTTTTCCAATTGGCGTTCTAGCCCCCGCAACAATTACCGCTTCTCTCATGAACGTTCCCCCTTTTCCTTCGTTTAAAATTAATTACGTAATGGCTTTCCTTTCACAAGCATATGCTGCATTCTTGCCTGTGTTTTTGGATGCTCTATTAAACTGATAAACGCTTGCTTCTCAAGTTCTAGTAAGTACTCTTCATCAACTTCTGTTCCAAATGGCACGTTGCCTCCCGCAATTACATAAGCAAGCTTTTGAGCAATATGCATATCATGCTCTGAAATAAAGCCTGATAGCTTTAGATTTTGTGCGCCTAGCAATAATGCTGCATAGCCTGTTTCTCCAACTACTGGGATTTTCTTACGAACAGGTGGTTTATAGCCTGCTTCTGCTAATGCTAAAACAGCTTGTTTAGCGTCATAAAGCTGGTGATCACCATTCACGCTAATACCATCCGCTTTGTTTAAGAAGTTATTTTCGCGTGCATCTTCACCAGAAGCGGAGACTTTTGCCATTGCGATGCTTTCAAAAACTTTATTCGCAACATTTTGCAAATCGAATTGAACGCCGTTTGGTATACCTTCCAAATGCTTAATGTATAGCTCCTTATTGCCTCCTCCACCAGGAATGAGACCGACACCTACTTCAACAAGCCCCATATACGTTTCCATAGAAGCTTGGATGTGAGCAGCTGGTAAGCATACCTCTGTTCCGCCGCCAAGCGTCATTCCGAATGGTGCTGCTACAACCGGTTTTGCACTGTACTTAATTTTCATCATCGCTTGCTGGAATTGACGAATAACCATATCGATTTCAAAAATATTGTCATCCTGCGCTTCCATAAGCATCATCGCTAAGTTAGCACCTACACAGAAGTTTTTGCCTTGATTACCAATTACAAGACCTTTAAAGTTTTTCTCTACTTCATCAATGGAATAATTGATCATTTGGATAATATCAAGACC
>JAEIGA010018693.1_pt1 | contig 10566 bp, 8 predicted proteins | sample 9270691 | NCBI WGS metagenome assembly JAEIGA01 (sample SAMN17057246, study PRJNA624740) | gut metagenome | biome: biome; isolation source: fecal sample | host: Bos grunniens | place: China: Xizang | collected 2019
CCCGAGGAAAGAAAGATCCAGCGTTTGTTCCGCAATCCCGAGGTCACGCGTCTGATCAAGCGATGCAATGACTTTGGTGCGGGCGGCGTTTCGGTTGCCATCGGCGAGCTGGCCGACGGCCTTAGAATCGATCTTGACGCCGTACGCAAGAAGTACGACGGTCTTGACGGTACCGAGCTTGCCATCTCCGAATCGCAGGAAAGAATGGCGGTCGTCGTTGAGGCGAAGGACGCTGAACAATTCATCGCATTTGCCGAGGAAGAAAACCTTGAGGCCTACCTTGTTGCCGTAGTAACAAAGGAAGCCAGAATGGTTATGAGCTGGAAGGGTCAGACCATTGCCGACCTCAGCCGCGAGTTCCTCAATACCAACGGTGCCAACAAGCATACCACCGTTGAGGTCAACGAAAAGGATCTCTCGGTCTTCTCGAGAGCTCTGTATCCCGATCTCCGCACGATGGCGGCAGATCTTAAGACCGCAAGCCGTCGCGGCCTTGTCGAGCGCTTTGACGGCTCGATCGGTGCAGGCTCTGTGCTGATGCCCTTCGGCGGCAAGACCCAGAAGACCCCCGCACAGGCAATGGCGGCGCTTCTTCCCACCCTTCCCGGTCAGAAGACCTCCAGCGCCAGCGTTATGGCTTGGGGACTGGATCCCGATACCATGAGCGTTGACCCCTACACGGGCGCACACGCCGCCGTTTACAATTCGGTCGCCAAGATCGTGGCGGCAGGTGCCGACTATAAGGACGCGTACCTTACGCTTCAGGAGTTCTTTGAAAAGCTGAAGACCGAGCCGACTCGCTGGGGCAAGCCCTTTGCCGCCCTTCTGGGTGCTATGGACGCTCAGCTGGAGCTGAGCCTTGCTGCCATCGGCGGTAAGGACTCGATGTCGGGAAGCTTCCTGGATAAGGACGTTCCTCCGACGCTGATCTCCTTTGCCATCGCGCCCATCAAGGCCGAAAACGTCATCTCGCCCGAATTTAAGGCAGCCGGACACCCGGTTTACCTCTTTGCTCCGAAAAACGAAACACCCGACGCCACAATGGCGGCCTGGGAGGAGTTCCACACGCTGTGCACAGCCGGTAAGGTAAAGGCTGCTTGGGCGGTCGAAAACGGCATCGGCGAGGCGGTTATGAAGATGTCCTTCGGTAACGAGATCGGATTCAAGGCTACGGCAGATACCCAAAACTGGCACAACACTATGATGTATGACTTCATTGTGGCCGAGCTTGACGGAGAGATTGAGGTCAAGAACGCGGTCAAGATCGGTGAAACGACCGAAGCGGCCGAGATCGTTCTCGGCGAGGATAAGGCAACGATCGCCGAGCTTGTTGCACTGAACGAGGCAACGCTTGAGGGCGTATTTGCCACCTTTGTGCCCGAAAAGAAGGTGGATCTTCCCACCTTTGCCTATACCGAGGGTAAGAGCATTGCTCCTGCTGTAAAGAAAGCGCGTCCGCGCGTTCTCATTCCCGTATTCCCCGGCACAAACTGCGAGTATGACTCCGCAAAGGCGATGGAAAATGCGGGTGCTGAGGCGGACATCGTGGTCATTCGTAACCTGACCTCGGAGGACGTTTCCCGTTCGATCGAGATCGTTGCCGAGAAGATCGCAAATTCGCAGATGATCTTTATCCCCGGCGGCTTCTCGGGCGGTGACGAGCCCGACGGCTCGGCGAAGTTCATCACCTCCTTCTTCCGCAACCCCGAGATCAAGGAGCAGGTGAGCAACCTTCTTGACAAGCGCGACGGACTCATGTGCGGCATCTGCAACGGCTTCCAGGCACTGATCAAGCTGGGACTTGTTCCGTACGGCAAGATCATCGACACCGACGAGAACTGTCCTACGCTCACCTATAACACCATCGGACGTCACCAGTCCAAGCTTGTACGCACGAGAGTTTGCACCAACAAGTCCCCGTGGTTGGCAGGCACCAAGGTCGGTGAGATCTACACCGTTCCGATCTCGCACGGTGAGGGACGCTTCCTCGCGTCCGACGAGCTTGTAAAGGAGCTTGCCGCAAACGGACAGATCGCTACGCAGTACGTTGACCTTGACGGCAATCCCACCATGGACACCGCCTTTAACCCCAACGGCTCGATCGCCGCGATCGAGGGTATCCTCTCGCCCGACGGACGTGTCATCGGTAAGATGGGCCACTCCGAGCGTATCGGAAAGGATCTGTATCGCAACGTCATCGGCGAATACGATATGCATCTGTTTGCCTCGGCTGTAAAATATTTTAAGTAATAGGAGCACGCCATGAGCTACAAATCGGATATTGAAATTGCACAGGAGTGCCAAATGAAGCACATCTCCGAGATTGCCAAGAAGGCACACGTCGACCCAAAGTACGTGGAGCAGTACGGCAATTACAAGGCAAAGATCGATCTTTCGCTTTTGAAGGAATCCGACCGCAAGGACGGAAAGCTTATTCTTGTCACCGCCATTACCCCCACCCCCGCGGGTGAGGGTAAGACCACCACCACCATCGGTCTTGCCGACGGTCTTTCCCGCATCGGCAAGGACGTAACGGTGGCGCTTCGTGAGCCGTCGTTGGGTCCGGTATTCGGCGTCAAGGGCGGCGCGGCCGGCGGCGGATACGCGCAGGTCGTTCCGATGGAGGACATCAACCTGCATTTCACCGGTGACTTCCACGCCATCGGCGCGGCAAACAACCTTCTTGCCGCTATGCTTGACAACCACATCCAGCAAGGAAACGCGCTGGGAATCGATCAGAGAAAGATCACCTGGAGGCGCTGCGTGGATATGAATGACCGTCAGCTCCGCCAGGTGGTGGACGGTCTTGGCGGAAAGGCCAACGGCGTTCCGCGTGAGGACGGCTTCGACATCACCGTAGCCTCCGAGATCATGGCCGTTCTTTGCCTCTCCTCGTCGATCACCGACCTTAAGGAGCGCCTCTCGCGCATCATCGTGGGCTACACCTATGACGATAAGCCCGTAACCTGCGGCGAGCTCAAGGCGGCAGGGGCAATGACAGCACTTCTGAAGGACGCCCTTAAGCCCAATCTCGTACAGACGCTGGAGGGCACGCCCGCCTTTGTGCACGGCGGTCCCTTTGCCAACATCGCACACGGCTGTAACTCGGTTATGGCTACGCGTATGGCTCTGAAGATGGGAGACTACGCCATCACCGAGGCCGGCTTTGGTGCCGATCTTGGTGCGGAAAAGTTCCTGGACATCAAGTGCCGCATGGCGGGACTTGTTCCGAGTGCCGTCGTTGTGGTGGCAACCGTTCGCGCCCTCAAGATGCACGGAGGACTTCCCAAGACCGAGCTTGCCACCGAGGATCTCGCGGCGCTGGAGCGCGGCATTCCCAACCTTCTTCGCCACGTTTCCAACATCAAAAACGTATATAAGCTTCCCTGCGTGGTGGCGGTCAACCGCTTCCCCACCGATACCGATAACGAGATCGATTTTATCATCGACAAGTGCAAGGCGCTGGGCGTAAACACCGTTCTCTCCACCGTCTGGGCAGAGGGCGGCAAGGGCGGCGAGGCGCTTGCGCGCGAGGTGGTTCGTCTTTGCGAGGAGGAAACGGGTGACTTCACCTATTCTTATGAGCTTGACGGAAGCATTGAAGAAAAGATCGAGGCGGTTGTTAAAAAGGTCTACGGCGGTGACGGCGTTGCCTTCCTGCCTGCGGCCAAAAAGCAGATCGATACGCTCACCGCGCTTGGCTTTGCCAACTGCCCCATTTGCATTGCCAAGACACAGTACAGCTTCTCGGACGATCCCACCAAGCTCGGTGCACCCGAGGGCTTTACGGTTACAGTCCGTAACGTCAAGGTATCTGCCGGTGCCGGCTTCCTTGTGGTGCTGACGGGTGACATTCTCACCATGCCCGGTCTCCCCAAGGTTCCTGCCGCCGAAAAGATTGACGTCGACGAGAACGGCAAGATCACGGGCTTATTCTGATTTTTCATCGGAGGCTGTCGTCAAAAGGGGCGACAGCCTCTCCCTTTTTTAAAAAACATATCCTTTTTTGCCATAACACCGTTAAATTCTTTCCAATATCTATTGACAAGAGACTTCTTTTGTGATATCATATTACTACGCTAAAGCGTTGAAGTGAAACGCGTGCTTTTTTAATCACGGAGGACATAGTATGTCGATCGATTCCACCCTTCTCAAAAGCGAAGAAAAGGTTATTCTCAAGCTTCGCGGACTTTACAGAAAATACGGATATACCCATTTTAAAATGAGCAAATTCGAGGAATACGACCTGTACGCCACCAACAAGGAATTTTTGGTGTCGGACAGCGTCATTACCTTTACCGATACCAGCGGCAAGCTGATGGCTCTCAAGCCTGACGTTACGCTCTCCATCGTCAAGAATTCGGCGGACGTGACGGGGCTTGTCAACCGTTTTTATTACAATGAAAACGTCTACCGCATTTCGGATAAAACCCACCACTATAAGGAAATTATGCAGACGGGCCTTGAGTGCATCGGCGACCTTACGCCCTACCACTTTTGCGAGGTCGTGCGCCTGGCGGCTATGAGCCTTGGTGCCATCTCCGAGGGCTCGGTGCTCAACGTCTCACACCTTGGCGTCATTTCGGCGGCACTGGACGGACAGGAGTTCGGCGTGGGACGCGGCGAGCTTCTCTCCTGCATCGAAAACAAAAACACGGGCGGTGTTCGTGCGCTTTGCGAGCAGTATGACATCGGCCCTGCGCGCACCGCCTTTCTTGAGGCGCTTACCGCGGCTTACGGTGAGCCGAAGGAGGTGCTGGCCACCCTTCGTACAAAGACCAAGGAGAAAAAGATTCTTGCCGCGCTTGAGGAGTTTGAAAGCATTCTCGCGCTTTGCGGCGAGATCGATGGCGTTCGCCTTTCGGTAGACTTCTCTCTGGTCAGCGATATGAATTACTACAACGGTCTTACCTTCTGCGGCTACGTAAAGGACGTTCCTACGAGCGTGCTTCGCGGCGGTCAGTACGACAAGCTGATGGAAAAGATGGGCAAGACCTCACGCGCCATAGGCTTTGCCGTATACCTTGACCTTCTTGAGCGTCTCGAAAAGAAAAGCGAATATGACGTGGACGTGCTTCTCCTTGTTTCCGAGAGCACGCCGACCGATGCCATTCTGAAGGAGACCGCGGCGCTGATCGCGGAGGGAAAAACCGTTTCGGTGCAGACAAGAACGCCCGAAAAGCTGAGATACAAGCAAACAAAAACACTCGGAAAGGAGAGCCTGTGATGGGACAAATGCTTCAGATCGCCCTGCCTAAGGGCAGGCTTGGCGAAAAGGTGTTCAAAATGTTTGCCGCCGCAGGCTTTGATTGCCCCGAGGCACTTGAGGATACACGAAAGCTGATCTTTGAAAACGCCGAGGCAGGCGTTTGCTTCTTTTGGGTCAAGCCCTCGGACGTAGCTATTTACGTCGAACGCGGCGCGGCCGACGTCGGCGTTGTGGGAAAGGACATTTTGATGGAATACAAGCCGGAGCTGTTCGAGCTTCTGGATCTTGAGGTGGGCAAATGCCGTCTGGCCGTGGCCGGCAAAAAGGGCTTTTACGATTCCACCGAGCACACGCTCCGCGTGGCCACCAAATTCCCAAGCATAACGATGGAATACTACGGCAAAAAATGCCGTGACATTGACATCATCAAGCTCAACGGCTCGATCGAGCTGGCCCCCATTCTGGGGCTTTCCGACGTCATTCTGGATATTGTGGAGACCGGAAAGACGCTTTTGGAAAACGATCTCGAGCCCTTTGAGACCGTGGCCGAGGTCAGCGCACGCCTTGTGGCCAATCGCTCGGCGTTTCAGTTTAAAAACAAGGAGATCCAAAGACTCCTTGAAGGACTCAAAGCACAGGTGGAGGCAAAAAGATGATCCGCATACTTGATTATAAGCAAATGGAAAACAAGGAGATCTTCGCGCGCATGGCGCCTAAAAGTCAGGTAGAGGACGTTGTATCGGAGATCCTGGAGGACGTAAAAAACAATGGCGACGAGGCACTTTTCCGCTACTGCGAAAAATTTGACCGTGCCAAGCTCACCTCGCTTGAGGTCACAGATGCGGAATTCGAGGAGGCAATGGCAAAGGTCGACGCCGACTTCATTCGCATTCTGAAGGAGGCCGCCGCCAACATTCACCGCTTCCACAGCGCACAAAAGCGCGAGGGCTTCACCTTAAAAAGCGAAAACGGCGTCATCGTCGGTCAGCGCATCCTTCCCATCGAAAAGGCCGGTCTTTACGTACCCGGCGGCACCGCCGCTTATCCCTCGACCGTCCTTATGGACAGCATTCCCGCCAAGATCGCGGGATGCCGTGAGATCGTAATGGTCACGCCCCCAAGTGCGGACGGCAAGATCGCCGCTCCCATTCTGGCGGCGGCAAGGATCGCAGGTGTAGACCGCGTGTTCAAGATCGGCGGTGCACAGGCAATCGCCGCTCTGGCATACGGCACCGAGAGCGTGCCGCGCGTGGACAAGATCGTCGGCCCCGGCAACGCCTTTGTGGCAGAAGCCAAAAAGCAGGTGTTTGGACAGGTGTCCATCGATATGATCGCAGGACCAAGTGAGATTTTGGTCATTGCCGACGGCAAGGCAAGCGCCAAAAACGTGGCGGCCGACCTTCTCTCGCAAGCCGAGCACGACAAGCTGGCCAGCGCGGTTCTGGTTACCGACAGCGGCGAGCTGGCTCTGGCCGTCCGAGACGAGCTTGAGCGTCAGATCCCACTTTTGGAACGCGCAGAGATCGCACGCGCCTCGATCGAGAACGCGGGCAAGATCCTTGTGGTCGCGTCGATCGACGAGGCCATTGAGATGGCCAATGCCCTGGCCCCCGAGCACCTGGAGCTTTGCCTGGATAACCCCTTTGATTATCTGGACAAGGTACAAAACGCCGGCTCGGTCTTTCTCGGCCGAAGCTGCCCCGAAGCGCTTGGTGACTACTATGCAGGCCCCAACCACACGCTTCCCACCAGCGGAACGGCACGCTTTTCCAGCCCGCTCTCGGTGGACGATTTTATCAAGAAATCCCAGTTTATCTACTACCCCGACGACGCTTTTCGTGCGGTAGCGAATGACGTGGACCGCTTTGCGCGTGAGGAGGGACTCACGGCGCACGGACGAAGCGCAACCATACGTCTGGAGGACAAAACATGAGTCAATTTTTCACAAGCCGCCTGTCGGCTCTCCGCCCCTACACACCGGGCGAGCAGCCAAAGGATACGGTATACATCAAGCTCAACACCAACGAGTCGCCCTTTCCCCCGTCCGAGAGCGTGCAAAGGGCGGTGGCAGACGAGGCGGCAAGGCTTCAGCTTTACTCCGACCCCGAATGCCGTGACTTAAACCGTACTGCCGCCGACTTTTTCGGCGTGGGCACCGATCAGATCCTTATGACCAACGGCTCGGACGAGATCCTCAACTTTGCCTTTATGGCGTTTGGCGACGAGCAAAATCCCTTTGCTTTTCCAAGCATCTCCTACGGCTTTTATCCCGTGTTTGCGGCACTGAACCGCGTGCCTGCCAAGCCCATTCCGCTTGGGAAGGATTTCCGCATCAACGTTTCGGACTACAAAGAAATCGGTGCCAATATCGTGATTGCCAACCCCAACGCGCCGACGGGACTGTATCTCGGACTTGACGAAATCGAATTTCTGCTCAAAAGCAACCGCGACCACGTCGTGGTCATTGACGAGGCGTACATCGACTTCGGCGGCGAAAGTGCCATTTCACTGATCCCGAAATATGACAATCTCCTGGTCACACGCACCTTCTCCAAGTCCTATTCGCTGGCGGGTGCACGCCTTGGCTTTGGCATCGGCTCCCCATCGCTTATCGCAGATCTTAACACCATCAAATACTCCACCAATCCCTACAACGTCAACCGTATGACCATGGCGGCCGGCAAAGCGGCGCTTCTGGATTCGGCGTATTACCGCGAGGGCTGTGATAAGATCATGAAAACGCGCGAGAGAACGCGCGAGGCACTTTTGGCGCTTGGCTTTACGGTGACCGACTCCAAGACCAACTTCCTGTTTGCCGCGCACGACAAGATCGGCGGCAAGGAGCTGTACCTTGCTCTTAAACAAAACGGAATTCTCGTCCGCCACTTTGATCTGCCCGAAATTGAGCGTTACAACCGCATCACCATCGGCACCGACGAGCAAATGGACATTCTTCTCGAAACAATAAAATCCATTTTGAAAGGAATCTGAATATGAGAATCGGAAAAATTGAACGAAGAACCAACGAGACCGACATTTCCCTTACCCTTTCGCTTGACGGAAGCGGCATCGTAGACATCAAGACCGACTGCGGCTTTCTTGGGCATATGCTCACGCTGTTTGCCGCACACGGCGGCTTTGACCTCACGCTCCGCTGCACGGGCGACGCCAAGGTTGACTACCATCACACGGTGGAGGACGTCGGCATTTGCCTCGGGCGCGCCTTTGCACAGGCTATCGGCGACAAAAAGGGCATCACGCGCTACGGCGACCGCCTTCTCCCGATGGACGAGACGCTGATCCTGTCTGCCGTTGACATTTCGGGACGCGGCGGCCTCTTTATGGACATCGAGCTTACCAAGGAAAAGGTGGGCGACTTTGATACCGAGCTTGTGGAGGAATTCTTCATTGCCTTTACCCGTAATTCGGGCGTTACGCTCCACGTCAAGCAAATGAGCGGCAAAAACACCCACCACATCATTGAGGGAATCTTCAAGTCGGTGGCGCGTGCGCTTTCGGCCGCTTCGCGCATTGACGAGGCGAACGCCGGCATTCTTCCCTCCACCAAAGGAGTACTTTGATGACCGTTATCGTTGACTACGGCGTAGGAAATCTCTTTTCTCTTACCAGCTCCTTTGCCTTTATCGGCGAGGAGGTTACGGTCAGCGGAGAGAGAGAGGTGATCGCCTCGGCGGAGCGTCTGCTTTTGCCGGGAGTGGGTGCCTTTGCCGATGCCGCCGCCAAGCTCCGTGAGAAGGGGCTGGATACGCTGCTGACTGAAAAGGCGGCAAGCGGCACGCCGCTTATGGGTATTTGTCTGGGCATGCAAATGCTGTTTGAGAAAAGCTATGAATACGGCGAGCACGAAGGACTATCGCTCATTGACGGAACGGTTCGTCCCATTGAGGAACAGATCCCGAGTGGGCTCAAGATTCCCCATATCGGCTGGAACGCTCTGCACCTTAAGGGGAAAAAGCACCCCATTTTCCGTCACATTGAGGACGGGGACTGCGTGTACTTTGTTCACTCTTACTCCGGTGTGGACTGTGCCTCCGACACGATTGCCACCACCGAATACGGCGCGCCGCTTACGGCGGCCGTTGCACGGGGCAACGTATGCGGATGCCAGTTTCACCCCGAAAAGAGCGGCAAGGTGGGTCTTGCCATTCTCAAGGGCTTTTGTGAATGGGAGGGTAAGATATGAACATTTTTCCCGCAATCGACCTCTATGGCGGCAAGGCCGTCCGACTCCTTAAGGGAGACTACAACCAAATGACGGTCTACAGCGATTCGCCGCTCTCGGTGGCTAAGGATTTTTCCGCCAAGGGTGCAGAGTTCATACACCTGGTGGATCTTGAGGGCGCGCGCGACGGCAATACGCCCAACCTCGGCACCGTAGAAAGGATCGTAAAAAACACCGATCTCTTCAGCGAGATCGGCGGGGGCATCCGCGATATGCAGACCGTGGAAAAATACCTTTCGGTAGGCGTGGACCGTGTCATTCTCGGCACCGCCGCCGTTACCGACCGCGCGTTTCTGGAAAAGGCCATTGCCACCCACGGCGAAAAAATTGCCGTAGGTGTGGACATTCGCGACGGCTTTGTGGCCATCAAGGGCTGGACCGAGCTTTCTGCGCTTACGCTGCACGAATTCTGCAAAGACCTTGAGGCGCTTGGCGTTCGCACGCTGATCTGCACCGACATCTCGCGTGACGGCAATATGCGCGGCACCAACCGCGCGCTCTACAAGGAAATGAGCGAGCGTTACCAAATGCAGATCGTCGCCTCGGGCGGCGTTTCCTCGCTGGACGACGTCCGCGCGCTTTCCGAGCTCTCGCTTTACGGCGCGATCATCGGCAAGGCCTACTACACCGGTGCGATCGATCTTAGACAGGCAATCGAGGTGGCAAAATGATTACAAAGCGTATTATTCCCTGCCTGGATGTCCGTGACGGACGCGTGGTCAAGGGCGTGAATTTCAAAGGACTTCGCGACGTTTCCTCGCCCGTGGAGCTGGCACGCTACTACAGCGACTGCGGCGCGGACGAGCTGGTGTTTTACGACATCACCGCTTCCTTTGAGGGGCGTGCGCTGTTTACCGACATTCTGCGCGAGGTCGCAAGCTCGATCTTTATTCCGCTGACTGTCGGTGGCGGCATCAACTCCGTGGAGGATTTTGACCGCGTGCTGAAATGCGGCGCGGACAAGGTCAGCGTCAACTCGGGCGCGATCCGTAACCCCGCCATCATAGGCGAGGCGGCAAAGCGCTACGGCGACCAGTGCGTGGTGCTTTCCGCAGACGTCAAGCGCGTGGACGGTGTGTTCCGCGTGTTCGCCAAGGGCGGACGCGAGAATACC
>JAEIGA010018694.1_pt1 | contig 10565 bp, 10 predicted proteins | sample 9270691 | NCBI WGS metagenome assembly JAEIGA01 (sample SAMN17057246, study PRJNA624740) | gut metagenome | biome: biome; isolation source: fecal sample | host: Bos grunniens | place: China: Xizang | collected 2019
CTATTGCGGAATTAGAAAAAACAATAAAAAAAACGGTTCTTTGTTTCAGAAAAATGAAATCAAGTTTCGTCGGATTGTTTCTTGATTTCGTCGGATTGTTTCTTTGTTTGAGTACACTCTCTTTTGTCGATAAAAAAAAACAAACAATAATTTTCTTTTTTCTTTTTCTGAATTCGATGATGAGTATTCAATATTTTTTTCTACCTTTGCCGTATCTAACAAATAAAAACAAGTTCTCATGAAAACAAATTACATAAAAAGCATTTCGATTGCTTTGTTTCTTCTGATTGTTTGCAAATGCGGTTTCTCGCAAGATATGTTTCAGATTGGTGATTTCACATATTTTCTTTATTGGACGGCGAATGCCTCAAATCCTTCCACATATGACACGAGTGCATGTGTATATAGATACAACAATAATACAGCAACATCTGTCGAGATTCCCTCTACGGTAACTCACAATAATAGAACGTATGACGTAACCTGGATAGGAGAATTTTGTTTTAGTGGGAAATCCCAACTTCAACAAGTTACGATTCCCAATTCCATTAAACTAATAGGCTTTTATGCCTTTGAAGCGACCGGAATTCAAAGCATAAACATTCCAAATAGTGTTCAAAATATTTATTTCTTTGCATTCGCAGATTGTCATCAACTTCAGACTGTCTATATAGGAGAAAACGTTTCTGTTATTGAGAGTGGGACGTTTTGGGGTTGCAATTCATTGACCTCTGTTGTGTTTGCACCTAACTCAAATTTACATCATATTGATAACCAAGCCTTTTTCAAGTGCGTAAATCTTACAAACATAGTTCTGCCTGCTGAATTGAAAACAATAGATTACAAAGCTTTTAACGAATGTCTTGCTTTGAGCGAAATAATCATTCCTCCGAAAGTAACAGGAATTTATGATAGTGCTTTCTTTAATTGTCCTGCTTTGACAAAACTTACATTGTCGGATTCCTTGCAAACAATCGGGGCGGGGGCTTTTAATAAGACCAACATAGATACTCTTACCATTCCGAGCAATGTTTCATCTATCGGCAAGAGTGCTTTCATCAATTGTTCGAATCTTAGAATGCTTAATTACAATGCAAAAGAAATAGAATTTTTTCCTGCACGTCCGAACCACGTTTTTCCATCTGACCAATACATAAAGCTAAATATAGGAGAAGGTGTCGAAGTTATTCCGGACTATTTCTTTGAACAAAATGAGCATCTGGACACTTTGATTTTGCCAAGTTCGCTTATATCTGTCGGAAACAATGCTTTCATACGTTGCGAAGAGCTTAAATTTTTGCAGTTAAATGAAGGGCTTGTGTTAATACAAGATATGTCGTTCAAAGGTTGCAAAAACCTTGACACAATCATACTTCCGAACAGCTTGATAAAAATTGGATCATCCGCTTTTGAGGGTTGCGACAATATTGTTCAAGTATCAATGTCCGATCATTTGGAATTAATTAACGACAATGCTTTTGCCAATTGCGTGAATATTGAATCGATACAATTTCCTTCAACACTTACGTACATCGGAAACAACGCTTTCTTGAATTGTCCTTTGTCTGGGTCTGTTGAAATACCGGAAGGCGTAGAGCGTATCGGAAAGAATGCTTTCAAAGGTTGCACTAACATAAACACGATAAAAATTGGCGACGGTACGAAAATAATCGGTGAAGGTGCTTTCGAGAATTGTTATGCTTTGAGAAAGGTTTTCGTCGGCAGTGGTTTGGAAGAGGTCTGCAATCGTGCATTTGCAGGAAATGACAGCCTGGCTCTGTTTTTCTGTATGACGTTTACCCCGCCTGCCATCGGAACAAGCAATGTTTTTCCTTCACCTAACAACTGTAATCTAATCGTTCCTTGCGATGCAAAAGATAGTTATTCGACCGGTATGTGGAATTGGTATTTTTATCCTCGAATAGATGAAATGAATTATTTAATTGAGGTTTCGGCAAACGATGAATCATTCGGTCGGGTTGAAGTGTTAAACGATTGTTCTTCAAATTCAGCAATTTTGAGTGCGATTCCGAATGATGGATATTTGTTTGAAAGATGGGAAGATGGTATTACGGATAATCCTCGTCAGGTTGAATTGACCAAAGATACTGTTTTTGTGGCTATTTTCTCGACTGTGGGAATTGATGTGGTGGAAACGACCGAATCGATTGCTGTTTATCCGAATCCGAACAAAGGTTTGTTCTCAATCAATCTGCCTCAGACATCACGCGATTATCAATTGCTCATAACCGATACGCAAGGGAGAGTGGTAAAGACTATTTTCATCAATAAGGGTGCAAGTTTCATCGAAGTGGATTTAAGAGACTGCGATAGTGGTGTTTATTTACTAAAATCCGATGCTTTCAACACAAAAATAATCGTAGAATAGATTCTCGCAAAGCTTTATTCCGCCAAAACGATTCTTTGTTTTAGAAAAATGAAATCAAGTTTCGTGAGATTATTTCTTGATTTTATGAATGAGTATGCTTTATTGAATTGATGCGGTGCTTGAATCTGTATAATTTAATACGATAAATTTGCATCGTATCACGCATCAGAGTGATTTATTTCTCTATTCGTAGCCTTAGTCCGTCGTATGCCAAATGTACATTCGCAGGAAGGGTCGGCTCTATCTCATCATGCAATCCCAGAAAATGACTTATGTGCGTCAGATAGGCTTTTTGCGGTTTTACTTCTTTGATTAGGTTCAATGCTTCTTCGAGAGTGAAATGCGAAAAATGCTCTTCTTTTCTCAAAGCATTGACAACAAGGCAGTCTAAGCCATATAATTTTTGTTTTTCTTTATCACTGATTGTCTTTGCATCGGTTATGTAAGCGAATTTGCCTATTCGATATGCTAATGTGGGTAATTTGAAGTGCATTACTTCTATAGGCTGTATCCAAAGTTCTTTTACGCTTATCTTATCTTGCGGAGTAATTTCTCTCAAGTCAAATTGCGGTAGTCCTGGATATGGATTCTGTGCAAAGGCATAAGCAAATTCGGTTTTGATTCCCTCTACCGCATATTTGTTTGCAAAAATCGGCATAGGGCTTTGTTGTAAGTAGTTGAAAGAACGCACTTCGTCCAATCCGCCAACATGATCACGATGAGAATGTGTTACAAATATCGCATCAAGTCTGCTTACGTTTTCTCTCAACATTTGATAACGGAAATCAGGTCCTGCATCTATGCAAATCTTTGTTTGTTTGTCGGATGTAATTAAAACAGATGATCTCAGGCGTTTGTCTTTCGCTGCATTAGAACGACAAACCTCACAGTCGCACCCTATAACGGGTACGCCCTGTGAGGTTCCTGTTCCTAAGAAAACTATATCTAAATAGCCCATTTCAACCAAATCGCTCCCCAAGTGAAACCTGCACCAAAGGAAGTTAAGATAAGGTTGTCACCTTTCTTAAATCTGTTTTGATTTTCGTACATAAGCATCGGAATTGTCGCTGATGTAGTATTACCATACTTCTCTATATTGATCAGCACCTTGTCTTCGTCAAGTCCTAATCGGCTTCCCGTTGCTTTGATTATTCTCATATTTGCCTGATGTGGCAAAAGGAATGATATGTCTTCTGAAGTCAAGTCGTTTCTCTGAAGGATTGTTTCAGTAGCTTCTGCCATCTTGACAACCGCCCACTTAAACACTGCCTGACCTTCTTGATAGATAAAGTGCTCTCTTGCATCGACAGTCTCATGACTTGCAGGCTTAACAGAACCTCCTGCAACCTGATGAAGATGTTTTACACCCTCTCCGTCTGAACAAAGAATCTCGTCCATCAATCCATAAGGCTCTTCGGTAGCTTCCAACAACACTCCCGCAGCTCCGTCTCCGAATATCGGGCATGTTGCTCTGTCTTCGTAGTTTACAATAGCCGACATCTTCTCTGCTCCAATCACCAACGCTCTTTTTACAAAGCCTGACTCGATATATTTAGATGCAGTGGTCAATCCATAAAGAAAACCAGAACATCCTGCATTCACATCAAAGCCAAAGCCATGCTTTATACCGCATTTGTGAGCTATTACGTTGGCTGTTGCAGGGAAAACCATATCTGGCGTAACTGTACAACAGATAACAAGCTCGATTGAATCAGGAGAAAGATTCTTCTTTTCCAATATTCGTTTTACCACGACTTCTGCCATATCGGAAGGTCCTTTTTCGCCTTTCAATATGCGACGTTCCTTGATTCCGATTCGTGTCATTATCCACTCATCGTTCGTATCCACCATACGACTAAGTTCATCGTTGGTAAGAATATAATCAGGAACGTATCCCTCAACTGCTGTTATGGCAGCTCTTATTTTTGACATATAATTCGTTTCTTTATTGTTTAATTTTTGTCCGCCAACGCTTCCTTTAACTGCTCTGTTATGCCAGACTGATAAATCGTTTTGGATTGTAATATCATACTTTTAATGGCTTTTTCATTCGAAATTCCATGTCCGATAACTACAACTCCATTTGCTCCAAGCAAAGGCAAACCTCCATATATTTCATAATTGAATCGTGCGATATAATCATCGACTAACCCTCTTTTTGCTATGACTCTGGCGAATGCCTCTGTATGTTTCATCAACATATTGCCGACAAATCCATCGCAAACAATAACATCTGCATTGCTTTTGAAGATTTCAACCGGTTCTGCATTGCCTACGAAGTTGTAATGCTTGTTTTCCTTCATCAACTTGTGAGCAGCCAAGGTTTGAGCATTGCCTTTTTCTTCTTCCTCTCCTATATTAGCCAAAGCAACTTTAGGTGCGTCTATTCCCAACGCACATTTGGCATAGATACTTCCTAATAGACCGAATTGCTCCAAAAGTTCAGGTTTCGCATCCGGGTTAACACCAACGTCAACCAAAACAGTAACGCCACCTTTCTCCTTTGGAACCAATGCAGCGAGGCATGGACGAATCACTTTCTCCATAACACCTACGGAATACATCGTTCCGACCAACATCGCTCCTGTACTGCCTGCACTAGCAAAGCTATCTATTTTTCCGGCTTTCAAATGAGAGAAACCGACAACAAGGCTCGAATCCGTTTTTTGAGAAAAAGCCTTTATCGGTTTATCGTGCATGTCGATCACTTCTTCGGTATGCACTATCTCAAACAGATTCGAATCAACACCTTGCTCAGAAAGAATTTGCAGGATATCGTTTTCGCGACCAAAAAGAACAATCTTATCCTCTGAAGACAATTCTTTTTGAGCCAATATTGCACCACATACAACCGACTTGGGAGCAAAATCGCCCCCCATCGCATCTAATCCTATTCTCATTGCAGTTAGTTTATGCTTCTGCCTCTTTCTTTATAGCTTCTTTACCTCTGTAATATCCGCATTCAGGGCACACTCTGTGCATTTGTATTGTTGCACCGCAGTTACTGCAAGTTGACAATTGAACTCCTTCAACCTTATCGTGTGTTCTTCTTTTTGCTGTTCTCGTTTGAGAGAATCTGTGTTTTGGATTTGGCATTTTATTATTCTTTTTTAGTTGTTAATCAAATTTTATTTGTTTCAAAACGTCCCATCGCGGATCCGTTTCTGTTTCTTCTGCAAATTCGGGAACTTCAAGCAGATCTGGAATATCTAATTCACAGACTTCATCACTGCCATCAACTTCTCCGTGAACACATCTCATCGGTTTATACAACATGATATAGTCATATATCAAGTCAGATAAATCAAAAGAATGTTCTGTTTCGGGAATTACACACATATTTTCATCAAGTTCTTCATACGATTCACCAAACTTTACATAATAAGTCTGATTTATACTCATCGGAACGGTCAATTGTTCCAAACATTTGTCGCATAAAACAACTATACTTCCCTTTATATCGAACAAAAACGTGAGCATTCGTTCTTTCTTCTCCAAAGACAACTTCAGATACAAATCGGCATCGCAAATATCCTCAATATCAAACTCTTCCAAAAAAGTTTTAGAAATCTGATATTCGTATTTATGCGTTCCTTCAGACAATCCAGCGAACTTTATCACATAATTCTTGCTCATCTTTCCCACCTATATGTGTACTCCTACGAGTTTGCAAAGGTACATCTTTTCTTTGACTTGAACAAAAAAAAGTACGAAAATTGCAAACACTTATTTGTGAATTATGCTATCCTATTCGTTGAATCGGATATTTGACATCGTTTTTTCGCAATAATGACACTGCAACTTCAAAGGCTCTTTATCCACAACTCGGAAGTTGGTTTCTATGTTATCCTCAATGTTTGTGATGCAGTTTGGATTGATACACTTAACTATTTGTTTGATTGTATCCGGAATTTCCAAACGACGTTTTTCCACAACTTCATAATTCTTTATTATGATTAAAGTTGCATTCGGTGCGATCAAAGCTACCTTATTTACTTCTGTTTCTGCAAAAAATTTGTTTTTAACCTTGATAATACCTTTCTTGCCATATTTCTTGCTTGACAAATTTGTACCTATCAAAACTTCATCTTCATACATATCAAGGTTCAAAATCTTAACCACCTTATAAACTTCACCGGCAGGGATATGGTCAATAACCGTTCCGTTTTCAATAGCCGATACAACTAATTCTCTTTTATTTTCGTTTGCCATTTTATTTCTTTTTTCAGTTTCCAAACAATATTATTTTACACCCAAAATTGCAGCCATCAAAGCTTGACGAACATAGACTCCGTTGCGAGCTTGCTCAAAATAATATGCATGAGGAGTTTTATCTACATCGGTTGCAATCTCGTTTACTCTTGGAAGCGGATGCAATACCTTCATTGTAGGCTTACAACCTTGCAATGTGGCTGCTTCCAATATATAACAATCTTTCACTCTTTCATATTCCAAAGGATCGGAAAAACGTTCTCTTTGTATTCTTGTCATATATATAATATCTGAAAAAGGAATCACTTCTTCCAAATCAGTATATTCGTAATATTTCAAGCCCATTTTTTCAATGTGCATTTTAACCGATGAAGGCATTCTCAATTCTGCAGGCGATACAAAGTGGAATGTAGCATTGAAATTGCACATTGCCTGTACCAAAGAGTGGACCGTACGACCGTATTTCAAGTCTCCAACCATTGTTATTTGAAGATTATCCAACGTGCCTTGGGTTTTGCGAATCGAATACAAGTCGAGCATACATTGAGTCGGGTGCTGATTAGCTCCATCTCCTGCATTGATCACAGGAACACTTGCAACTTCGGCAGCATAACGAGAAGCACCATCACGAGGGTGTCTCATAACGATTATATCCGAATAACTGCTCACCATTTGTATAGTATCGTGCAAACTTTCTCCCTTTTGCAAACTTGTGGCAGAAGGATTACTGAAACCGATTACCCTTGCTCCTAACATATTTGCCGCACTCTCAAAGCTCAAACGTGTTCTGGTCGATGGCTCAAAGAATATTGATGCAACCACTTTGTCGCTTAAAATTGGTTGTTTCGGATTTTGCTCAAACTCCGCCGCCAAATCAAGAATCTGAATATATTCTTCTTTGGTGTAATCCGTAATCGAAATAAGATTTTTTCCTTTTAAGTTTGCCATAATATTGATATTTTATTTCTTTTGTTTGTTATATAATTCCCACATACACAAAAAAAAACGACTTTCCCGCCGAAAGTCGTTTTCATTTTATTTATCGAAATATCCGATTGAAGAGCTCACACTCTCAAAACAATAATTCTTCGTTTTATTCGGACACTTCATACTCTGTTATTCAAAATTCACTCCGCAAAGATAAAACTTTTTTTTGGTGTAACAGCAAAAAAATTGCCAAATGTTGAAAAAAATCTTTGACGTTTCTTTATTTCAGCAAATTGTTTCTTTGTTTCGTTCAACTGAATCTTGATTTCAAAAAATTGAATCTTTGTTTTAATTTACTGATTCTTTGTTTTATTTGAGCGAAATCAAGATTTGATTCATTCTTTTCAAGATTTATTTTAACGATTCTGTGTATAGTTTCAAACCATTTGCAAACACAGAAAGGTTGTATTGTTATTTACAAAATAGAATCAGCAAATCCTCGCTGCTAATTGCCTTTCAATTCTTCGGCTTTTTTGAAATCTTCGGCTGCTTTTTGACTCTCACCTTTCTTTTCGTAGGCTTTGGCTCTGTTTGCATAGGCTTGCCAAAACGTACTATCTGCTTTGATTGCGGAAGTAAAGCATTCGATTGCTATATCGTAATCTTGCTTGAACTCATAGTTGATATAACCGACATTGTGTAAAGCATCGGCATGGTCAGGCTTTATATCGAGAATTTGTTTATAAGTATCCAATGCTTGTTGTTGAGCATCATGGTCTTGATAAAACAATGCGAGGGTATACATCGCGTTAACATTTTTCGGATTTATGTTCAACGTACTTTTCAAATACTCTACCGCCAAACCATCTCCCTTGATTGCATAAAGATTTCCAAGTTCCTCAAAAGCCTGTTCGTAATCACCTTTCAACTCAACTGCTTTTCGGTAATCAGCAACTGCTTTAGCCGTATCGCCTTGCTCTTTCATTGCCCAGCCTCTCAAGAAATATGCTTTCGCTTCATTTCTATCCAAAAGCATAACTTGATTCGTATTAAACAACACCTTATCATAGTCTTTCAGATACAAACTCAACTCTGCCGATTTCAGATAAGCCTCCTTGCATTTGCCATCTTTTTCGATTGCAGTTTGCAAAGCAGAAAATGCAAGCGTATTCTCTCCTTGTGCAAACAAAATATCGGCTTGCAAAACATAGTATCCAGCTTTTTTAGGATTCAAAGAAATTGCTTTTTGTATGTTTGATAAAGCCTCTTGTGTGTTCGAAGCTTGCAAAAACACGTCCGCACGTCTGTAATACAGCTCCGCATCATTCGGTTGCTTACGAATCTTTGCATCAAGCAAAGCAATCTGTTCTTCCAACGGCAAATTATCCAAATCAACTGCTGTTTCGTTCTTTCCACATGAAGCAACAACAGCCATAAACACAACAATGACAATAAATTTCAGTTTTTTCATCATATCAAATCTCTATCTAAAACGACTGCAAAGATAAAACAAAACCGCCAAGCAAACAAAGAAAAAAACAGAGTATTTCAAAATAGTTTGCAAAAACAATTGACATTCGAAAAAAATATGATACCTTTGCAGTGGAATTTGAATCCGTAAAAATTAGTTAATTAACAAAATAAAACAATTCAAAGACATGGTTAAGACACATAACTTTAACGCAGGTCCTTGCGTGTTGCCAAAACAAGCAATCGAATCTGCAATCGAAGCAATAAGAAACTTCGATAACACAGGAATAGGTATATTGGAAATCTCTCACCGTACTCCGGGTTGGGAAAGAATAATGGCTGAAACAGAGCAATTATGGAGAGATTTGTTGAACATCCCTGACAACTACGAAGTATTGTTCTTGGGTGGTGGTGCTTCAACACAATTCTTCCACGTTGCAGCTAACCTTTTGAACACAAAGGCTGCTTACCTTCAAACAGGTGTTTGGGCTAAGAAAGCTGCTAAGGAAGCTAAATTTTACGGCGAAGTAGAAATAGTAGCTTCTTCAGAAGATAAAACATATTCTTACATACCAAAAGGATATACAATACCTACTGACGTAGATTACTTCCACATCACAACAAACAACACAATCTACGGAACAGAAATAAAATACGATATGGATTGTCCTGTTCCTTTGGTAGCAGATATGTCTTCTGACATTATGTCTCGTCCGGTTGATGTTTCAAAATACGCTCTTATCTATGGTGGAGCTCAAAAGAACGTAGGTCATGCAGGTGTTACTTTCGTAATCGTAAGAAAAGACATCTTGGGTAAGGTAGAAAGAAAACTTCAAACAATGGTTGACTACCGCACTCACATAGGAGAAGAAAAGAAAAACAAGTCTATGTTCAACACTCCTCCGGTTTTCCCTATCTTTGTAATGCACGAAACTTTGAAATGGGTAAAAGAAGAAATGGGTGGCGTTGAAGGAATGAACAAAATCAACGTTGAAAAAGCTGAATTGTTGTACAACGAAATCGACAGAAACAAAATGTTTGTCGGAACTGCAGCTAAGGAAGACCGTTCAATAATGAACGTATGTTTTGTAATGGCTCCAGGTTACGAAGACAAACAAGACGCATTCATGGCTTTTGCTAAAGAAAGAGGAATGGTAGGAATCAAGGGACACCGTTCAGTTGGTGGTTTCCGTGCTTCAATCTACAACGCATGTCCTGTTGAATCAGTTAAAGCATTGGTTGCTTGCATGCAAGAGTTCGAAAAATTGAACGCATAATAACAAAATAAATACGACAGAATCGTTAAAGACGTAAAAAAACGTCTTTTTCGGTTCTGTTTTTCTTTGTAAACAAGACAACAAAATCAAGATCCATTAAATTAAAATCAAGATTCGCTGACTTGTAACAAAGATTAAAGAAAACGGATTTAGAAATTATCAAAAAACATTTAGAGATATGACAAAAGTATTAGTAGCAACAGACAAACCTTTCGCAAAGGCAGCTGTTGACGGAATAAGAAAAATAACAGAAGATGCTGGTTTTGAATTAGCTCTTTTAGAAAAATACA
>JAEIGA010018695.1_pt1 | contig 10565 bp, 8 predicted proteins | sample 9270691 | NCBI WGS metagenome assembly JAEIGA01 (sample SAMN17057246, study PRJNA624740) | gut metagenome | biome: biome; isolation source: fecal sample | host: Bos grunniens | place: China: Xizang | collected 2019
AAATTATCTGGATCACAAAGATCAGTGGGATGCTCTTGCAAAAAAAGTTGTTTATACCGGCGCGATCGACGCTTATTTCGGCTATCGGCTGGGTGCCTTGGAATACCGCTCGGTCCGTTTTGAAACGCAGGTACTGGATATTCGAAATTTCCAGGGAAATGCCGCGGTCAATTACACAGACCGAGAAACTCCCTGGACACGAATCATTGAGCACAAATGGTTTGAATTCGGATTGGACGATGAGGGAAATCCCCTTCCCAAAACCGTCATCAGCCGTGAATACAGTTCCGAATGGCGTGTAGGGGACGAGCCCTATTATCCCGTTAACGACGCGAAAAACAGCGCTTTGTACGAGCAGTACAAACAACTGGCATCCCTTGAAACAAACGTGATTTTCGGTGGCCGTTTGGGCGAATACAAATATTACGACATGGACACCGTCATCGCCGCGGCTCTGTCTTGCAGCAAAAAAGCTTTGGAGGAGTCCCGATGATACCGAATCAAAAAAAAGTAAAAGGCGCTGTTTTTTCATCCCTGTGCATCCTTGCCCTTTTTCTGATTTCCCTGCTTTTTTCTCTGTCTGCAAAATCTCAATTTTTGGTGGATCAATCCTTTTTCACCGACTCTTCCGTATTCCGCTACGTTGCGCGGGTTATGCAAGCGGGCGGCACACCTTATCTGGATACCTTTGATCACAAAGGGCCGTTTCTTTACGTGCTGAATGCGCTGGCGCTGTGGCTTTCTCCCGACAAAGGCCTTTGGCTTGTGGAGCTGATCAGTCTGTTCTTTTTCTTTTTGATGAGCTACCGCATTGCCCGACTGTTTTGCCGAAAAAGCACCTCCGTCATTGCTACCCTTGCTCTTCTTCCCGCTTTGAATCAATACTTCGAAGGCGGAAATTTGACCGAATCCTACGCTTTGCCGTTTATCGCAGGCGCCATCTATATTTTTTCCGACTTTTTCCTCAATGGAAACATCACGCGGTTTCGCTTATTCCTTTGCGGAGCTTGTCTCGGAGCGGTTTTGCTGCTTCGTGTCAATATGATCGCAGTCTGGGTGGTTATGTGCATAGGTGTCCTTGTCCACTGCATCGTTTCCCGCGAATACAAGAAGATCTTTTTCTTTCTGCTCTACTTTTTCATCGGTCTTTTGACTTTTATTCTCCCCTTCATCATCTGGCTGGCTTCAGAAGGCGCGCTCCGCGATTTCTGGAAAGACTATATTCTCTTCAATTTCACCTACGCCGCCGATGATCAGCGCGCAAACGTTTATGCGAAAATGGATTCTTTTCTCTATTTTTTACACACGACGTTTACCGCCGCATCTTTTGCCATCATCGGAATCGCTATTTTCACCAAGAAAACGCTGCTGAATATCTTGTACTTCCTTTCCCTCTTGGTAACTTTGCTGTTCATCTGCATTTCCGGTCAAACCTACGGGCATTACGGAATTGTAATCGTGCCTCTTTTGATCATTCCCGCAGCTTATCTTGGAAAAGCGTGTGACAAGGCTCGGGCGGAAAATCATCTGGGGACGGTATTCCTTTCCCTGATTCTGCTCGTCTATACGGTTTTGCCCACCTGGAGCAGCCTCATCACGGGCGGCATATCTTTATATCAAAACAGAGGAAGCAGTGATCTCGCTCCCGACGTAAGCCTCATCTGCGACTGGATTCACGAAAACACAAGTCCCGATGACCCCGTTCTGGTGTGCGGCAATAGAAACGATATTTATAATCAAAGCGGACGCTTTGCCCCCACGCAATATTCTTACCAATCCCCCATCTGTTCCATCAATCCCGAAATGGAAGCGGAATTTTTCAGGGAACTGGAAGAGAACAAGCCCGCCGCCATCTTCCTTCCCGATGACTACTTTGCCCGAGAAAAAATGCTGGAATTTATAACCAGACACAATTATATTCAGTCCCTGCCCGAGCAGGAAGTTTTCGGCGCATCGTTCTATCTTTTACCGTAAAAAAAGAAAGACTCTCTCGAGTCTTTCTTTTTTATTTCATCTTTTTAAAAGCACTTCTTTTCGGGGTAACGGCATTGCAATAGGTATCGGAATTCAACACCGTGAAACGAAAATCTGCCTTGTCTGCGGGATAAATTCCGTCCTGCGGGGTGAATTCTCCGCTATACACCAAAAGGGTATAAACCTTATCGGTATCCAGTTTTACTCCCTCAAAGCAAATACGGAAAAAGGTGTAATTGAACTTTTTTTCGCTGTTATGATAGCTGACCGTATAAAAACGGCTCTCTTCCCCACCGCTTTCGCGAAGGATGAAGGTATAACCCATTTTTCCGCTGCCCGGCTTTATGGTGCGGCGATTGACCCGCGCGGTCAACTGCAGATTTTCCGCCTGTTCCAGATAGATGGGATATTGTACGATGACCCCGCCTTCCGCATTCTCATCGGTAGCGGAATTGATCCGAAGCACCTCGCGGCATTCTTCGGGATAGGTTGCTGCCGCCTTATCATTCAAAAGGATCATTTTCTCGTATTCCGAATTCCCCGATGCAAAAATACGGGTAAGAATCAGCACCCAAACAATGACGCTGATAATGCCAAAGGCGGTATTCATAATACGGGTAATCGGCCATTTCGGCTGAGCTTCGTTCCAATCGTAGCCGTCTACACCCTCGGTTTCGTATTTTTTCCTTCTCGCATCAAGTCCTAAAGAAAATTTTCTCATACAATCACCTTTTTTTGCAAAAAAGCGGCAGAGTTTATCTGCCGCTTTTGTAAATGACACTTATTTTGCTGCTGCAACGATTGCTGCAAAGTCTGCAGTCTTGAGAGCAGCGCCGCCAATCAGACCGCCGTCGATATTGGGCATAGCAAGAAGCTCTGCACAGTTATCGGGCTTCATAGAGCCGCCGTACTGGATGGTGGTATTCTCAGCAACCTCTTCATCGTAAAGAGCCTTAATCAAGCCACGGATGAATGCGCAAACCTCTTCAGCCTGCTCCTTGGTAGCAACAAGGCCGGTACCGATTGCCCATACGGGCTCGTAAGCGATGACAACGTTTGCCATATCCTCGCGGGAGATTCCCTTCAGGTCCAATTTGATCTGACGTGCAATTACCTCTTCGGTAATACCGTCAACTCTCTCGTCCTTGGTTTCGCCTACGCAGAGGATTACCTTCAGACCCTTTGCCAAAGCGGCAGCGGTTCTCTTGTTTACGGTCTCGTCGGTTTCACCGAAGTACTGTCTTCTCTCGGAGTGACCGATGATAACGTACTCGCAGCCTGCTTCGATCAGCATATCTGCGCTGATTTCGCCGGTGAATGCGCCGGATGCCTCAAAGTGGCAGTTCTGAGCACCGAGCTTTACCTGGCTGCCTTCGATTGCCTTCTTAGCGAAGAAGAGGTCAACGAAGGGGGGGCAAATTACAACCTCACAAGCTGCTTCCTTGATCTGTGCAATTTCTGCTGCAAGGGCTGCTGCTTCGGAGGGGGTCTTATTCATTTTCCAGTTGCCTGCAATGATCATCTTTCTCATGGTGCTTTTCCTCCTTATCTGTCCTGAAGACAAGCGATACCGGGAAGTTCTTTGCCTTCCAGGAATTCAAGGCTTGCACCGCCACCGGTGGAGATGTGAGTGATCTTATCAGCAAAGCCCAGCTTCTCGATTGCTGCGGTAGAGTCGCCGCCGCCTACGATAGAAGTAGCGGAGCTCTGAGCAACTGCTTCTGCAACTGCGCGGGTACCTGCAGCGTAGTTCTCGAATTCGGAAACGCCCATGGGTCCGTTCCAGATTACAGTCTTGGCATCCTTAACGGCTTCAGCGTACAGTTCGATGGTCTTGGGACCGATATCCATACCCATAAATCCGTCGGGTACGTCGTTGGAAGCGCAGATGCAGCTTTCAGCATCGTTATCAAAAGATGCGCCGCACTTGTTATCAACGGGGAGAAGGAACTTAACGCCCTTTGCCTTAGCCTTTTCGATCAGTTCAAGAGCAAGCTCCATTCTGTCGTCCTCGCAAAGAGAGGTACCGATCTTGCCGCCCTGAGCCTTAACGAAGGTGTAAGCCATAGCACCACCGATGATGATGGTATCAACCTTTTCGATCAGGTTGGTGATAACAGCGATCTTATCGGAAACCTTTGCACCGCCGAGAATTGCAACGAAGGGATGCTCGGGCTTCTCAAGAGCGCCACCCATAATGGTGATTTCCTTATCAATGAGGAAGCCGCAAACTGCGGGGATATAGTGGGAGATACCCTCGGTAGAAGCGTGTGCACGGTGTGCGGTACCGAAAGCATCGTTTACAAACAGATCAGCCATGGAAGCGAGAGCCTCGGCAAAATCAGCGCCGTTCTTCTCTTCTCTGGCATCGAAACGAACGTTCTCCAGAAGAACTGCTTCGCCTTCCTTCAGAGCTGCAACCTTTGCCTTTGCATCTTCACCGATGATATCGGTAGCAAAGGTAACCTTATTGCCGAGATACTCGTTGAGTCTGTCTGCAACGGGCTTCAGAGTCAGCTTCTTCTGATCGTCGCCTGCCTTTGCAAGATAAGCAGCCTTAGCAGCAGCCTGCTCAGCTTCGGGAAGCTTTTCAACAGCCTTCTTTTCCTTTTTGGTCAGACCAAATCCCTCGGTGAAAATATTGTGGGGTTTGCCCATGTGAGAGCAAAGAATAACCTTTGCGCCATTTTCGAGAAGATACTGGATGGTGGGGATTGCAGCAGCAATTCTCTTATCGCTGGTGATCACACCATCCTTCATGGGTACGTTAAAATCGCAACGGACAAATACTCTTTTGCCGCGGACCTCTACGTCCTTAACTGACTTTTTGTTCATAGTAGTTACCTTCCTTATTTATAGATTTTCATTTGGTATTATTTTATCACAAGCCTTTTGTTTACGCAATAGATTTTTACCGAAAAGCTGAAAAAAATCCCATATTTTACGTTTTAATTTGGCAAAAGCAAAGAAACCAAGGAAAAAATCCTTGGTTTCTTATCCGATTAAAACAAATCGATGGGAAGAGTTCCGAACTCCACTTTGGAACCGTTCTCTTTTTCATCAAATCCGATTACGGGGGAGGAAGCTTCCAGAACGTTTTCGGTCAAAAGCTCAATTTTCTCCATCAAGGGGGCTTCGTAACGTTTCATCTTTTTTCCTCCTTATGCTTTGTAGGCGTGGACTGCCTGAATGTATATCAAAAGATCCTCTGCCAAATCGGTTCCGATCTTTTGAGCAATATCGTCCAGTCTGGTATACATTTCAAGGTAAGTTACACTTCCGTCTGCACTCTTCAGCTCAACCTTGAATTCCTTGGACATAGCAGATGCACTCAAATAGAGATCCACGGAAACGTCGTATTTTCCGTCGCTGTTCGGTGCTTCGGAAACGGTGATTCCGCAAAGCTCGGTCACCTTTTGCCCATCCACAAATACGTCAAAAGCAGGAGCGGAAGTTGCTGCAACGCCTCTCAGGCTGATGCCCACTGCATTGCTCATCATCAAGGTCATGGACTGCACATCGAGCGCGTCGGTACCGCCCTTTACGGTTGCGCCGGTTGGCGTATAAGAAACCGCTTCAGCGGTCAAGCCGTACCGGGTTTCATTACCGTTTGCAGATCTTCCAAGATCGGCAATGGACTTAAAGAGCTTTTCTGCTTTCGCGTCCTTGCCGCTGTAATAAGCAGCGCCAAGATCGGCAAGATCGGTCACGGTCAGATCAAAGGTCTGAAGAGTGCTGCCGGAAAGCAGGAAGGGCTTTTCAAAATTGGCAAGACCGATGGCGGGAAGCACCACGTAGTAATAATCTCCTTCAAGGGTGAGGTCCGCCTTGGTGCCGGATGCAAGAACCGCACCGCTCAAACTGCTGAAGGAATAGGTGAATTCATCATTCACGGCAGACTTTGCAAAATAAGCCTTGATGGCAATGCGGTCAGTGAGAATCAGGGATACGGCATCAATCACCGCAGAATTACCAAACACCAGATAGGTGTTCTCTCCGCGAACTTCACATTTGGGAGCACCCGTCACACCGTCGGCATTGCTCCAGCCGATGTCGGTTTGGCTACCGGGAAGAGATACGTAGCAGTCCTCATCCCAAGCCTGCAGCTGACGCACGTAAACGCGATCGGAAGCACTGCAAGCGGCAAAGGAAAGATAGCTGTCCTTGCCGATACCGATGGGATTTGCCGCATCAGAATTTGCGCCGGTAATTCCGTAAGCTTTACCCAAAACGGAAAGCGCTCCTTCGGGTGCGAGGGTCAGGTTCACCTTGCCGCTATCGTTGCCCCAAAGGGTACCTGCAAAAATGTTGACCAGCGTACCGCCTTTGATGGTGGTATTCACGTCAGAGGCAAGATCTGCAATGCGGTTACCGCCGCAGAAGTAGTTCGTATTTTCTTCAATTGTGTTGATGGATTCCTCAACAAATACACCGCCGCTGACGGTATTTTCAATAGCAGCTTCTCCGCCGTAGTTATTACCGCCGTAGAAAGCGCAAAATACGCCGCTTTCAAGAATATTTACGATTTTTCCAATGGAATCCTCAGAGTTGTTGTTACCACCGTAAATTACGGGAACGGTAGACACAGTCTTATTCTTTTCCGTGCCGGTAAAGGTATTGGTAACCGTACCGGTGATTACACCGCTGTTTGCATTACCGCCGTAGAAGGCACCGCCGGTAAAGGAAGTACCCTGCGCATCGAGAGCACCGACGGTGATGTCGGTAGAAATATTGTTTACAATCGATCCGTCTATTTTTGCCGTTGCGCTTCCGCCGACAATACGGAGAAAAGATCCGCCCTCAATATCATTCATGATACGAACGGTGTCTGCAGTATCATTATTACCTACGGAAAACGTAGCATTTTCGTTTCCACCGTAAAAGTAAGTTCCGCGGAACGTACCGCCTCGGATGGTAGTGTGGATCGTTTTTGTAACAACGCCGGCCTTGCTTCCGCCAAATACGTTGCCGGAAAAATCACCGCTCTCAATGGTAGTGCTGATCTGTTCTACTTTTCCGCTGCCGGAATCCTGAGAACCGCAGTACAACATTCCTTTAAAGGTGCCACTGTGGATGGTATTGGTAATACCACCGTTGACGTTTCCGCCTACACTACCCATATAAGAGGTCTTATTAAAGGTTGCACCGGTGATCTCATTGGTGATTCCGTTGCTGATGGTAGCAGCTGCTTTGCCGCCTCCGTAATAAGTGCCGAAATTGCCTCCGGTAATGATATTAGCAATGCTTCCGCAGCCTTGGGAAGCCATTGCACCACCGTAGAACGTGGTAATCTCACCGCCGGACACCTTGTTTACAACTGCATTTCTTGCTCGTCCGTTTGCACCGGAGCCATAGAAAGCAGTAATCTTCGCTGTACCGCTGATCTTATTGGTTACGTCGCCGTTGAAAGCGCCTTCGTTGGTAGCACCGTAGAAATTGGTAATGCTACCGCCGGATACGACATTTTCCACGCTGGCACCTGCGGATGCGGGGATTTCATCATCGTTACCGCAACCGTAGAAAGCGGTCAAGTTGCCGCCCGTCACGGTGTTGGTAATCTTTCCCTTCACCTGACCCTGTATGCCGGACAACTTAGCGACGGGGGCAAATTTTCCGATTGTTCCACCTTTGATATTGGATGTAAAGCTGTTGCAGCTTCCTCTCAAAAATCCGTAGATGGGATAATCTGCGGAATAGGAGCCGGAGGTCACGGTAATATTTGCATTACCGTCAACAATACCGTCCATACCCGCGCCGATTGCGACGGTGTAAGGCTGGGAAGAATTGGTGGTGAAACGCAAATTATCCAATTCAAAACTGAAATCACCGTGAATCGTAGCGTTGCTATTAAATCCGCGGATGTAATTGGCAGTACAAGTGCCGCCCAGATATACCGTTACGTCACCATAGGTTTCCACGGATTCGGCATATACAAACATTCCGGGAAATTTTGCACCGGATTCCACACGATAAACGATCTCGTCGTAAGCATTTGCTTGGCTGGATGTGCAGTTGATTACTTTAATTCTTCCTACGACTGCACCCTCACCCAGGATGAGCACGCTCTTCACGTTCTTATTGGTAACGTCTGCGCCACATCTCATAGCGTTGGTATCGCCGGAAGTATTAAAGCCACCGTTACAAGCTCTTCCGTTTACAAGATAATTATCGGCAATAGTCATATTCTTGACAGTCACGGAGGAAGTGAAAACAGGTACTCCTTCCCTGCCCGTTTCAGTCATTGCTTCATAATCCTCCGCAGACACGCCACGGAGCGTTGCCATAGAAGCACAACCGCCGGAAATACGATAATTTGTTCCGCCGGTGAACGTACAGCCGTCCAGAGTAATCTGTGCAATACCGGAGAGAAATTTTACGTAGTTATCTCCCCAAGGCAGAGTCAGATTCTTGAAGGTGTAGTTATTGGTGCATCCAATGTTTTTCCAGGAAGCAGAAGTACCGGACTGCTCAAGGTCCATAGAATACTTTGCGGAAGTACCATCAATGGTAACAGGCAAAAGCTTACCTGTGTCACAGAAAATAGGTAAAACATCAAAAAGCTGATTGGTACCGGTTGCCGAAGCATTCGCCTTCAGCGTAATGGTGAGGGTATCGTTTGCTCCCCAATCCGATTTTTTCTGTGCGGCGGCCATCGCCTTCTGCAGTGTTTTAAAATTCACACCGTCAGACCCGTCGGAAGTACCGTCAACGAAATACTGCACGTTGGTACCCGCAGCCTGAGCGCCAAGCATCAGCACACCTGCTACGCAAGCAGCCAGCAGAACCAGTGCCAAAAGCAGCGCCGGAATTTTTGTTCTCATAAAATTTCCTCCTATTCTTTGTCCTTTCAACCATCAGACAATGGATATTTATACAGTTTCATTATACCATTCGGATAATCCAAAGTCAATTCCTCTATTTTCTTTTTTTCTTCCTGAATCTTCTTCGGGCACAAAAAAAGAGACCGATTTCTCGGTCTCTTTTGCTTTGTAGGAATAATTACTCAGCCTTTGCTTCCTCAGCGGGAGCAGCTTCCTCAACGGGAGCTTCTTCCTTTTCAGCCTTGGGAGCAGCCTTCTTAGCGGGCTTCTTTTCTTCCTTCTTCTCTTCGCTTACCAGCTCGATGATTGCCATTTCAGCAGCATCACCGCGACGGGGTCCGGTCAGGATCACTCTGGTGTAACCGCCGCATCTTCCCTCGAAGGAAGGAGCGATCTCATCAAACAGTTTCTTGACAACGTCCTCTTTGGTAATGAAGGAAAGAGCCTGTCTTCTGGAGGCAAGGGTGTTCTTCTTTCCAAGAGTAATCATTTTTTCAGCAAGACTCTGAACTTCCTTTGCACGGGTCGCAGTGGTTTCCAGTCTGCCCTTTTCGAGCAGGAAGGTTACCTGGCCGCGGAGCATAGAAAGTCTGTGGTCAGTCTTTCTGCCAAGTTTACGCATTTTGTGTTTCCTCCTGATAATATTGGGAAAAAATCAGTCTTCTTCCTTCTTGAGCTCAAAGCCCAAGGACTGAAGCTTCTGAATGACTTCTTCCAAAGATTTCTTACCGAGGTTACGGACCTTGATCATGTCCTCCTCGCTACGATTGATCAGATCTTCAACGGTATTGATACCGGCGCGCTTCAAACAGTTGAAAGCACGAACTGACATATCAAGCTCTTCGATGGTCATTTCCAAAACCTGAGCCTTAACTACCTCGTCTCTGTCCTTCATTACGTCCAGCTTCTTCGCCTCATCGGAAAGATCGATGAAGAGATTGAGATGCTCAACCATAATTTTAGCGGCCAAAGAAATGGATTCCTTTGCGGTGATGGTACCGTCAGTCTCCACCTCGAGAGTCAGCTTATCGAATTCCATACGGTCGCCAACTCTGGCATTGTCCACCTTGAAGTTTACCTTCTTGGCGGGAGAATAGATAGAGTCGGTGTAGATGGTTCCGATCGAAGGAGTTCCCTGAGCCTTGTTACGCTCAGCGGAAACGTATCCTCTGCCGGTTTCAAAGGTCAATTCCATATAAAGCTTTGCGCCCTGTGCAACGGTGCAGATGTAAAGGTCGGGATTCAGGATCTCGATATCAGAATCGGACTTGATATCACCGGCGGTTACCACCTTGTCGCCTTGAACGTCGATCACACAAACCTTAGGTTGGTCGGTGAACAGCTTTGCACGGATGCTCTTGATATTCAAAATAATTTCGGGTACGTCTTCCTTTACGCCGTCAATGGTAGAGATCTCGTGGAGTACTCCGTCGATCTTTACGCTTGTTACGGCTACACCGGGAAGAGAACTGATCAGGATGCGGCGAAGCGCATTACCAAGGGTAATGCCGAAACCTCTTTCCAGAGGTTCTACCTCAAATACGCCCAGAGCGCCGTTTTCAGACTGCTCTACAGTATTGATACCCGGTCTTTCGATTTCAATCATGAAATAACCTCCTTAAAATCTTAGGGATTATTTGGAGTAAAGTTCGACAATGAGCTGCTCGTCAATCTCAAAGTCAATGTCCTCTCTCTGAGGCATTGCAATGATCTTGCCCTTTCCGTTCTCCTTATCAACTTCAACCCACTTCGGGATGATCTTGCCTTCAG
>JAEIGA010018696.1_pt1 | contig 10565 bp, 4 predicted proteins | sample 9270691 | NCBI WGS metagenome assembly JAEIGA01 (sample SAMN17057246, study PRJNA624740) | gut metagenome | biome: biome; isolation source: fecal sample | host: Bos grunniens | place: China: Xizang | collected 2019
AACCAGTAGTCGGCAAAAACATTACTATGAACATCAATGGTGTTTTCTACAACCGTACAACCGATGAAAACGGAACTGCAAAACTGAACATTAACCTGCTTCCTGGAGAATACATCCTGACAGCTATTGATCCGTTGACTGGACTTATGATGTCATATAACATCACAGTATTGCCTACTTTAATTGCAGCAGACTTGGAAATGAAATATAAAGACGGTTCAACATTTAATGCAACTGTATTGGATGGTCAGGGAAAACCTTTAGCTAAGGCTGCAGTAACTTTCAACATCAATGGAGTATTCTACACAAGAAATACAAACTCTGAAGGTATTGCTCAGCTAAACATTAATCTGATGGCAGGTAAATACATCATTACCTCTGCATATGATGGAATGGCTATTGCAAATACAATTACTATAAAGGATTAATTAATTTAATCCTTTCTTTTTCTTTTTTTAGCAATTTAACACAGTATTAATCTTAAATATATAGATTTAAATAATATTTTTCATAGAAAATTAAACAGGGATGATTATGAAAGTTTTAAAGATTATGATTGTCATACTTGCTTTAATCCTGTCGGCGGGGGTCGCATGTGCAGCCGAAAATCTTTCGGATGAAAGCATAAGCTATGACAGTCAAGATATTTTAGAAATTACCCAAGATAATATTTATGCAGATAGTGGAGCTTCATTCACTAACTTGACTGATGAAATAAAAAATGCAGGAAATGTATTGGATTTAACCCGGGACTACAGCTTCAACAATGAAACTGATAAAAATACGGGGATTTTAATTATTAAGGATAATTTTACCCTTAACGGTAATGGTCATACAATTGATGGAAATAAAGACTCAGCAATATTGCGCATTACTGGAAATAACATTACATTAAACAATCTGATTTTAATCAATGGTAAAGCCGATAAAGGTGGGGCTGTTTTCAGTGAACATAATATTGTATACAATAATGTAACTTTTAAAAATAATTATGCATTAACTGAAGGCGGAGCTGTTTATGCTTCCAACCAGACGAATATAACTGGTTGTGTTTTTGATTCCAATTATGCCCCTAAAGGTGCTGATGTATACCTTAAAAGTGTGGCACCTCCCAAAAATCCGGATAATGCCAAATATTCATATGTTGAAGACAGTGTTTTTAAGAATGCTCAAGATATCAAACAGGCATCAGTATACGTTGATGTAAATCGTCATATAAAATTTAATAATTGTCATTTTGAAAATATAACTGGAGAATATGCATCAGCACTATATTTTGAGGGGACTATTGATTTTGATATAGTTAATTCCCGTTTTGAAAAATTATATGCAAATAAAAGCGGTGGAGCAATTGCCTTTATAAGCAGTGCAACTGGTAATATAAAAAATTCCACTTTTACCAATTGTAAAGCTTCTAATGATGGCGGTGCAATATATGCTGATGAAAATAGCTGGAATTATGGAAGTCCTTCATCAATATCCATTCATAACAGTAATTTCACTAACTGTTCAAGTGATTTCGGAGGAGCTATTGCTCAGGTAGGAGGGTCTTTAGAAATCTATGGATGTAATTTTGCCGAGAATTCTGCAACTTATTTGGGCGGTGCAGTATATGTATCTTATTTAATGCATATGGATGTTAAAAACAGCTCATTTAATAACAACCAATTAGCCTCTTCAAGTGAGGACGGTTTTTTTGGCAGTGGGCTTTATGTACTGTTTACTCCTTTAACGGTCGATAATTCAACATTTGTCAATAATTCAAATAATTCCATATACTGTTATGGTATAGGGTATGATGGAAAAACTAATATTTCAAATTCCTTCTTTAAAAATAATGGAGAAGCTGTTCGTGCTGTTCATGTTCGATCATTAGATATGCGCAAAAATACTTTTGATGGGGATAAAATAAGACAGTTCAATGATGATGAATTCTTAAAATTAATAATGGACGCTCCGGCAATTGAATTGAAGCTTTTGAATAATACAATCAATGTCACTGCTCTTCCTGCACGTTTTGACTCACGTGAATGGGGATGGGTAAGTCCTGTTAAAGATCAGGGTGTTTCAGGAGGATGCTGGTGTTTTTCAACTGTTGCGGCATTGGAATCTGCCTTATTAAAAGCAACAGGTGTTGAATATGATTTCTCAGAGCAGAATATGCAGAAAATGTTGCTTTCATATTCCAAGTACGGAAATGATAAAATGGTTGAAGCAGGACAAACTGATATTGCTGTACAGTATGTGCTTTCATGGCTGGGAGTATTTCCGGAAGAATATGACACATTTGACATGTTTGGAAAAATAACTAAAGATTATGTAACTGATAAAAATATCCATATACAGGATGCGGTTGTGTTATATAGAAATAATAGTGATATAAGCGATTATAAAAATGCCATTATTAACTATGGTGCTGTTACAACAGACATTGTAATAAGTTATCAGGCTCCATATTTCAATGCAAATACCTTCGCTTCATATTATAATGGAACAGATAATCCTAATCATGCAGTAACTATTGTAGGATGGGATGACAATTACCCTAAGGAAAACTTCCTCATAACTCCTCCAGACAATGGTGCATGGATTATTAAAAACAGCTACGGCCCTGACAAATATGATAAGGGATATATCTATGTCTCATATTATGATACTTCAGCCACAAAAACTTCAAACGGAGTGGCTTTTTCAATTGAAAACACTGAAATGTATACTAAAAATTATCAGACGGATTTCGGTGGAGAAATAAAATACTTATCCGGAAACATTTCCTATAAGAATTCCTATAGTGCAGTATCTTCAGATTTATTAAGTGCAATCGGAACTTATTTCTATGACGCAGGCGAAGAGTATTCCTTTGATGTTTATGTAAATGACGTTTTGAAACTGACACAAAATGGAAGTGTAACATTTTCAGGTTTCCATACAATAAAACTGGAAAATGAAATCCCTGTTAAATTGGGAGATAATTTCACTGTAATAATGACTAAAAACTCCCTTCCATTATTAAACTATTCAAAAATCTACTATAAAGCAAATACTTCATTTTACAATAATGGTCATGGCTGGAAAGATGCATCACTTGAAAATCTAACAGCCATATTAAAGGTCTATACTAAAGATTTAGCTATTTACACTGAGGATTTGGTTAAAATCTATAAAAACGATTCCATGTTTGAAGCAAATATTGCTGTTGCCAACGAAACTGTAACCTTTGAAATTAACGGCAGGAATTACACCCGTTTAAGTGATGAAAACGGAACTGCAAAAATGGCAATCAACCTGAATCCCGGCAATTATACTGTCAAAACAACATTCAACGGCACAACTGTTGAAAACAATATTACCGTATTTCCTACACTGATTGCTGATAACTTGGTAAAATATTTCAGAAACGCTTCACAGTTCTATATTTCATTAATTGATGGTCAAGGTAATCCTGTAGCCGGCAAAAACATTACAATGAACATCAATGGTGTTTTCTACAACCGTACAACCGATGAAAATGGAACTGCAAAGTTAAACATTAACCTGCTGCCTGGAGAATACATCCTGACAGCTATTGATCCGTTGACTGGACTCATGATGTCATATAACATCACAGTATTGCCTACATTAATTGCAGCAGACTTGGAAATGAAATACAAGGACGGTTCAACATTCAATGCGACAGTATTGGACGGTCAGGGAAAACCTCTAGCCAATGCTGCAGTAACTTTCAACATCAACGGAGTATTCTACACAAGATACACAAACTCTGAAGGTATAGCTCAGCTCAACATTAACCTGATGGCCGGCAGGTATATCATTACCTCTGTTTATGACGAATTGGCAATTGCAAATACAATTACAATCAGGGATTAATTAATTTAATCCTTTCTTTTTCTTTTTTTTACACTAATAATGAATAGTTTTTAATTTTTATCAAAAATCTTTTTATTATCATAATATTTATTATTAAAAAATTATAAAATAATTAACAAGTTTTAATTTTGAAATATATGTGGGGGATAAAAATTAATAAAAATGCAATTCTTCTTGCTATAGCTGTACTGTGCATGTTACTTGTTGGTGTAATTATATCATTTAATGTTGTTTCATCTGGAGAAAACTTCAAAACGCTTCAAAATGAAATTAACAAAAATGAAAATAGTATGGACATAAAGCAGGATTATAAATTTAACAATTCAAGCGATTATGAATTGAATAATGGAATTTTAATAGACAAAAGCAATATTGTAATAAACGGTAATGGCCATACCATTGACGGGGCTAATCAGTCCAGAATATTTAATATAACTGGAAAAAATATTACAATCAAAAATCTCAATTTTGTTAACGGAAATTCAAGCTCAAAAGACGGTGGAGCCATATTTAATGGTAATAATACTACATTAACAGTATCTAACTGTACTTTTAATGCAAATAATGCCCAATATGGAGCGGGCATTTTCACAAACAGCGAATTAAATGTCACCAATTCAACTTTTATTAATTCAAATTCAAAATCCGGATCAGCAATTTGTGCTCAGGCAGATACAACAGTTAAAGATTCTACATTTAAGGGTTTAACTGCTAAAGAAACTGGAGGAGCTATATTTACTTCAAGCAATACAAATGTCACAAATTGTCATTTCAGCAATAACCATGCGACCTGGGGAGGTGGCATTTACTCAAATCAATCTTTGGGTGTTGTTGATTCAACTTTCACAGATTCTGATGGAAGATACGCCCCAGCAATATATGCTATCGGAAATGTATCTGTTAAAGATTCTTCCTTTGAAAAGTTACATGCAAATGAAACTGCAGGAGCAATGGGACTAAGGGAATTGAACTATGGGGAAATAAATAACTGTACCTTTATGAATACAGTCTCAAATAAAAATGGTGGTGCTATAGATATAGATGACAATCTTAATACATCATCAGGTGTATCCATTAAGAATTCAAAATTCTTTAATTCACGTGGAAATTATGGCGGTGCACTATTGCAGTCCTGCGGTCGTTTAACGATAGAAAATTCTATTTTTGGCAACAATACTGCTACTTATGATGGAGGGGCAATTTATACATCTTTTGTAAAGTTTAATTTGACCAATTGTACTTTTGAATCAAATAAACTTGAAAAACAGGATTCATTCAATGGTGGAGCAGTTTACTGCGACAAGACAAATCTCACTTCAGTTTCCTCAACTTTCACAAGCAATGCCAAAAATGCAATATATGTATATGATTCTGATTTAAAAGTTGGTAATGGAGTATTTAAAAATAATCACGAAGCTATTCATGGCGTATTTAGTGGAAATTCCTTAACAAACAATACTTATATTAATGACACTTTAGTTTTAAACGATACCAATTATAACTCAATAGTATCCGGAAAAGCCCCTGAACTCAAGATTAACAATCAAAAATTGAATACTGATCAGATTCCGTCAAGTTTTAATTCACGTGATCATGGATGGGTTACTCCAGTTAAAATCCAGGGGGATGCAAATTCCTGCTGGGCCTTTGGAACAATCGGAGCACTGGAATCTGCAGTACTTAAGGCAACAGGAAAATCATTTGACTTTTCCGAAAGCCATATGATAAACGCCATGCTGCAATACTCAAAATATGGGGTATCAAAAGATGCTGATGATGGAGGATTTTCAGATTGGGCTGTGGAATATCTTTTAAGTTGGTTTGGACCAGTTTCAGCAGATAAGGATTTATATGATGAATTTGGTAGAATATCTCCAATATTTAACCCGAATGAAAATATACACGTTCAAGATGTCATGTTCTTCCAACCTCGTCATAATTTTACAGATAATGACAATTATAAAAAAGCAATAATGGAATATGGTGCATTAGATATTTCATATTCTAATTTTGATGGTGCACCTTATTACAATGATAAGACCGCAGCGCAATATCAGAATGTAACTCTAGATCAAAATCATGAGGTTGCTCTTGTTGGATGGGATGACAATTATTCAAAAGACAATTTTTTAATTACTCCTCCGGGAGATGGGGCATGGATAATTAAAAACAGCTGGGACACTAACTGGGGAAAAGACGGATACGGATATATTTCCTATTATGATGTAGGTATTTTTAATTACACCTATACAGTAGCTTTTATTATGAATAATACTGAAAATTACACGACAAATTACCAGACGGATTTATCAGGATATTTAAACTTTGATAAATATAATAAGGATGTAAGCTATTCAAACACATATAAAAGCAATGGAAATGAGCTCATCAGCGGTGTTGGTACTTACTTCGGCAATGAAGGTGAAAACTATTCACTTGATGTCTATGTAAATGGACAGCTGAAACACACACAAAATGGAACTGCGCCATACTACGGATTCCATACAGTTAAATTAACTAAAGAAATTCCGGTTAAAAAGGGCGATACCTTTAAAGTAGAAATGAAAAAGAAAAGCATTCCTAAATTAAGTTTTTCAAGACAGCATTACTTGAAAAATACAACATTTGTAAACACTGGTGACGGATGGAAAGACATATCCCTTGAAAATAAAACCGTATCCTTAAAAGCATATACAAAAAATCAGCCATAGATTTAATGGATTGAGGTATCGTTAAATTAATGACTGGATTTGTGGTGAATTACAAAGAAGGATTAATTTACTTAATCCTTTTCTTTTTTTTAAATTGCTTATTATTAAAGTTTAAGGTTTCTTTAACCGTATATATGGATAACATAACAAATTTTAATTTTCAGGTCACTTCCGGATGTTCAATGCCATGCATGAATTAATTTTCACCATTTTTTAAATCTTTGTTTAATTTGCAAACAGAGTAACTATTAGAAGTTGAGATTAACTTCTCAACACCTTTTTTTATTTTTGAATTCTTTTTAGTGTTTTTCACATTTTTCATCATTATTTTTATAATTTTTCGCAAAAAAAGCTTTTTTATTCCTTAAAATCACTATATATATCTTTTGATAAAATTTTAACTATATTTTAGGCATTTATTTAATTAACGGCTTAAAATGGGGGAAAATTATGAGGAGAAAGTTTTTAATATTAATTTGTCTGATTTTGTTTATTGTTTCTGTTGCCGGTGTTTCAGCATCAGAAGATGCAAATCAGACAGTTGATGAGACATTAAGTGTTTCAGCAATTGATAATGCAGATCAGACAAATGATACATTAGGCGTATTTGAGAATGTTGATGAGTTAAGTGCAAAAGATGATGGAACTTTCACGGCACTGCAGAAAAAGATTGATAATGCTTATTATGGTTCCACTATAACTTTGGAAAATGACTATAAATATGATGAAGGTTTTACTAGTGATGGCATTAAAATCTCATCTGATAAAAAATTAACTATTGATGGAAATGGATATGCAATCGATGGAAATAATATGGCTAGAATATTTAATATTAGTGGAAATGTTGTTTTAAAAAATATTGTAATTCAAAATGGTAAAAGTAACAATAATGGTGACGGCGGTGCAATTAATGTTGAGGCTGAATCAATTATTAGTTGTATTCATTGTACTTTCATAAATAACACTGCTGATGATGATGGTGGTGCAATTAATGTTAAGGCTGAATCAATTATTAGTTGTATTCATTGTAATTTCATAAATAACACTGCTGATGGTGGTGGTGCAATTAGTGTAGTTCATAGAAGTAATATTTCAATTAGTGATTGTACATTTATTAATAATGGAGTTCCAAATTTAGCTAATGATGCTGGAGGTGCTATTTATATTTTTTATGCTAATTGTAGAATAACTAATTCTATATTTGAAGATAACTACGCAGTTAGGGGCGGTGCTATTTATGCTGCAGGTGACGATGCAAGTATTGTTGTTGATACTTCAGAATTTACAAATAATTTAGCATATAATTATGGTGGTGCTATTTTCTGGAATTGTAGGGGAAATATTACTAATAGTAAGTTTACAAAAAATACAGCAGTAAATCATCATGCTGATGCAATCTATTTAAGCATTAACCATAATAAAATTCTAAATAATTGTGATTTTATCAATAAATATCGTGTTGATGATTCCATATATTTTCCTAGAACTTATGTTAGTACTGAATTAACTCTTTCTAATTTGAATTTTAAGAATGATTTAAACGATTATGGGGGCTTAATTTCTGTAAAAGATAATATATTAACCTTTGGTGGGGTTGGTGATGTCGTGCCTAGTAAAAATGTTGTTGTTAGTATTGGGGGTAAAACATATGAGGATTCATTAGAACCTAAGGGTATTGTAGAAATAGATTTGAGTGGTTTGCCTGGTGGAGTTTATGATGCAAGAATTTCTTATGATAATTATTTGAACATTAATTTACCAATAACTATTGAATCATCAACTGTTTTGGATGTCCCTGATGTTACTAAAGATTATGGTGGTCCTGAGAGGTTGGAAATTACTTTAACGGAATCTGGTTCTCCTATTGCTAGTGCTGATGTTAATATTAATATTAATGGTGCTGACTACACTAGAACGACTGATGCTAATGGTAAGGCTTCTTTGGGTTTAAACCTGAATGCTGGAAATTATGATGCTGTTGTAACTTATAATGATATTTCAACGACTGCTAAGGTTGTTATTAATAAGTTGGCTACTAAAAATACTTTGTCTTATACTAAGAATTCCCATAATAGTGTTACTTTAAGTGCTTTGATTGATCCTTCAACTGCTTCAGGTGATGTGGTATTTACTGTTAAAGGTAAGGATTATTCTGCTAAGGTTAATGGCGGTAAGGCTACCTATACTTTAAACAATTTGGCTGTTGGTTCATATTCTGCTGTGGCAAAGTATAAAGGTGATGTTAATCATAAGGAATCTTCTTCCAATTCTGTTAAGTTTACTGTTGAGGATGTTAATGTTGATGTGAGTGCTCCTGATTTAACCAAGTATTATCATGGTCCTGAAAGGTTTGTCGTAACCGTTAAAGAAGATAATAAACCTGTAGTGGGCAAGAATGTAACTATTAATCTTAATGGTGTTCCTTATAAGAGGCTTACTGATGCTAATGGTCAGGCTTCAATGGCAATCAACTTGAACAGCGGTGTTCATACTGCAGTCTCTGAATTTGAAGGTATCAAGGTTCAGTCAACTATTACTGTTAAGCCGACTGTTTCCGGAAACAATGTAACCAAGATGTACAGAAACGATACACAGTACTATGCTACATTTCTTGATACTGGCGGTGAATTATTGAAAAATACTGATGTTAACTTCAACATTAATGGTGTTTTCTATACAAGAACTACCGATAATCAGGGTGTTGCAAAAATGAACATCAATCTGCTTCCTGGAGAATATGTTATTACTGCAATTAATCCGGTGTCTACAGAACAGTCAGGAAATCTCATTAAGGTATTGCCTTCAGTAGTAACATATGACTTGACTAAATACTACAAAAACGCATCCAAATTGACCTTTAAATTGCTTGACAGTAAAGGAAATCCTGTCGGTGCAGGTGTAAGCGCAACAATAAATATCAACGGAGTATTGTATACAAGACAGTCAGACGCTTCAGGATACGTCAGCATGAACATTAACCTGAATCCTGGAACCTATATTGCTACAATTAACTATAATGGATTGATGGCTTCAAGTACCGTTAAAGTGTTGCCTATTTTGGAAGCCAATGATATTTCAATGAAATATCGTGACGGCACCAAGTTCGAAGCTAAACTGTTGGACGGTCAGGGAAAACCTAATGCAAACCAGACAGTCACATTCAACATCAACGGTGTAATGTACAACAGAATAACCGATGACGGAGGTATTGCCCGTTTGGCTATTAATCTGATGCCTGGAGAATACATTATAACTTCAATGTATGAAAACGGCGCTACAATTTCAAACAGAGTAACAATTAGAAGTTGAGATTAACTTCTCAACTAATTTTTTCTTTTTTTCGAACAATTTTCAGATACAATATTCTTTAATTTGGCTATTATTAAATGAATAGTTTTTTTCATTACTGTAGTTTAAATTGTCATGAATTGTAAATATTAAATTCATTACACTTTAATCATAAAATTCTTTTAGTATATGTGAATCCTAACAAATTTTAATTCGATTGTATAATGCATCATTGCGTCTGTATGAAACGGTGCAAAAATTTCAAAGACGGTTATTATTAAAAGTTGAGATTATCTCTCAACTATCTTTGAATATTTTTTAATATTTTTTAAATTTTAGTCTAAATTATTCTTACTTTTTTAATTTTAAATATAAAAATTTTAGTATTCCTTAAAATAACTATATATTTATATATCTTTTTATAAATTATAGTGTATACATGATATATTTTTTTTATATAATAAGGTATTAATTATGGGTGAATAATATGAAAAGAAAATTTTTAATTTTTGCAATAATGATTTTCATAATTGCTATTGGTGCTGTTAGTGCACAAGACATTAATAATGATACTGTAGTCAGCTATGAAAATCAAAATATTGGGGAATTGTCAACAGTTGATGTTAATGAGAAAACTGCTGATATTTTGCAAAATGATTCTAATTCTGAAATATCAGTTTTAGGTGAAGATAAAGTTGT
>JAEIGA010018697.1_pt1 | contig 10564 bp, 8 predicted proteins | sample 9270691 | NCBI WGS metagenome assembly JAEIGA01 (sample SAMN17057246, study PRJNA624740) | gut metagenome | biome: biome; isolation source: fecal sample | host: Bos grunniens | place: China: Xizang | collected 2019
ACCAAGAAACAAAAGAATGTCATCTTCAAGGCATTTGCCGAACGGATGCTCCTTGATGGACACGGATGCTCGTTCTGTAAGTATTTTACCGTAAAGGGCGAATGCAAGCAATGCCTATCCTGCGATCAGTACTGCAACTGCGAACTTACTGACTCCGAAACTAAAAATTGGTATTGGGCGGAGGTTGAAGCCGCCTTGAACAATAAAGTTTAACAATCTAAAACAACAAAACAATGATGGGGTTTAATGGAGGTACGACGTACACCTCTCTCCAGAACTTTCAGTCGAAGGCAGATGCCTTGCATTATGCTATCGAGTTTACGGCAACATTAGCTTGCGATGGTGGTCGCAAAGCAGAATATGAGGCCGCGCAGGAGTTGTATGATTTCATCTGTAAGAACGTACAGCTTCCGGATGTGACACCTAACCCGATGGATGAGATCACGCATTTGTTGCGCGAGAATATTGCATCGGCGGTGAAGGATAAAGCAATGGATCAAGATTCACATTAGCACATGCAGCACCTCTACGGAATAGCCATCCTCATTGTAGGATGTGGCGCATTGATCGGAATTATCCTTTGGCTGGAAAGCATTGTCACGAAGGCCGAAAACAAATTTAAAAACCTTAAAACTATGGAAGAGAAGAAGAATTGCATCGAGCACGCAGAAAACCCGAAAATGTACACCGAGGCCGAGCTGGTCAGCTTTGGCAACTACCTACTGGAGCAGGTTCGCTCGTGGAAACGAGTTGAGGAAATTGAAGATCCTAAGCTACTCCACGTTGTCGGCGATTGGGATATCGCCAACTGGAGAGAATCGATGAAGTAAAAGCCATGCAACTCCGCCTCTATTGGGGTGTCCTCGGTGGTTGTTGGGGTTGCTGTTTGCCGATGTAGCTCAGCGGTAGAGCACCTGATTTGTAATCAGGCGGTCGTGGGTTCGAATCCCACCGTCGGCTCTGCGTTGCTTGGAATTTTGGCGTGTGCCCTTGTCGGGGTACGGGTGGGGATAAGAATGCTAAACTCGTTAAAACGCATCTCGGATCGTTTGCTTCCATGTCACAGTTTGCGAGTGGTGCCTAAACCGTCCGAGCGTAAAAATTATGCGGAATTCTTATCAAAGACTGGCAGTCGGAAAGACGACATTTAGGGCCTTTAGCTCAGTTGGTCAGAGCAGCGGACTCATAATCCGAAGGTCGTCGGTTCAAGCCCGGCAAGGCCCACAATCGAATAGTTAAATGTATTAGCTATGGAGAAACAGTGTATTGTGTGTGGAGAGGTCAAGGATATAGAGTCCTTCCCACCTAACAGAAGAATGCCTGATGGCCATTTGGGTTGGTGCATGGATTGCTTTAAGAAAAGAGGGCTGCCAAATGTTGAGGTGCCTCTGATAACTCCCGAGGCAATCAAGGCCCGTAAGAGAAAGAAGTATGCCAAGCAGCGTGAACGAGCAAGCTACAAAGAGTATCAGCATGCTTACCGCAGAAGGCCCGAAGTGAAAGAGAAGTATCGGCAGCGCAATGAGGCGTACCGTAATCGTATAAAACAAGAGAAAGATGACCTATCAAGAGGCGCAGCTGATTCGCAGAACAGCGATAGCTAACATGCAACCACGCAAACCGACACCCGAGGATGAGAAGTTGGTGCCTATAGCAATTCGAATGCTCACTTATATTGCAGTGCTTAACTATGTGTCGTGCGATCCCGTTGAGGAACTGACGGCTTCTCATCTGTATAAGCAACGTGTCAAGCAGCAGGTAAATCGTTCGAGCGAGTTGGTGTGCAAGGTGCACGCCGAGGCTTACCAGATGTTGAGGAGAATTAGTGCGCGAGCCAGCGAGCAGTATAACGACCGCATGGAGTCCATGTATGCAAAGATTCAGTCGGCAGTTCTTCTCCCTCCTCCGGAGCGAGCTTATAATATCTTCTGCTCACTTTGTAGGCTCATAGAGAAGGATAACATAGCCATTGGTGGACGATATGATTTTCAGCCTGCCAAGCGGCTATATACGCTCCCAAGCACGTTATCCTGCGCCGGCTTGAAGGATTATCGCATAGATCGTATTATTGAAATAGCCGTCGAGCACCTTTAGGATTCGCCATTTGCTTGAATATTAAGTAGTTAGAAAATACGCCCGATCGGGTTGAGGCCCTGTTATTATTAACCCAATAGTTTTTATTTTGTTTTCTGTTTGTGCCTCGCCTGATTAGGCGTATTTTGTGTTTGTAAGGCTCAAAAAACTCTATAGAAGAGCACGGTGAAGTCCAGCAAAGCAATCCCCTGCACAAAACCGTGCACACTACTTTGTAGTGTGAGATACGAAAAACGGAGGAATCTGTGCAGCGTTTTGTGCAGTTTCCTCCGTTTTTGTGCAGTTGTGAACAATGCTCGTTATCTCAGCCTGTGCAGGAAGCGCAGGTAGTACTCCATGTCAAAGCCCGATAAAGCGAAGTTGTGCGTTACATTTACCTCTAAAACTATACGGAAATAACGCGCCGAGCAAGATGTCCTGCGGATGGTAAGCGTATGGTTGCTCGTAAGAGTAGAGATATCTCGCAAGGTAACCCACGATACGAGATCGGATGAGGCTTCAATGGTGATGTGTAACGGCTGTGCTGCATCTACCTCAATTCGCGGGATGAGCGTTTCCATCCGCTTAAACTCCATCGACCCGAGCTTGATTGGGCGTGACACTAAGCAAATCTTCGAGGTGCTGCCCTCGCTACGCATCTCCTCGTTGCAATCGAATACGCGGAATAGGTCGCCAATCAAAACAATATCCCGAGAATTCATCTGGAATAACTTCTCTGAGCCGGACACCCAGCTGCGCGTGGACCATGTTTGGTTGCCAAGAGAGAATATATAGGCGTTTGGCCACTTCGCGTTGCCGTTTTCGTCTTTATCGAGGTTATAGATGATCACCTCTTCATACTTCGGCTGATGCGTTAGGTGGGCCGTTTTCCAAAAGTCAAGCTCCGGCACATTGAATTGGTCGTTCAGCGCCTCCGATATCAGGGATGTTCCGCTCGAATGGAGAGCGCGCAGACCGCGGGAGGTGATGTAGAGCAGGTTGGCATTGACGGCCAGCGTGTCGGGGTTGATCGCCTGGTCGTAGAAGCGTGGCAGATTAAAGTCGTAGAGCACATCGCCACTTCCTGAGTGCATTACCCAGATGCCCTCCTTTGCAAATACATACAAAGGGAACTCTCCGATCTTTGTGTCCGAAAGTTCTATCGCAGCTGAATTTACAGCGATGATCTCATTCTCCTCCGTGCCTATTGCGTAAGTGTTACCTAACGGAAATACAAATGGGTTGTTTGGTGCCGATACGCGCATAACATTGTTGCGCGTGTAGGTGGATTTGTCCATGAATTCATCGCTACTGCGGTTGTGGTGTTGCGCAATAGTTGAGAAGTATGCCGAATATTTCACTATCTTCCGAAAAGGCGCATTGTTGATCGGCGTATCAATAGTTTCATCTTCTGAGAAAAAGTCATATACTTCTCCATATTCTTTGTCGTTTACAGCGTAAGCAAAGTTGTTTTCTATAGCCTCTTGAAGTTCAAATCGCTCTTGCCCATACATTGGGTCGTTGTAGATGTATTTTGCTCGATAATCGGGGTATGACAGTATTTTGTTCGGAATCAAATGTTCTGTCAAGGATCCCGGAGTGAAACATCTGGCAAAGAACGATTGATTGTCGATTGATACTTCAGTTGTTGAAGCTGCTAGTTGTTCTGAGTTTTCGGGGAGCCATGCTCGTCCAAATCCCTCAAATAGTGTAGTTGTTAATGTTCCTATAGTGTGAACGCGGTTATTGTACTCTTTAGCGTTCTCAAAGAATATTTGATGCGCATCCAGCGATTGGTAAACGGTTTTCGCTTCAATATTTCGTAGGAGTTCTGCGGTAATATACATCGTGTATTTCCCATCAGGTAAAAACTCGCTTATAGGTATAGTCTTCAGAGGGTAGAATGGTTGTTCTGGAAGCTTATTGTCTGCAAACAAGTCATTGGCAGAGGCCATGTAATCTAACCAAAATGTATCAATGGCGTTAGCTGTCTTTTTGTACTCTGCTCGTCTTTCCGATAGCAGCTTGAGTTTTTTGATGTCCCATATTGGATGCACTCTTGTAGAGTATATTTGCACCGAATCTAATAGCGAATAATCAATGTCAGGATCAATAGAAATTGTGATCATCGGGGATATTGCAAAAGACCACGGAAACACATGGTCGATATTTGTTTTTGCGTATAGATCTTTGATGTATATATCCCCGTCACCGTACAATGTGGGTACGTTAAATTTCCTTGCTTCCTGATAGATGTTATGGTAAAACGTCATGCCGCTTTTTCCGTGGGAGAATGGCTCGGAGGACGATATATTGAGAGCGCTTTGAGCTATCAACTCGCCATCTTTGGTTTTAAATACGGCGAAATAGCAAATTTCCCCCCAGAATGTATCTTCTGAGTGAAACGTGGGGATTGCAAAAATATCGCTCTCGCTTGAGTATAATTTTATTGCGTGAATATCTTTTCCCAACGAATCATCGGTGAATGTTTCGAACGGTTTAATATATGAATATTCACCTGAGGGTGTCAATTCTTTTGACGTGGAGAGCTTTTTTGCCTGTCTGACGATAGGGGGAGATGGTAGTTTGAACGCATTATATTGGCCGTTGTTCAGGTAGTAATAATGAATTTTCTTGTTGGTAATATTGGTAACTATTAAGATTTTCCCAAAATGCGAAATCGTGAAATTGCCACCATAATAACCGATACCCTGGAGAACTGAAGCCTTGCCATCTTGTATCCGAACGCGAAGTATGCTTGCTCCATCCTCGTAGTCCTCTTTCGATAAGATAAGATATATATTTTCCTCGTCGGCAGGGTGTTGATACACGCCAATGATCTTCTCGGGGGCTATTGAGTTGTCAATGGCAACCTTGGGGATTTCGTCAAATTGCGAGTAGTGAGCATATTTAGGGTCGGCGCCTGCTGGGGATGATATTGAAACACCTATAAGGATGTCGTATTTCACCTCGATTTGTGCAGTTGTTTCGCCTTTCGGAATAGTTGTAGTCGTTGTTGCCGTATGTACACCATCTACGTCTCCCCATGTAGCCGTTACGACGATTAAGGGCATAGAGATAGGGTGTTCTGATGTTACTGTTCCGTCCGGAGACACCGTGATCAGAGTCGGGGTTTTTAGTAGGTGAGCCCAATTCTTCTCTAAAAACGGCTTTACATCGCGCCAAGCGTCTCCGGAATAGCGCAGGTTGTGAAGTTCCTGCATGGCCCCATCCTTGACCTGCGTGTCGGTGGTGGATGTGTCGAGCCCCAATATGGGTATCGACACTCGTTGTCTGTTGTTATTCATTGCCTTTGGATTTAAGTTGTTGCTCGATTTGTTCGCGGATAGCTTCGCGTCGCGATCGCTGGGTGCTCTGGCGCTCCTTCTCTTCGTTCTCGGTTTGGTTATCAATGCCGGTTACGGTAAGTAGCATGCGCATCATGGAGGTAAAGTCTTTGTTGGGTATCATTCGAATGTCGCACTCCTTGAAGCGGCGCAGTAGTTCCTCGGCGCCAAGCATGCGCGCCTCAATAATTTTAGCCACAAAAGCGTCGCCCGATATGCGTTCAGCGTCGATAATTTTCTGATTCAGCTCCTCGCTAATCTGCTGCTCGGTATCGAGAAGTGCATCTTTCTCCTCCTCGGGTAGCTTGTCCCAGGCTCGCTTGACATACATGCGACTCACTCCAAACTCTTCGCCGACCTGCACCGCGTTCCTGGTCTGCGCAAAACGGTACATCATCGCCTTGTTGCGCTCCTCTTTCGATAGCACGTCTTCTGTGGCCTTTTTCTTGGAACTCGGCCTTCTCTTTTTTTTCATTTTTGCGAAATTTATTTACCCTTTTCACGGTCAAAGTTAGTTATATTTATTTACATTTGAGCGATTTGGTAAATAAATAACGCAATGAAATCGAATATTTCAAAAACAATTGCAGCGCTGTGGATTATCCCCGTTTTTATGTGCGCTGTTGCAATCTTTTTCGATGCTCCCGAATGCGCTTTTGGCGTTGATGATTTGACCCAGGGATGGCTCCCCGTTGTCATGGCTGCAATCAGTGCAGCGTCTGCAATTGGTTCGGCCGCGATGGGTAATCAGCAAAAACGAAAGACACGCAAAACACTGGATGATCGCCAGCGTAAGTTGGATGCTTGGCGCGACCAGGAACTGGGGATGAGTTACCTTGACCGTGCTGATGCACAGGCCGCACAGCGAATGATTAAAGAAGCATTGGATGAGAATATGAAGTCGCTTAATTCGGATGCAATCAAGACGGGTATGACCGATGAGGCCAAGGCGGCGGCAGCCTCGAAGATGACCAGGAGCTATGCCGATGCAGTTTCGCGTATTGCCGGCCTTGGTGAACAGCACCGACAACGAGTGCGTGATCTCTACCTGCAGCAGTCGGGCGATATCGCGAATCAGCAACTTGCTCTCAACTCCACTTCCGGAGCGCAAAACACATTCGATGCCATCGGTCAGGTGGCTGGGTCTCTCGGCTCCATCGTCGGCAGCTACACGAAAGCCCCAACCGAAGCCCCAACCGAAGCCCCAACCGAAGCCCCAACCGAAACTGCGCCCGTATCAACTCGCGCAGGCGAATTAGCTGCATCAGGTTATCTACCCAACGATCCTATTCAAGAGAATAAATACAAACTGAAAATATAAGATGACGCAAGCTGAGAAAGACAAGAAGAGCCAGGAGCAGGTAATCAAGCAGGCTCCTGAGCTCACGCAATACGCAGAGCAGACCGCAGAGGCGGTGGAGGAGAAAAGGCGCCAAGAAGAAGGCGGAATCTATGCGCAGTTGCAGCGACGCCTACAAACTGCCACGCAAAATCGTGACCGTGCAGCTCGTCGTTGGCGTGACAGCTATGAGAAGACAGGGGACGTGATGCGCAGCTTTGTGCCCAAACCCAAGGATACCGGTGATGAGCAACGTCGCCTGAAGCGCATTGCCCTTGGCCAGGCTATCGGTCAGCTCGTCGGTGCTCTTGGTGCCGGTGTGGTGGGCGCGACTACCGAGGGTTGGACGCCTGCAGCATCGCCTGCAGGCTTGTATAATCCTGCGGCTGCTCGTTTGCAGCAGCTCCGCGAGCAGGAGGATAGAGATATTCGTGATTATAACAACCTGATGGCTAAAATTCAACAGTCACTGGCCGCAGGTGATCAGGCCGTAGCAGAGCAGGAATTTATAAAGGCCGCGGGTGATGTGACTAACCTTGAAAAATTGATAGCAGACATCGCGCAAGCACGCTTGAGGGAGGATGGTTTGACCAAGCGTCACAAGATAACCACTGACAGTAGAATTTATCTAGCCGGTCAGAATAACGAAACTAAGATTGAGGTTGAGAAGATTAAAGCTGCGGCCAAAGGTAGTAAAGGCGCATCATCGGAGCCTGGCGAAGACCCTGTTATGACGGCTGCTTTGCTGCCTGAAAAGAAGACAACTACGAGAACTAATGAGGATGGTGAGGTGACTACTACGACCAGTTCTCGCACAAGCTACTCAAAGGTGGAGCAGAATGCCGCTGCGGCTCTTGGTAAAGATCTGAAGCAATACGGAGTGACTCCATCGCAGGCAAGACGGCTTAGAGGAGCCGTAGAGAACACTACCGCCACATGGGGTACTATAATCTACTACCTCCAGCAGGGATATAGCGCAGACTATATCGCGGATCTGATTATTGGTGATCAATCAAAATAGAGTAAGGCAATGAGTAAACAAGCAACGGGTTTTAATCAGCCCGAGATAGACATAGACGTACTTATGGGTCGCAAGCCCATTCCGACTTCGGGCACGCAGCCTCAGGCTCCGGTTACGCAGAATGGTAACGGCTCAGCTGTCGATATGGATGTGTTGATGGGTCGCAAACCGATTCCGACTGCAGGTGGTCAGCCTGAGCCAAGCGAGTCGTCTGAGGTCGTTGAAATTCCCAATAATCCGGACGCTGCGTTCGATGTCTTTTTAGGGTCGAAGATCGATTTATCGCCCGAGGCAATTCGTGAGCGAACGGAATCTTCCGCCAGCCCATTCGCAAAAGGTATACGCGATGCTGTGGGCTCCGTGCAGGCGCAAGGAGGGTATAATCCTGTATTGGGTAAGGATGCGGTTGCTCAAGCGGCTCAAAAGAAGGTATATCAACCGCTAAACAAAAATCTTGCAGATGCGGTACAGGGGATCATAGATCACCCCGATTTGCGAGGATATGAGCTTAACGCGGATAATTTGGATACATATCTGAAAACCGAAGAGGAGCACGCTTCTTGTGAGGAGGTTTTGCGCGATCGCTATGGTGATACGGAGGTTTTGGTAAGTGACCTTTCAACCATATCCAGACCGATGGAGAGCGGCGAGGAGATTCTGCGCAGCGTGGTGTTTACTCACAATGGCGAGAATATAGAGATACCGATCGGGCTTGCCGAGGATTGGGTAGCTCAACACAACGCCGAGGTGTTGCACAATGAGAACTTCCGAGAGGATCCTGAGTATCGTAATCGGTGGTTCTTAAGTAATTTGGGTATTTCGGAGCAGACATACCGCAATGAGGTCGCTGCAGATCTCGAGAATCGCCTGCAAGAGTTGCGCAAAAAGGTTGTTGCCACTCTTCCCGCTCAGCATACGCGCGGTGGATATACAGCTATTGGTGCTGCTGCCAACAAACCATCATCGGGCGCTCCGGTATCCCTTGAGAAAATCGACAAGGCGCTCAAGGTGGTCAATACTTTGCGAAAAAATAATTTTGGCGCCGGTCTTAAAGAGGGCTTTGAACCTGCGGATATCCTTACATTAGGCGTTAGCGGTATAGGTGAGAATGTAGCACTCCTTAATGCGCTCAACAAGTCCGCGAGTGGCAAGAAGCTCACAACTTCCGAGCAAGCCTTGGTGGAGGCCTGGGACATCCAGAACGAGGCCGAGGAGGTTATCGATACGTTAGGAGGTCGCAAGAGGGGAGCGAAGGTCGGATATGGCGTTTCGCAAGCCTTAGGGTTTATGGCCCAGACAGCCGGAACGGGCGGAATCGCCTCGTTTGCGACAAAGGGCATTAGTCGCGCAGCTGCTCGAACAGCCTTGCTGCGCGCAACCAATATGGGCGTCAATAAATCGATTAAGGAGGGACTTCGCTATGGCGGATTGAAGGTTGCCGAGAGCGCAGTTGGCGCTGCCGCTCGAACGCCTTTTATGGGTTTTACCTATCAAAACTACACTGATAAGCGCTTCAATCAATTTCAGGTCAAGGAGCGTGTCGATGAGGCTACCGGCGAGATAAGTAAGTATATCGACAAGCAGGAAGCTTCTGCATTGCGTGATGCAGCGCACGCGGTCCTTGAGTCGTACTTTGAAAACCAGTCGGAGGATGTCGGAGGCCTGATAGACTTTGGTATTACGTCATTCGCTCGCGCGCTCCCCTTGAAAGGCTTATTGCGAAATCGCGCAGCTGAGGCTTTGAGAGGGCCTGTGAAAAATGGCGCGATGAAGTTGATCAAGGAGGGCGTTAAGCTTCATAGTATCATTGGCGAGACGCTTTCCGAGGCGTATGGTGATGCTATGGTTAATTTGCTTACCGCCAACAATGAAGGTTGGAAACAGATGGCGACATCCGAGTACTGGTGGGAACTCGGCCAGGTTTCGTCGATTCTTTCCGGTGGTTTCTGGGTGGCGAATAAGGGTGTCAATGCTTTAGCATACAAGGATGAACGCAAGGCAATCAACAAGAATTTGGAGCAGCGCAAGAAAGCCTTATCTCGTATTGAGGACGACAACCTTAAGAAAGAACTTACCGAGGCAACGCTTACAGATGATTTGATTGACCGTAGCAAGCGATTAAGCGGTCTCGATTGGTCGAACTTCAGTAGGGAGGATATGGCCAATGCTGTTGATTTTATCGATGCCCAAACACGCCTCGATGTGATGCGTGAGGGCGCAACGGAATCACGTCGCTTGGCGCGTATCATGCCGGCCATCGACGAGGTGAAGAAGTTAGCCGATGGCGGTGCTCTCGATGATGAGCAGGCCGCTGCAAGCCTTGCAACGATATACAGCGACCTGTTCCGCACGCAGGAGAATCAGCGCACACTCAATATCCTCACGGATCGTATCAAGGTAGCAGCAGATGCAGGTATCAGCGCAGATAAGATTAACGACATCCTCCGTGGTGCCGGCTTGACGGTGTTTAACCCGGGCGATGAGATCGAGACGCTGACCGGTGATCGTGCTATTGTTGATAAGGTTCTGCCTGGAGCCTATGAGATTGTAAACGACGAAGGTGTTCGCGCAGTCGTGAGCTTTGAGGAGGTGCTGCAGAATGCCCCTGAGATACGACAAATTCAGCAGGAGTCGCAGCAACCCGTGACGCAATCGGAGTCGGCACCCGAAATCAATCCGCAGGTTGAGCAGGCTGTTGAAGTGGCACGCCAGGAAGCCGCGGATATCATCAATAAGGATGATAGCACCGTTTACGAGGTTGAGACCGATGATGGCATCACCGGA
>JAEIGA010018698.1_pt1 | contig 10564 bp, 10 predicted proteins | sample 9270691 | NCBI WGS metagenome assembly JAEIGA01 (sample SAMN17057246, study PRJNA624740) | gut metagenome | biome: biome; isolation source: fecal sample | host: Bos grunniens | place: China: Xizang | collected 2019
AAATCTTAAGAAAATGGCACATAAGAAAGGTGTAGGTAGTTCTAAGAACGGACGCGAATCGGAAAGCAAACGACTCGGCGTTAAGATTTTCGGTGGTCAATATGCTAAAGCTGGCAACATCATCAAACGTCAACGTGGTACAGTTCACCACCCAGGTTTGAATGTTGGTATGGGCAAAGATCACACTCTTTATGCTCTTGTTGACGGAACAGTACTCTTTACCGAAGGTAAAAACGGTCGTCGTTTCATCAACATCACTCCTGCTGAAGCATAAGCGACCCGCTTAATTTCAGACAAAACATCACAAAAGGCGACTTCATTAACTTTGAAGTTGCCTTTTTGATTTTATTAAAAGAATAACTCATTCAACATCATAATAACATGAAACACTTACGCTATATTTCATCAATTGCAATAATATTATTTGCAGTTATCGCACAAGCCACAACCCCTTCTCTAAAAATAACTCAAGGGAAACGCGAATCAACAACCAACGCCCAACACACCGTTGTAGGCGTAACCGATCCCGGCAACAAAGCATTTATTAACGGCAAAGAGGTACACGTTTACAAGACTGGCTCTTTTGGCGATATCGTTACCCTCAACGAAGGTGACAATACCATAACCATTACAACAAAAAACACCACTGAATCAAACAATCAAACAATCAATATTACTTACAAAAATATAGACCGTACTGCTGTTACATCTAACACTCCAATAGCCAAACCCAAAACCAACCCTATAAGTCCGGCACTCAACATTAAGACACTCCCCGATGCATATCTACAATTCGGAGACGGAAGCGATAGATTAGGTGGCTCTAAAATGGGATATATAAATGCAGAAATCCCACTAAAAGCTATCGGACAAAACGACAAGCTATACCTCGTTCAACTTTCAAAAAATCGCGTAGCATATATTCCTAAAGAATACACCGCTGAAACTCTTGAACGAGCCGAGACTGACAATTCGGGAAGTTGGTCTATATCACAAGCCAACAACACCGACCGCATTTCAATCACCCTCCCCACTCGTCACGCTTATCAATCTTGGACCCAACTCGACCCCACTACTATATGCGTGGACATATTTGGAATAACCAATAACAGCAATTGGATTACACAACGAGGAGATTTGGGTATGATTGAATATGTTGATTGGAGTCAAGTTGACAGCGACATTCTTCGTGTAATTATAAAACTCAAAGATAAGTACTCATGGGGCTATTCTATCGGTTACGAAGGAAATAACATTGTTATCAATGTGAAGCATTGCCCATCGCTTCGTCTCAAAGACCTCACTATTGGCCTCGATGCCGGACACGGAGGCAAATACCCAGGTGCAATCGGAGCTTCGGGATTGAAAGAAAGCTTTGTGAACCTCGACATAATACAACGCATTAAGCAAATCCTTGAAAAGAAAGGTGCAAAAGTTATCCTTTCACGCGACAGCGATGTTGACATCACTATGGCTCAACGCAAACAGATATTCCTTGACGGAAAAATCGATTTAATGATGTCGATACATAACAATGCCGGTGGCTCTCCAATCAAAGAAATGGGCACAAGCACATATTATAAAAGCATTACTAACCGCGATCTCGCACAATGCGTACTCAATCGTATGCTCGACCTTGATGTCCGGAATTTCGGATTGACCGGCAACTTCAACTTCTCACTCAACGCTCCCACCGAATACCCCAACCTTCTTCTCGAGGCATTATTCATGAGTAGTCTCTCCGAAGAAGAAAAACTTGCCGACCCAAATTTCCGCCAACGCATTGCCGAACAAACAGTAAAAGGCATTGAAGACTACCTTAAACTCGTAAAACAATCAAAGAAATAAGAAGAAAATGTTATTAACAGCATACTTCTCAAAATATCATTCAACTTTTTTCTTAAAACATTTGATTATAAGCAACTAAATTCGTACCTTTGCAGTCCGATTATGTCCAATTAATAACCCCGACATGTCAATATGGCGATACTTCTGGCCGAGTATCGGCATTTTTGCGGTCAATTTATTTAACTATTAATCAAACATTTAACGTGGATACTTTAAGTTACAAAACCGTATCACCTAACGCTCAAAGCGTAAATCGCGAATGGGTCGTTATCGATGCAACAGACCAAGTTCTTGGTCGTCTTTGCGCTAAAGTTGCGAAAATTCTTCGTGGCAAGCACAAACCATCTTATTCACCAAACGTAGAATGTGGTGACAATGTAATCATCATCAATGCCGAAAAAGTAGTTCTTACAGGCAACAAGATGACAGACAAAACTTACCTCCGTTACACAGGTTACCCCGGTGGTCAACGTGAAGCTACTCCTGAAATTCTTATCAAAAAGTCTTTCAACAAGCACATCAAACCAGGTTACCACCCATTGTACCTTCAAACTATCAAAGGTATGCTTCCTAAAAATCGTCTTGGTCGTCGCATTATTGGCAACCTTCACGTGTATAACGGATCTGAGCATCCTCATGCAGCTCAAAACCCTAAAGTTATTGACATCAACACAATTAAATAATTGAAGTATGGAAACAGTTAACGCAGTAGGCCGTCGTAAAGCAGCCATCGCACGAGTAATCGTTAAAGAAGGTAATGGTTCTATTACCATTAACAAGCGCCCCCTCGAAGTATACTTCCCTTCTTCTATACTTCAATATATCGTAAAACAACCACTTTCAACTCTTGACGTTGTTGAAAAATATGACATCAAAGTAAACCTTGATGGTGGTGGTTACAAAGGTCAAGCAGAAGCACTTCGTCTTGCTATTGCACGTGCCCTTGTAAAAATCAATCCAGAAGACAAACCAGCATTGCGTGCTGAAGGCTTCATGACTCGCGACCCACGTTCTGTTGAACGCAAAAAGCCAGGTCAACCAAAAGCTCGCAAACGCTTCCAATTCTCAAAACGTTAATATTTTTGGTGTGTTATCCACACCAATATATTATAAAGTGTTTAGTATCTAAATCTTTGAGATGGACACGTTCCCTACTCATTGATTGTAATTATTAAGAACGTAAACAATATTATTAAAAAAATGTCAACACCAACATTTGAACAACTACTCGAAGCAGGTTGCCATTTCGGTCACCTTAAAAGAAAATGGAATCCTGCTATGGCTCCTTACATCTTCATGGAGCGCAATGGTATCCACATTATCGACCTCTACAAGACTGTAGCTAAAGTTGAAGAAGCAGCTGCAGCCCTTAAGAGCATAGCTAAATCAGGCAAAAAAGTGCTTTTCGTTGCTACTAAAAAGCAAGCTAAGCAAGTTATTGCCGACAAAGCAAATTCAGTAGGAATGCCTTACGTTATTGAACGTTGGCCAGGTGGTATGCTTACTAACTTCCCTACTATCCGTAAGGCTGTTAAAAAGATGACATCTATCGACAAAATGATTAAAGATGGCACTTTTGACAACCTTTCAAAACGCGAAAAACTTCAAGTAACTCGTCAACGTGCTAAACTTGAAAAGACTCTTGGTTCAATCGCTGACCTCAACCGTCTTCCTGCTGCACTTTTCGTAGTTGACGTATTGAAAGAACGTATCGCTGTTGCTGAAGCTAATCGTCTTGGTATTCCTGTATTTGCTATGGTAGATACAAACTCAGATCCATCAAACGTGGATTTCGTAATCCCAGCTAACGATGACGCTTCAAAATCAATCGAAATCATTCTCGACACTGTATGTTCAGCAATGGCAGAAGGTATCGAAGAACGCAAAGCTGAAAAAGTTGACACCATAGCAGCCGGCGAAGGCGAAGCTGCTACTCCAAAACGCTCTACTCGTCGTCGCATCTCTAAAGCTGCTGCCGAAGAAGAAGCACCTGCTACAACTGAAGAAGCTTAATTAAATTTATTTATTAATCGACATTAAAACTATCACAAATATGGCAGTTACAATGGCAGAAATCAGCAAACTTCGTCAAATGACAGGTGCTGGTATGATGGATTGCAAAAAAGCTTTGACTGAAGCCGAAAACGACATGGACAAAGCTATTGAAATCCTTCGCAAAAAAGGTCAAGCTGTTGCCGCTAAACGTGAAGATCGTAATGCAGCTGAAGGTTGCGTTCTTGGTCAATCAACAGGCGAATACGCTGCAGTTGTTGCTCTTAATTGCGAAACTGACTTCGTTGCTAAAAATGCAGGTTTTGTAAGCCTTACTAAATCAATCCTTGCTGCAGCTGTTGAAGCTAAAGCTAAAAGCCTTGACGAAGTAAAAGCTCTCGAAATCAACGGTCAAAAAATTGCCGACCTCATTGTTGATGAGTCAGGCAAAACAGGCGAAAAAATGGAACTCGGTGCATTTGAATATGTAGAAGGTCCTGCAACTATCGCATACAACCACTTTGGCAACAAGCTTGCTACCCTCGTAGCATTCAACAAAGCCGGCATTGCTGAGCAAGTTTACAAAAACGTAGCTATGCAAGTTGCTGCAATGAATCCTATCGCAGTTGACGAGTGCAACGTATCAGAAGAAGTTAAAGAAAAAGAAATTGCTGTAGCAATTGAAAAAACCAAAGCTGAACAAGTTCAAAAAGCTGTTGATGCAGCATTGAAGAAAGCCGGCATCAACCCAGCTCACGTTGACTCAGAAGACCACATGGAAAGCAACAAAGCTAAAGGTTGGATTACTGAAGAAGACGTTGTTAAAGCTAAAGAAATCATCGCTACCGTTTCTGCTGAAAAAGCAGCTAACCTTCCTGAAGCAATGATTCAAAACATCGCAAAAGGTCGCCTTGGCAAATTCTTGAAAGAAGTTTGCTTGTTGAACCAAGACGATGTTACAAGCGAAGACAAAAAGACAGTACGCGAAACATTGAAAGCAGTTGACGCTGAATTAAGCGTTGTTTCTTTCAAACGCGTAAATCTTAACGTTGACTAATTCGTAGTCATAACATCTCAACATAGAAAGAGCCGACAACCTAACGTTGCCGGCTTTTTCATTTATTATAACTAAACTAACTCTTTCACCGACAAAACATTTCAACAACAACTTAATGGATAAGATAAAACAAAAGCGAACAATCCTTGATGGATTGTTCGCTTTATTACATTAAGTAATTAAGATATCTCTTATTTTACTTTTGCATTAAGTTCAGCACCAGCTTTGAATTTCACAGCTTTGCGAGCAGGAATTTCAATTTTTTCTTTTGTGCGTGGGTTAATACCTGTGCGAGCACCTTTTTCAGAAACTGAGAAAGTACCGAAACCAAGAAGGGCAACTTTGTCGTTAGCAGCAAGTGCACCACCGATAGCTTCGATAGCAGCGTCTAATGCATTTTTAGCATCTACTTTTGTAATGTTTGCTTTTTCAGCAATAGCATTGATAAGCTCTGTTTTGTTCATAATAAATTATTGTTAATTAGATTTGTATGGTATATATGATGCAAAAATAATGTAAAAATTTGAAAAACAAAAAAAAATCTCAAAAAAAACGAGCATAAATTATCCAATATGAGATTGACCCACAAAAAATCAACTTTTTTTCGTTAAATTTGTAGTCATAATAAAGAAACTAATCTCAATTTACCAGAATACGATGTTTAACAATTCGATAATTAGCCAAATGCCTCCGGTTACAAAAAACCTAATCATTGTAAATGTGATTATATGGGTGGCAATGGCTCTTTTCCCTCAAGAAATAGGTTTGATGATGGATCGTCATTGTGGACTACACTATTTCTTATCACAAGATTTCATCTTCACACAGTTCGTTTCATACCAATTCGTTCATGCCGGATTCACACATTTATTCTTCAATATGTTTGCTTTATTCATGTTTGGCATGGCAATTGAGAGCGTAATGGGTTCAAAACGATTTATTACATATTATTTATTATGTGGCATTGGAGCCGGTTTAATTCAAATGGGGGTAAATGCCATTGAATATTATCACTACACATCAATGCTCTCTAATACAGAGGTACAAATGGTGCTCAAAGAAGGCACTGACATTATTCATCAAGGGCTAAATTATCGCGACCCAATATTAGGCACTCTAAATATGCTCATCAACACCCCCACTGTTGGTGCATCGGGTGCTATTTATGGCATATTATTAGCTTTTGGAATGTTTTTTCCAAACAACCCCATTTATATAATGTTTATTCCCTATCCCATCAAAGCCAAATGGGTAATTGTAGGATATGCAATTATAGAATTAATGTTAGGTGTGGGAAATGCCAACACCGGCATTGCACACTTCGCCCACCTCGGTGGTATGATATTTGGGTTCTTACTAATTTTATATTGGAGAAAAACCGGAACACTACGAAAAAATGGCAACTACATTTAATAACATATCATTTCGATGGAAAACAGCCTCATGGCTACTAAAGATTATATATATTAACATAGCTGTCTTCCTGATTCTACGCATCTTTGCCGTTGTAGGATTTTTCTTCGGAGCAGAAACAAGCTCATGGTTAAGATGGATAGAATGCCCATCTTCTCTATCAATCTTAGCACAACAACCGTGGGCTATACTTACTTATATGTTTGCACAATTCGATGTGCTACACATATTATTTAATATGCTTTGGCTATATGGATTTGGTCGATTATTCCTTGAGTTTAACTCTCAAAAACAATTATTGGCCCTATATATCTATGGTGGCATATTAGGAGCGATTGTATTTATGCTCGGCTATACCTTTTTACCGGCATTTGATCACCACATTGGGTGGCTCATCGGTTCATCGGCATCAGCGATAGCCATTGTTATTGCCACTGCAATACTCAACCCCGATTATAAAGTAGGACTACTATTTATCGGACAAATTTCATTAAAATGGATTGCAATTATCACTCTTGCAATATTTTTCCTCGGACTTTCGGGCGAAAATTCAGGTGGACACATGGCTCATTTTGGAGGAGCTTTGGCAGGTGCTATATATGGATTAATGATGCGACGCGGCAAAGATATCACTCGTTCATTTAATTTGCTTCTCGACGGCATTGCCAACACACTTACTACTTTTAAGAATTTCAAATTCCCCAAACGCAATAAAACAAAAAAGCCTAAAGCAAACAAATGGGACAGCACTAAATCTCAACGTCGCCCCAATTCAAACTCAACCGAAAAAGCATCGGCATCTCCCGAAGACCAAGCCGAACTTGATAAAATTCTTGACAAAATAAAGAAATCGGGATACACAGCTCTCTCTGCTGAAGAAAAGAAACGTTTATTTGACGTGAGTAAACGAATAAAATAACACTAAAACGACATAATGACAATAGCCCGTAATATATTATCTTACATTTTATTAATCTGTTGCATAATTATTTGTGCAGCTACTATCTTTGCCGCATATTCAGGGCTGATTAATCCTCAAAATTTTCCAATTGCCCCTTTAATGTGCATGACATTCCCTTATTGGGTTATTGCAACAATAACAATGATGATAATTTGTTTTATCATAAAAAAAAGATATGCTCTAATCCCCATCATTACATTGATATGTTGTATAGATCCCATTCTAAACTATTGTCCTATAAACATCACCTCTGTTTTTCCAAAAAGCAACAACAACTCTTTTTCATTATTGAGCTACAACGCATATAATTTTATTGCCCACGACAATATTTATCCTAACGACAGCACCAATGCAACATTATCATACATCATCAAAACCGATGCCGATATTGTGTGTTTACAAGAGTGCGAGTATCTTTCTCCCCTACCTCGTTGGCATGTATATCGTCCTCAAGTTGATTCATTGAAAAAACAATATCCACATCGCATAATAGGTGTGGATAATGGTCAATCTATTTTCTCAAAATTCCCTGTAAAAAAAATATCATCTGATGGATATTATTCTCACTTTGAAGTGGAATTCCCATCGCATAAACTCGACATTATCGATGTCCATTTAAGGTCAATACGTCTTTCAAAAGAAGATAAACAACAATACAACGACGCTATAAACGAACTAATACACGACAACGAAAAAGAGAACTTGCGTTCGTGGAAAAGCATTGCTTCAAAAATCGTTAAAGCAGCTAAACTACGAGCTAAACAAGCCACAAAATTACGAAAATATATTAAATCGATTAAAAATGAGAATATTATTGTGTGTGGCGATTTCAACGACGTTCCCAATTGTTACGCCATAAATAAAATCTCAGATGACGACTTTGATGATGTATATGCCGAATGTGGTTTGGGACCAATGGCAACCTACCATGGCGATAACATATATTTTCGTATCGACCACATACTATATGATGGCGATTTTGAGGCAACATCATTCAAGCGTGGCAACATTAGCTGTAGCGACCACTACCCTCTATTTGCCACATTCAAGTGGGATAACGACTAATTAGACATAAAAAATCAACAAATCAATACAAATTTAATTATGAAGAAAAAATTATTAACCATTGCAGCTTGTGCTTGTATGACTGCTGCACTAACACAATCATGCTCTATGCAAGAAAACAGTGATAATCCGTTTTTGTCGGAATACACAACCGAGTTTGAAATTCCACCATTCGAATCAATCAAGGTGGAGCATTATCTACCTGCCTTAAAAGCCGGAATTGAAGAACAAAACAAAGAGATTGAAGCTATCATTAATAATCCGGAAGCTCCAACATTTGAAAACACTATTCTCGCCCTTGATAATTCGGGACAAACTATCAACAAAGTAGCATACGTATTCTTTGCTCTTACCGAATCAATGTCATCACCCGAATTACAACAAGTTGACGAAGAATTCACTCCACTATTAACAAAACATAGTGATGAGATTTCAATGAACGATAAACTGTTTGAACGCATCAAAGCAGTTTATGACGATCGTGCTAACCACGAATACACTACTGCACAACTTCGTCTCATTGAAGATAACTACAAATCATTTACTCGCAATGGTGCCCTCCTCGATGCTGAGAAAAAAGAAGAATTGAAAAAAATCAACACCGAACTCGCCGGTCTTTATCTTCAATTCAACAAAAATCTTTTAGCAGCGACAAATGCTTTTGAACTTGAGGTTGCTCCTAAAGATTCAATCAAGCTTGGAGGTCTTCCTGCATCAAGCATTGCTGTTGCTGCCGAAGAAGCAAAAAATCGTGGTAAAGAAGGTTGGGTATTTACTCTCCATGCTCCAAGCCGTTTGCCACTTTTGCAATATGCTCAAAATCGCGAATTGCGTCAAAAAATGTATGAAGGCTATATCAACCTTGCTACCGAAGGCGAAAACGACAACCGTCCTGTTATCAACAAAATCATGCAAGCTCGCACCAAAAAGGCTGCTTTGCTCGGCTTCGACAACTTCGCCGCTTACATGACCGACAAAGTTATGGCTAAAACTCCTCAAAACGCAAAAGACCTTCTTATGAAGATCTGGGAACCAGCCATCAAGAAAGTTGATGAAGAGGTTACTGAAATGCAAAACGTAGTAAAAGAAGAAGGTTTCGACTTCGAAATTGCACCTTGGGACTATTATTACTATGCCGAAAAAGTGCGTCAAAAGAAATATGCCCTCGATGAAGATGAAGTGCGTCAATATTTTGCTGTTGACAACGTAGTAAAAGGAATCTTCACTATGGCTGAACGTCTCTATGGCGTTACATTCCGTGAACTTCCCAACGCTCCTAAATATCACCCTGAAGTAAACGTTTATGAAGTGCTCGACTCTGCAGGCGAACATGTTTCAATCTTCATGACCGACTACTTCCCACGCGAATCAAAACGTCAAGGTGCTTGGATGAGCGAATTCAAAGGTTCTTACATTGATAAAAACGGCAAATCAATTCGCCCAATCATATACAATGTGGGTAACTTCACTAAACCTACTGCCGAAACACCATCACTCCTCACTCTCGACGAAGTAGAAACCACCTTCCACGAATTTGGTCATGGACTTCATGGCATGTTGACTCGTGCTAAATATCGTTCACAAGCAGGCACAAATGTTGACCGCGACTTCGTAGAACTCCCATCACAAATCCACGAACATTGGGCACTTGAACCCGAATTGCTTAAAACATACGCTCTTCACTACAAAACAGGGGAAGCTATGCCCGACGAGTTAATCAAGAAACTTCAAGAAGCATCAACCCACAACCAAGGTTTCGCGACAACCGAACTTGCCGGTGCTGCTCTTCTCGACCTCTATTGGAACTCTGAGAACTTTGACAAAGATGTAGATGTTGCTGAATTCGAAGCTAAAGTAGCTAAAGAACTCAACATGCCCGAAGAGGTGCAATTCCGTTATCGCAGTACATACTTCAAACACATCTTCGGTAGCGACGGTTATGCAGCCGGTTACTACACTTACCTTTGGGCAGAAGTTCTCGACGCTGATGGCTTTGAATTGTTCAAAGAAAAAGGTGTATTTGACAAAGCAACTGCCGATGCATTCCGCATTAACGTGCTTGAAGCAGGTGGTAGCGAAGACCCAATGAAACTTTATGTCAAATTCCGTGGTCAAGAACCTAACCCCGATGCACTCCTCCGCAACCGCGGCCTCTTGAAATAAGATATTTCAACACCCTATAACGCAACAGCCATTGAGTCCACACTCAGTGGCTGTTTTTTTTGACA
>JAEIGA010018699.1_pt1 | contig 10564 bp, 21 predicted proteins | sample 9270691 | NCBI WGS metagenome assembly JAEIGA01 (sample SAMN17057246, study PRJNA624740) | gut metagenome | biome: biome; isolation source: fecal sample | host: Bos grunniens | place: China: Xizang | collected 2019
AACGCCCGGTCGAGTGTTCGATGATGCGAAAAATGGGAATCGCTGAAAGCGTTGATTTTACTGGGTTTCAGCATTTTGGCCCTCCTGAAAAAAAGTGAAGAAAATCGAAAAAAAGTTTAAAAAAGTACTTGCCAAATTGAGATTTATGATTTATACTAAAAAAGCTTGTGAATAACTGCTGCAAGCGCTGCTAATGCTTAAAATCAATGCGATGAAGCAGAAAGTTGCTGAGCTATCAGGTAATTTCTGCCGAGAACTGTCCGGTCAAGAACCGGGCGAAGGGATCTCGCGCTTTTGTTTTGAGTAAAAAATAATGAAACACACGGAAACGTGTTTCGACTCAAAACCGAGTGACCGGCTGCGGTCCGAAACGAACCGGCGAACAGCCGTAAACACCTGAAAAAAGAGGCGCGGAAGCCCTCGTACAGCATAGCGAAAACGTACGAAAACCAAGGAGGAACAAACAATGAGCAGTCAGAAAATCAGAATTAAGTTAAAGGCTTACGATCACAAGACTCTGGACCAGTCCGCAGCTAAGATCGTAGAAACCGCTAAGAAGACCGGTGCTGAAGTATCCGGACCGATTCCCCTGCCGACTGAAAAGCAGGTAATCACCATCCTGAGAGCGGTACACAAGTACAAGGACTCCAGAGAACAGTTCGAACAGAGAACTCACAAGAGACTGATCGACATCCTGAGCCCGACCCCCAAGACCATCGATGCTCTGATGAAGCTGGATATGCCCGCTGGCGTAGACATCGAAATCAAACTGTAATACTAAGAATCACATAGATTGACCTAAAGCGTATCGCCTCTGTCCTGTGTCAATGAGAGCGATACCCACCTGGATAATCTCCACTTAGTATGATTACCAAAAAGTAATCCGCTGTAAGAAATTTAGGAGGAACAAAAGGAATGAAGACAATCTTAGGTAAGAAGATCGGTATGACTCAGATCTTCGTAGACCACGGCGTTGCAGTTCCGGTGACCGTAATCGAAGCTGGTCCCGCAGTTGTAACCCAGATCAAGACCGTTGAAACCGATGGCTACAATGCAGTACAGATCGGTTTCGAAGATCAGAAGGAACACAGATTAAACAAGCCCATGCTGGGTCACTTCGCTAAGGCTCAGGTAGCTCCCAAGAAGTACCTGACCGAAATTCGTCTGTCTGAAGGCGAAACCTACGAAGCTGGCCAGGTGATCACCGTAGCTGACTTCGAAGAAGGCGTTAAGCTGGACATCACCGGTACTTCCAAAGGTAAGGGTACCCAGGGTAACATTAAGCGTCACGGACACCGCAGAGGCCCCATGAGCCACGGTTCCAAGCACAAGAGACTTCCCGGCGGTCTGGCAGCAGCAACTTATCCCTCTCGTGTATTCAAGGGCAACGAAGGTCCTGGTAGAACCGGTAGAGATACTGTTACTGTACAGAATGTAGAACTCGTTAAAATCATCGCCGACAGAAACCTGATGCTCGTTAAGGGCGCAGTTCCCGGAAACAAGGGCGGCCTGCTGAAGATTCAGTACGCTGTCAAGGGAAAATAAGGTAAAGGAAAGGAGGAAGTCAAATGGCAAAAGTTACTATGCTGAACATGGCTGGCGCTGAAGCCGGCATCATCGAACTGAACGATGCAATCTTCGGAATCGAAGTTAATGAATATGCAGTTCACGAAGTAATCAAGAACTATTTAGCAAACCAGAGACAGGGTACACAGTCCGCACTGACCAGAGCAGAAGTTCGTGGTGGTGGTAGAAAGCCCTTCCGTCAGAAGGGTACCGGTCGTCACAGACAGGGTTCCACAACTGACCCGTCCCAGATCGGTGGTGGTGTTGTATTCGCACCCAAGCCGAGAGACTACAGATACAGCGTTCCCAAGAAGGTAAGAAGACTGGCACTGAAGTCTGTTCTGACCTCCAAGGTACAGGAGAACGAAATCGTAGTTCTGGATGCTCTGAAGCTGGATGCACCCAAGACTAAGGATATGATCAAGGTATTAGAAAACGTGAAGGCTGCTAAGAAGGCTCTGATCGTTACCGCAGAAAAGGATGACGTAGTTATCAAGGCTGCAGCTAATATCCCCGGAGTAAAGACCACCATGGTATCCCAGATGAACGTTTACGAAATCGTAAACCACACTAGCTTCATCATCACCGCGGATGCTGTAAAGAAGATCGAGGAGGTATACGCGTAATGACTGCTTATGACGTAATTTTAAAACCGGTCATCACTGAAACTTCCATGGATGACGCGCAGAACAAGAAATATACTTTCAAGGTTGCTGTAGATGCTAACAAGACTCAGGTTAAGCTGGCTGTTGAAGAAATCTTCGGCGTTGAAGTTGAAAAGGTTAACATCATGAATGTTAACGGTAAAATGAAGAGAATGGGTAGATTTATCGGAAGAACTGCTGCTTCTAAGAAGGCAATCGTTACTCTGACTGAAAAGAGTAAGGAAATCGAATTCTTCCAGAGCCTGTAAGGAGGAACTAAACAATGGGAATTAAGAAATATAATCCGACTACTCCGGGCTTAAGAGGTATGACCGTTTCCACCTTCGAGGAAATCACCACCTCCACTCCCGAGAAGTCTCTTACAGTAAGCCTGAAGAAGCACTCCGGAAGAAACTCCAGAGGTAAGATCACTGTAAGACACAGAGGCGGCGGCGCTAAGATCAAGTACAGAATCATCGACTTCAAGAGAAACAAGGATGATATCCCCGCAACTGTAAAGACCATCGAATACGACCCGAACAGAAGCGCTAACATCGCTCTGGTACTGTATGCAGATGGTGAAAAGAGATACATCATCGCTCCCAACAAGCTGAAGGTTGGCGATGTGATCATGTCCGGTGCAAACGCTGACATCACTGTTGGTAACGCACTGTGCCTGCACGATATCCCGGTTGGTACCATTATCCACAACGTAGAACTGAAGGCTGGCAAGGGTGCTCAGCTGGTTCGTTCCGCTGGTAACGGTGCTCAGCTGATGGCGAAGGAAGGCGACTACTGCCAGGTTCGTCTGCCGTCCGGCGAAGTTCGTAAGATCCGCAAGGAATGCAGAGCTACCATCGGTGAAGTAGGTAACAATGATCACTCCAACATCGTACTGGGTAAGGCAGGCCGTAAGCGTCACATGGGTATCAGACCTACCGTACGTGGTTCCGTAATGAACCCGAACGATCACCCGCACGGTGGTGGTGAAGGTAAGGCTGGTATCGGTCGTGTGAGCCCGGTAACACCTTGGGGTAAGCCGGCTCTGGGTTACAAGACCAGAAAGAAGAACAAGGCTTCCAACCAGTATATCGTAAAGAGAAGAAACGACAAGTAAGTTGAAGGGAGAATAAAATAATGGGTAGATCTTTAAAGAAAGGCCCTTTCGTCAACGCGAAGCTGCTGAAGGCTATCGAAGAGATGAACGCTGCTAACGACAAAAAGGTCATCAAGACCTGGTCCAGACCGTCTACTATTTTCCCGCAGATGGTAGGACATACAATCGCAGTACACGACGGCAAGAAGCACGTTCCCGTGTACATCACCGAAGATATGGTTGGACATCGCCTGGGCGAATTCGCTCCGACCAGAAACTACAGAGGACATGCTGCTGACAAGTCCTCCAAGGTAAAGAGATAATAGAAAGGAGATATGAAAATGGAAGCAAGAGCAGTTGCAAAATACGTCAGAATGTCTCCGATCAAGGTAAAGCCTGTTACCGATTTAATCAGAGGAAAGAATTTAGACGAAGCATTAGCAATCTTAAAGTTTACTCCTGGTAAGGGTGCTGAACTGGTTGAAAAGGTAGTGCTGTCCGCAAAGGCAAACGCAGAAAACAACCACGAAATGGATGTTACCAAGCTGTACGTTGCAGACGCATACGCAAACCAGGGTCCGACCATGAAGAGATGGAGAGCTGGTTCTCAGGGTCGTGCATCTATCATCCTGAAGAGAAGCAGCCACATCGGCATCGTTTTAAAGGAAAGATAATTTACAGGAGGTTACACAATGGGTCAGAAAGTAAGTCCACATGGATTAAGAGTGGGCGTTATCAAAGACTGGGATTCCAAGTGGTACGCAGACAAGAAAGATTTTGCTGACTACCTGGTTGAAGATAAGAAAGTCAGAGAATACGTTAAGAAGAAGTTATACGCAGCTGGCGTATCCAAGGTTTTAATCGAAAGAGCAGCTAACAATCAGATGAAGATCACTGTTCTGACTGCAAAGCCTGGTATGGTTATCGGCAGCGGCGGTGCTGGAATCGATCAGCTGAAGGCTGAAGTTGAAAAGCTGACCGGCAAGACCGTTTCCATCAATATCGTAGAAGTAAGAAAGCCGGAGCTGGATGCTCAGCTGACTGCTGAAAGCATCGCACAGGCTCTGGAAAAGAGAATCTCCTTCAGAAGAGCTATGAAGCAGGCGATCGGCAGAACCATGAAGTCCGGTGCTAAGGGTATCAAGGTTATGATCTCCGGTCGTGTAGGCGGCGCTGAAATCGCTAGAAGCGAAAAGTACAGCGAAGGTAACGTTCCTCTTCATACTCTGAGAGCTGATATCGCTTACGGATTTGCGGAAGCAGACACCACTTATGGTAAGCTGGGCGTTAAGGTTTGGATCAACAACGGTGAACACCTGTCCAAGGATCTGAAGTCCAATCTGCCGGAAGAAGCTCCGAAGAGCGATCGCAAGAGAGGCGACAGACGCGACAGACGCGATGGCGATCGTCCCAGAAGAGAAAGAAACGACAGAAGAGACCGTAAGAACGGCGAAGTAAAAGAAGAAAAGAAGTTTGTAAATCCGAGAAAGAGACCTGCAAAGCCGGTTGTAGTAGAAGCTGCTCCCGCTGAGGAAGTAGTTACCGAAGCTTCTGCAGAATAAGCGATAGTAGAAAGGAGGAAATCGCGATGTTAATGCCTAAGAGAGTGAAACGTCGTAGAGTCCACAGAGGAAGAATGAAGGGTGTGGCAACCAAGGGTAATACCATCACTTACGGAACTTATGGTCTGGTATCCCAGGAATGTGGTTGGATCACCTCTAATCAGATAGAAGCTGCCCGTATCGCCATGACTAGATCCATCAAGAGAGGCGGTAAGGTATATATTAAGATTTTCCCGCACAAGCCGGTTACTAAGAAGCCCGCAGAAGTTCGTATGGGTTCCGGTAAGGGTGCTCCGGAATACTGGGTAGCAGTAGTTAAGCCTGGTAGAGTAATGTTTGAAATTGAAGGCGTTTCTGAAGCAGCAGCAAGAGAAGCTATGAGACTTGCTATGCACAAGCTGCCCGTAAAGTGCAAGTTTGCCATCAAGAACCAGGAAGTAGTAGAGGGTGGTGAAGCGTAATGAAAATCGAACAGATCAAGAAGATGTCCGAAGTTGAACTGAACGCTGAAGTGAAGAAGCTGAAGAACGAACTGTTCAACCTGAGATTCCAGCACGTTACCGGTCAGTTAGAAAACCCCATCAAGATGAGAGATATCAAGAAGGATATCGCTCGTTGCAAGACCGTGCTGAGAGAAAAGCAGCTGAAGAACATTGAAGGTTAATCGAAAGGAGGATGTACAACATGTTAGATAGAAATGCTAGAAAGACTAGAGTCGGCATCGTAACAAGCAACAAGATGGATAAGACCATCGTTGTATCTTGTGAAGAATCTATTCGTCATTCCCTTTACGGTAAGTCTGTTAAGAGAACCAAGAAGTTCAAGGCTCATGACGAAATGAACGAATGCAGCATCGGCGATAAGGTTAGAATCATGGAAACCAGACCCCTGTCCAAGGACAAGAGATGGAGACTGGTTAACATCGTCGAAAAGGTTAAGTAATAAAGGAGGCAACCTAAAATGATTCAGACAGAAACAAGATTAAAAGTTGCCGACAATTCCGGTGCAAAAGAACTGTTATGTATCCGCATTCTGGGTGGTACAAGCCGCAGAACTGCGAACATTGGAGATATCATCGTATGTGCTGTTAAGGATGCTACCCCCGGCGGCGTAGTAAAGAAGGGTGACGTTGTTAAGGCTGTTATCGTTCGTTCCATGCACGGCGCAAGAAGAATTGACGGTAGCTACGTTAAGTTCGACCAGAACGCAGCAGTAATCATCAAAGACGATAAGAACCCTGTTGGTACCCGTATTTTCGGACCTGTAGCTAGAGAGCTGCGTGACAAGGGCTTCATGAAGATCGTATCTTTGGCACCGGAAGTACTGTAGGAGGTGGAAAAGATGCATATTAAGAAGAATGATACCGTACTGGTGATCACTGGTAAGGATAAGGGCAAGAAGGGCAGAGTCCTGAAGGCTTTCCCCAAGAAGAACACCGTAATCGTTGAAGGCGTGAACATTCAGACCAAGCATCAGAAGCAGACCAGAACTGAAGCTGCTGAAATCAAGCACATCGAAGGTCCGATTCATGTATCCAACGTAATGTACTATGATACTAAGGCTAAGGCTCCGACCAGAATTGGTTACAAGGTAGAAAACGGCCACAAGAAGAGAGTATCCAAGAAGACCGGTCAGGTTATCGACTAAGAAAGGAGGGAATCATCTTGGCAGCAAGACTGTATGACACCTACAAAAATGTAGTATTCAATTCCATGATGGAAAAGTTTAAATATAAGAATGTAATGGAAGTTCCCAAGCTGGAAAAGATCACCATTAACATGGGTCTGGGCGACACTAAGGAAAACGCAAAGCTGCTGGAAGTTGCAGTTGAAGAACTGGGACTGATCGCAGGCCAGAAGCCCGTAATCACCAAGGCTAAGAAGTCCATTGCTAACTTCAAGCTGAGACAGGGTATGCCCATCGGCGCAAAAGTTACCCTGCGTGGCGACAACATGTATGAATTTGCTGATAAGTTCTTCAACATCTCTCTGCCTCGCGTAAGAGACTTCAAGGGCGTAAGCAAGAATTCCTTCGATGGTCGTGGTAACTACTCCATGGGTATCAAGGAACAGCTGATCTTCCCCGAAATCACCTACGATAAGGTTGAAAAGATCAGAGGTATGAACATCGTATTCACTACTACGGCTAAGACCGACGAAGAAGCTCAGGCTCTTCTGGAAATGCTCGGCATGCCGTTCGAAAAATAGGAGGGAATTATGGCAAAGACATCTCTCAAAGTTAAGCAGCAGAGAAAGCCGAAGTTTGCTACTCAGGCTTACAACAGATGCAAGATTTGCGGAAGACCGCATGCATACCTGAGAAAGTACGGTATCTGCCGTATTTGCTTCAGAGAACTGGCTTACAAGGGTGAAATCCCTGGCGTAAGAAAAGCCAGCTGGTAGTTTTGTAAGGAAGGAGGTACTCGACCAATGACAATGACAGATCCTATCGCAGATATGCTGACAAGAATCAGAAATGCCAACACAGTAGGACACGCTACTGTTGAAATCCCTGCTTCCAAGATGAAGAAGGCAATTGCCGAAATTCTGAAGGAAGAAGGATATATCAGAGGTTACGAAGTTATCGAAGACGGTAAGCAGGGAATCATCAAGGTTTCCATGAAGTACGGTCCGGATAAGACTAAGGTAATCAGCGGAATCAAGAAGATTTCCAAGCCCGGCCTGAAGGTTTATGCTAAGGCTGATGACGTACCCAAGGTACTGGGAGGTCTGGGAATCGCAATTATTTCCACATCCAACGGCCTGATCACCGACAAGCAGGCAAGAAAATTAGGCGTAGGCGGAGAAGTTATCTGCTACGTTTGGTAGTAACAAGAAGGAATCTAGGAGGTATTAGAATGTCTAGAATCGGTAAGCTTCCTGTAACAGTTCCTGCTGGTGTCGAAGTTAAAGTCAGTGACAGCAATCTTGTTACTGTAAAAGGCCCGAAGGGAGAACTGCAGGAGCAGATCACTAATAAAATCGTTATCGAAGTAGCTGAAGGCGTTGTAAACGTTAAGGCTGCTGATGACTCCAAAGAAGCAAGAGAAAGCCACGGTCTGGCTAGAACTCTGATCAACAACATGGTTGTTGGTGTTACCACTGGCTACGAAAAGAAGCTGCAGATGATCGGCGTTGGTTACAAGGCTGAAAAGAAGGGTAACGTTCTGGTTATGAACTTAGGTTACTCCCACCCCGTAGAAATGCCGGATCCGGAAGGTATCACCACTCTGGTTACCTCTCCCACCGAAATTACCGTTCAGGGTGCTGACAAGGCTCTGGTTGGTAACTACGCTGCTAACATCCGTAAGTGGAGAAAGCCTGAACCTTACAAGGGCAAGGGTATCCGCTACGTAGGTGAAGTTGTACGTAGAAAAGAAGGCAAGGCCGGCGCTAAGAAGAAGTAGTAGGAAGGAGTAACGAAAATGGCTAAGAAAAATAGTAAGAACGACAGACGTCTTGCTCGTCACGCTCGAGTAAGAAAAGACGTATTTGGAACTCCTGAAAGACCGAGATTATGTGTGTACAGATCTCTGAAGAACATCTCTGCACAGATTATCGATGACGTTAACGGAAAGACTCTGGTAGCTGCTTCCTCCTTAGAAAAGGAACTGAAGGCAGAACTGGCTTACGGCGGCAACAAGGATGCTGCTAAGGCAGTAGGTGCTGCAGTAGCTAAGAAGGCACTGGCTGCAGGTATCGAATGTGTTTGCTTCGACAGAGGCGGTTACCTGTATCACGGAAGAGTCAAGGAATTAGCAGACGGCGCTCGTGAAGCTGGTCTGAAGTTCTAGGAGGAGAAACAGAATGCGTACAATGATTGATGCATCCAAGCTTGACTTAAAAGAATCCATTGTAAACATCAGACGTGTTACAAAGGTAGTTAAGGGCGGTAAGAATTTCAAGTTCAGCGTTACTGTTGTAGTTGGTGACGAAAACGGCTACGTAGGCGTTGGTCTGGGCAAGGCTCAGGAAATTCCGGAAGCTGTAAGAAAAGCAACTGAAGATGCTAAGAAAGCTTTAATTTATGTTCCGACTGTAGGAACAACTATCCCTCACCAGTCCCTGGGTGTATTCGGTGCCGGCAGAGTTCTGCTGATGCCCGCTGCACAGGGTACCGGCGTTATCGCTGGTTCCGCAGTACGTACCGTACTGGAACTGGCAGGTGTTAAGGACGTTCGTGCTAAGTCCATCGGTTCCAGCAACACTGGTAACATGGCTCTGGCAACCATCGAAGGTCTGAGAGCTCTGAAGACTGTGGAAGAAGTTTCCCGTCTGAGAGGCAAGACTAAGGAAGAAATTTTAGGTTAGGAGGAAACGCGAAATGGCAGATAAAGTAAGAGTTACTTTAGTTAAGAGCACAATCGGCGCTTCCCCGGCTCAGAAGAAGGTTGTAGAAGCGTTAGGTCTGAGAAAGATCAGACAGTCCGTAGAGCTCCCGAACACTCCCCAGACTCGTGGAGCAGTAGCAAAGGTAAGCCATCTGCTTACCATGGAAGAAATCTAGGAGGTGGAATGCCAATGAAACTTCATGAATTAAAAGCAGCTCCTGGCGCCACCAAAGCGCCGAAGAGAAAAGGTAGAGGTACTGCTACCGGTCAGGGTAAGACCGCTGGTAGAGGTATGAACGGCCAGAACTCCAGATCTGGCGGCGGTGTAAGACTGGGCTTCGAAGGTGGCCAGATGCCCCTGTACAGAAGAATCCCCAAGAGAGGCTTCACCAATATCTGGAGACAGGAATATGTAGGAGTTAACGTAGAAGCTCTGAACATGTTCGAAGATGGCACCGAAGTAACCGTAGAAATGATCATGGCTGCTGGCCTGGCTAAGAAGGTTACCGCTGGTGTTAAGATCCTGGGCGACGGTAAGCTGGAAAAGAAGCTGACCGTTAAGGCTCACAAGTTCAGCAAGTCTGCTATTGAAAAGATCGAAGCTGCAGGAGGAAAGGCTGAGGTAATCTAAAATGAATATGTTGAAGACTATGGCTCAGGCTTGGCATATTCCCGAAGTTCGCAAAAAGCTGGTTTACACAGTAATGATGCTGATCATTTTCAGACTGGGATCCTGCATCCCGGTTCCCGGCATCAATCGTGAAATCTTCGCGGCAGCATTCCAGGCCAACGATAGCGGTCTGTTCGGTCTGTTCGACATGTTCTCTGGTGGCGCATTTAGTAACTTCACTATCTTCGCCCTGAGCATTACCCCGTACATCACTGCATCGATTATCTTACAGCTGTTAACCATTGCCATCCCGGCTCTGGAACAGCTGGCAAAAGAAGGTCAGGAAGGTCAGAAGAAGATTGCTCAGTATACTCGTTATCTGACAGTTGTTCTGGCTACTGTACAGGCTGCAGGTTTAACCTTCGGTCTGTTCAGAAACTACCTGCTCAGCGACAGCATCGCTATGAAGGGTGTTATCATCCTGACTCTGGTTGCTGGTACCGCATTCCTGATGTGGCTGGGCGAAAGAATCAATGAAAACGGAATCGGAAATGGTATCTCCATGATCATCTTTGCAGGTATCGTATCCAGACTTCCGGTAGCCATCAGAGGCACCATCGCTTCTCTGAAGGCTGGTACTGTAGGTGTGATCGCAATCGTACTGTTCCTGATCATGGCACTGTTCATCATCATCGGTGTTATCGCTGTTCAGGAAGGTTCCAGAAAGATCCCCGTACAGTATGCGAAGAGAGTTGT
>JAEIGA010018700.1_pt1 | contig 10563 bp, 10 predicted proteins | sample 9270691 | NCBI WGS metagenome assembly JAEIGA01 (sample SAMN17057246, study PRJNA624740) | gut metagenome | biome: biome; isolation source: fecal sample | host: Bos grunniens | place: China: Xizang | collected 2019
ACCGAGAGATCTGTTAAGGACGATAAAATCGATGTTGTTCTCAACAGAAAACCTGAAGAGCAGCTGACCTTGGAATATCTTCAGGGCGACGGTCAGACAAAGACACCTATCGATCGCTCGAATATCACTGAAACGATGGACCGCGTTATTCCTAAGGACCTATCTGACTATTTCTTCTTTGGCGGCGAAAGAATTTCCAGCATAGCAAACCGAACAGATCTTTCCAAAGCTGTTCGTGGATTGATGCGTCTGGATGTCTTTGAAAATGCACGAGATCATCTTTCAAAAGTTCTGCGAGGATTCAAAAACAGCATTGATACTTCTGGTGATGCCAACGCCCAAAGGGCACAGGATAGCAAGGAAACCTTTAAGAAGCAGCTTGAAGGCTATGAGGCTGATAAAGAAAATGCAGAACAGCAGATGCAATACTGGCGCCAAAAGGAAACCGAATATGATATAGAACTCTCCAAGAGCAATATAGAGCAAGTTCAAAAAGCCAAAGCTGAACGCGATAGAATCCAAACAGCATTAAATAGAGAAACCGAGCGATTAGAAGATGCAAAAAAAGCACTGGTGACCGCTTTCAACAATAGGCCCTTTGCATTTTTTGGAATGCCCGCAATCCAGAAGTCTCTCGCTTTACTTGAACAAGTGAAGGATTCTACCGAAAGCATTCCGGGCATGGATCAAGATGCAATTGATTACCTGCTCCAGCGCGGACAATGCATTTGTGGCACAAAACTGGATCCAGGATCAATCCCACTTCAGAAAGTTATGGAAGAGCGTCGGAAGTTGCCTCCTGAACATATTGGCGCTGTAGTTATGAATTACAAAACCAAATCTGAAGGCTACTTATCCGGCACCGAAGACTATTGTAATATTATTACAGAAAGGTATAAAGCCATCAGGCAGATCAAGCGACAAATCGGCATTTTGGAAGACGAGTTAGCTCAGCAATCTGATCTGATTCTTGATGACACAGACGCTAAATCAATTGAAAGCAGCCGCAGAGATGCTCATACTCATTACTTGGAGGCCAAATCTGATTATGATGCCGCTGTTGCCAATATCGGCAGTTGTAAAACCAACATTAGAAACTGCGATGACGCAATCGACAAATTCGCAAAAAGCAGCGCAAAGAATCAGAGAATCGCCAAATTGATTTCCTATTCTGAGGCAGTGTACGATTGGTTGGACCTGACCTATAAAAGCAAAGAAGATGTCGTCCGGACACAGCTGCAGCAACGGGTCAACGATAACTTTTCTAAGATGTATCACGGTGAGCGGTCCATTATCATTGACGACAAATATCGTGTGAAATATAGCGATATCAAGACAGAGGAATCTGATGGCCTCAAAGCCGTAAAAAGCTTTGCTTTTATTGCAAGCCTCGTTTCTATGGCAAAAGATAAAATCCTTGACGACGATGAAATGAAGTTAGGACAAGATTATCCTTTGGTCATGGACGCACCTTTTTCCAATGTAGACGAAATCCATATCGACAATATTTGTCGGATATTACCCAACACTGCCAATCAGGTTATTATGGCAGTAATGAAAAAGGATTGGGATTACGCTGCAACCAACTTAAGTGCATATGTGGGTTTAAGCTATGAAATTGCAAAGGATGTCGATAGCAACGGCAAAGAAATCGACACCTCTACACACATTAAGAGAACGGAGGGTTAATTATGTTTAACAGTGACTTTAGAATTACCGGTAAACATGCGAATTATTGGAAAGACCTCTGTGTTCTTGCTGGCAACGTTCCCGACCGAGATCAACATGCAAACTTCAAAATCTTCAACGCATATATAGATGCATATATTGTGTGCCCCCTGATCGGATACCAGTTCAACCGCAAAGGTATTATTGATAATTCCATCGATGGAAACGCAGGTATGTTGGCAGATGTTATTATAAAAAGAAGCCAGGAATTAAAATATGTGTATCAGATTCTAATGCTTGTTGATGAGGATTCCGAGCCTGATGTTGACAAACGTGTGTATAGAGCATTTAATCTGTCAGAAAAGACAGAAGAGGACCGTTTATTTGTTGCACAAAACATGAAAATATATAACGCATATTTCCTGGGCGGTCTTGAGGTATTACACGAAGCATTTGTCGATGAATGTATTGATGATGATGCATATCTGACCAAAATCTACGAGTTTGTAAACCATTTTTACGAGGAGCAAGATGGTGACGCACTAAAAGCCGGCATTAACAAGTTCCTTAATACATAAGAGTTGGGGTTGCTATGTTCGATAGTTATATTATTGAAGATAACTTCATAGATCTGCTGACTGCTTTTTCCAAACAAGCAGCCTCAGCATTCTCTTCATGCCTTTTCCCTATCGAACATAGCCTTCCCCATTCTCTTGGATCTTTTGAGAAGTTTATTTACAACAAAGGAAACCCCAGCGAAGTATATACAAAAGTAGAACGATTGTTGATAGCACGTATTCCAGACTATCACATTTGTGCTGAATTTACCTTGTTTGAGAATCGCCATCGTGTGCCTTGTCGGATAATTGCTATCGACCTAACTAACTCATCTTCTCTAACTTATGACGCAATCGCAGCAATGAAAATATGCAACAAGGCACTAGATGGGTTTAATATCTATATACTTGTTGGCCCCAACGCCATTCATATCGGTTGTGATATTCTCGGTGATGCATCTAGTGCCTGCGTGATTTCATATCCCATAGTCAAGTCAATAAACTGGGATGCCTTGTTGTATACATTTATGGAATTAATCGATGATAAGGGATTTTTAAAGTATTACCACTCCCTTATTGAAGCAATCGCATCTGTCTTTAACTGCTATAGAGAAACAGATGCGGAACAATCAGTATTTACCAGCTATAATAGTGACGAAGATGAGCCGTGGTATGATATTTCTAAAATAAATACGTACCGCGATAACAATGACCATAGTAATGACGGCTTCGATTTGTTGCGCCAATTCATACTTGAGGTTGAGGAAACGCAGATGGAGTTGGCTTTTATTAAGAGCAATAAGGTTAACCCGCTCGAGATGCTATTTGATGCAGAAGCACAAGCCGAAGCTGCCGAAAAGCTAAATATCTTGCCCATTAATAATGATAACTCCCAGGAGACGCCAAACGAAGATTTTCGTGCATTGCTTTCTAATCCAGAGGAACTTATCAAAGCCCTTAAGCGCAAAAGTGAACAATAATCTCGGAGGGATACCATGATAAAGACATACAACAAACTTGTTAGAGATCGAATTCCCGAAATCATCGAAAGCAGTGGCAACGAATGCGTTATCGAAACGCTTTCTGACGAAATGTATCTTAAAATGATTGACGCCAAGCTGGACGAAGAATTAGCAGAGTACCACAAGGACCAAAATATTGAAGAATTAGCAGATTTGCTTGAAGTTATTTTTGCGGCAGTTATTGCCCGTGGTTACTCGATTGAAGATTTGGAACGAGTACGCGCTGACAAAGCCGCAAAACGCGGCGGTTTTTCTAAAAAAATTCTGTTAAAAGAAGTTGTGGAGCATTGAGGTGATTACATGCCAGCATATCATTCTGCCTCCGGCAGTGCTGCCGAGGATCTGTTTATAGAGCTGTTTAGTGACACTTTCGGTGCAGAAAGAGCTGGATATCTCTATTCTCAATACCACTTTTATGATATTTATCAAAACAGTCGTTATGCCGACTTTGTTCTCGAGAATGGCTCGCGCCGAATAGCTATTGAAATTGATGACGAGGCGTCTCATAATCCCAGAATTGTTTCTAAGGATAAATATTGTGATGATCTTCTGAAGCAAAATAGTATGATTGGACTTGGCTGGGATGTTTATCGCTGGACAGTGCGGCAAATGCAGAGGCAACCCAATACAGTAAAAGATGAGCTCCGCGTTTTTCTGGGGAATGATCCACGTTTTAAAGAAATTGACGATTATCTTCCTACTCAGCGAGGAAAAGTATTCGACGGAGAAAAACTGGAGCTTCGAGAGTATCAGCAAGAAGCCCTAAACGCCTTGGAAGAAATGCGCAAGGCGAAGGAAACCATCGCTCTTTTATACCATGCAACAGGAACAGGCAAAACTGTCACTGCTGTTATGGATGCCATGCGTTGTGGTGGAAGGACGCTATTTGTAGCGCACACAATTGAGCTAGTTAACCAGGCCCTCAAAACTTTTGAGCATATCTGGACTAGTGCATCGGTTGGCAAGTTTGCGGATAGTGCCAAAAACACGGATGCTCATATTATTTGCGGAAGTATACAAAGCATTGCCTTAAATTTAGACCTGTTTCGCGAAAACGAATTCGACTATGTAATTATAGACGAAGCCCATCATGCAGCCGCAGAAACATATCAAAAAGTACTCTCGTACTTCCGTCCCAAGTTTACATTGGGCCTGACTGCTACACCAGAGCGCACAGATGACATTAGCATCCTTGAGATATTTAAGAACACTGCACACAAACTAGATATTCAAACTGCAGTAGAAATCGGAGCTTTAGTCCCTGTACGTTGCATCCGCATACATACAAATATTGACATGACCCGGGTGCGGTTTAATAGCGTGCAGTACAACATAAAGGATCTTGACGAAAAAATATTCGTTCCGGAACGTAACAAATTGATTGTCGATACTTGGCTTGAATATGTAAAAGACAAGCGTACCGTTATTTTCTGCGCATCAGTAAATCATGCTCAACAGGTAGCCGATCTTTTCTGTAAAGCAAATGTTGATGCGATAGCTGTCTCTGGCAGCATGAAAACATCAGAGAGAAACGAGCACCTCGCTAAATTTGCAAAAGGTGATATTAAAATTCTCTGTGCTTGTGACCTTCTTAACGAAGGCTGGGATTGCCCTGAGACTGAAGTGCTGTTTATGGCAAGACCTACAATGTCAAAGGTATTATATACTCAGCAGCTGGGACGTGGGATGCGCAATGCAGCTGGAAAAGATTATTTGATGGTCTTTGACTTTGTTGACAACGCAAGTCAGTATAACGCCCCATACTCTTTACACCGCTTGTTTAAACTTAAGGATTATCATACGGGTGGGACTGTCTTAGGAAGAAAAGGCGAACGAGAAGCCGAAGAAGCATTGTATGCTAAGGGCGACCGTCCCGTAGCAATAATTGACTATCCTGTTCATGCAACGGATTATGAGCTGGTTGACATCTTTAACTGGCAAGAAGAGATTCAGGATATGTATAGTCAAATGGAGCTAATAAGACATTTGTCCGTAAACACTACTCATACTATAGATAACTATATACGAAAGGGATTAATCACGCCAGACCTTGTTGTCCCCATGAGCGAAAACAAGCTGCTTCGTTACTATAAAAAAGAACGAGTGCAGGAATATGCTGAACAATTTGGTTGGACCATTATTGAAGACGAAAATAAGGCATCCCTGTTCATGGATATGGTTCGGACAATGAGAATGGATCATTCATACAAGCCCATTCTTTTGAAAGGCTTATTAATGCACGCAGACAAAAATGGCAAAGCAGAACTAAGCGATATAGTAAAGTATTTCAAAGAGTTTTATGCGGAACGGCGCAGCTTGGGGTTAGTCGTCGAAAAAGATGATAGTATCTTCACAAGAGAGGCTTGCTCCGACAAAGAAATTACCCGAGAAATACTTAGCTATCCATTTAGGCGTTTTGAAAACATGAGTATGATGCGCCACACCAAAACCATCGGAGTCATACAAATCGATGAAAACATATGGAAAAAGCTTGGTTCTGCCGAAAAAAGCGAAATAATCCAAATATGTGATAAAAAAATAGAAGAGTACTATAACCGTATTTCCAAATAAAAACCTAAGATAAAGAGAGGTTAATAGCTATGCATTTAAAAGATGCTGGTATTTATGATCTGGTTAATATCTTTAAGGGCGAGCCAACCGCCTCACACAAAAATTCTCAAGGCGGTATTATCAATAACAGCTCACGTGTAATCAACATTCCTGCCTATCAGCGTCCTTATCGCTGGGGACCGGAAAATATAGAACGGTTGTTCCGGGACTATGAGGAAAATAGTGCAGAATACTTCTTGGGATCCGCGGTTGCTGTCGAGAAGAAGAAGACCGATGGCAGTATTGAATTTGATATTGTTGACGGTCAGCAAATAATTACAACATTATATTTACTAAACTATATCCGCTTCTTACTAAAAAGAGAGTATGTTCTTGAAAAGATTTCAAAACCCTCTCAGCTTAAAGCAAGCCAATACTGTAATGAACTTCGGGACTATTATGTCAATTTAATAGGAAAGAACAGCCTGCCGTTTAATAACATCCAAAACAAAATTGACGAATTAGCAGAAAACGAAGAAATCGATCCTGAAGAACGTGTCCAACAACTAGTTTCTTGTTACAAGTACGAACTATGCATTCCCGAGGACAAAAGCACGCCCCAGGAAACACTCAAAGAAAAATTGGACAAGGCACACGCTTTCTTTGGCGACGAACAGCTCTGCCTGAAATATTCCAGAAAAAGATACGATACTGTTCTTCGCAACGCATTGTGTATTGTATATTTAAAACCTGAAGTAAATACAAACAATTACGAATTATCTTTTATAACGGATATAACAGGCGATCATTTCTCAGAAAACTACTTAACTGCACTCAAAACAATTTTTAATAATGTGTGGGAACGTGCCAAAAAGCAGCTGGATCCTAACAATGCTTCACGGATGGAAATATGCGAAAAAGCTATTCAATTCCTTGATGAAGTTGTCAAAAATATGTCTCTTTGCATTGTTTTAACGGAAAACGAAAATGATGCAAACAAGCTCTTTGAAGTCCTCAACGACCGATCTTTGGATGTCGAAGATTTGGAGCTAATCAAAAACCATTTTTATAAAGAATACTGTACAAAATCAGCTGATACAGATGAACAGAAAGATATTAACATTACTGTTCTTGACGAACTTTGGGCAGATAAAATTTTTAACAACAATGGCGAAATGCGAAATAGATTAATCTCTTACTTAGCCGCTGTGTACTTAACAAGCGACAAAGAGCTGGTGTATAAAGACGATGCCAAACTGAAGGACGAAATTGAAAACGAATACTCAAAGCGTTATTCCATTAATGGCCTTAACTACACTTACACGGATATTCTTTGCGATTTTAATGTCTACTTTGCAATTAAAATCATCTTAGATAAATTTGATATCCGAACCAAGCGTTTGAATGAAATTGCATTAAGAACTGAGCAAGAGGAAAAATCCATCACGTATAAGGCTATCCATTTGTTAAATGCAATGAAGTATACTGCAGTCATGCCTGCGCTGATTAATGTCATTATCTCAACTTTTGAGCAACAACCGAATTGTTCTTTGGATAGTGAAGATTTCGAGAAACTCTTTGGTCAGTTTATTGATTGCTTGATCAAAGACAAAGACAACAATGGCGAAGCTTTTAAAAAGATACATAAATGCGCATACATTCTATGGGTTGCTGCCATCAAAGGAAAGGATTACTCTACAGCACGATCTATCGCTAAAAGAATCATTACCAAATATAGTCGATTTGCTTATTCGACAGATAATATCGATTTTGAAGGCGATGAGATTTCAACATTGGATGATCAACTCAATCAGTGGCTTGATGACTGGACATACAACAGCAGCAAAACCTTTATAGTGAAGATCCTAATGTTAAATCTGCTTCTTAGTGAGCGTGAGCCTAGAGATAATGGCTATAAGGCCGGACGAGTTTCCATTAACCTGAATGCAGCATTAACTTATACATTAGAGGCAAGCAAACTGCAGTTAGATCACTTGGAAGCAAATGTTATAAATCCTGCAATGCCGCAACGTTACTATCTCAGCAATGATCTAGAACAGCGTCACAAGCATGTAAATGAGTATCTAGGTAATTTTATGATTCTTGATGCCACAGAAAACAACATCAAAAACAATGTGCCAATGAAGGATGCGCTGTGCTATTATGCTCGTATAGACAAGAGCTGGTTGGTTGAGGACCTTAAGGCTATGATGTCTGACAGTACATATTTCGACGATCAGACCAACACTCCTAAAGAGGAATTCTTTAAATACCGCTCCAAACAACTGAAAAAGTATTTCAAAGCTCTTTTAAATCGTCGATTGGACCAGACAAAAATTACAATTGATATGAGTTGATGTAAAGTGACTCAACATCTGAACATGGAGGCAAACGAATGGGCCGTGCTTCAATAAAAGAGAACAAAAACAGATATCATCTAGTGCGGGAAGAATTGGGGCTTACTCGCGAAGAGGCTGCGGAGAAGCTGGAAGTAATTTCCGCAGATCGTTTAGAGAAAATTGAGAACGAAAGAATCGACCCGCAGCCATATGATGTTCTCGCGATGTCCCAGGGGTATAAGCGACCCTCTCTCTGTAACTACTACTGCTCCCACGAGTGTCCTATTGGCAAGCAGTACGTGCCTGAGGTGCAGGTCAAGGAGCTTTCCTCCATCGTTTTGGAGATGTTGGCGTCCCTAAACTCTGTGAATAAGCAGAAAGATCGTTTGATTGAGATTACCGCTGATGGCAAAATCTCTGGAGATGAAATTGATGACTTCATCTACATCCAAGAGGAATTGGAGCGCATCTCTATCACCGTGGAAACCCTGCAGCTGTGGGCAGAGAAAATGTTGGCAAACGGCGTTATTGATGCCGATGCCTACAATGCACGCAAGAACAAGTAATTACATAGTATCCAGGCGGCAGACCATATCGGTTTGCCGCCTATTTCTCTGCTCTCGCGAAAATAACAAGGGCTATTACGCGGTTTTGATCCTGTATTGTGATGTCAGGTTATCATACAATGTAATCACAAGGAGGTGAATGCCCATGACTGCACGGGAACGAATCCTGGCAATCAAGCTTCTGGAAAAGCAGGAGCGCAATCCTGAGTATGTAAGGCGAATCGGCATTCAGGTAAGCATGGAGAAAAAGAATCCGAAAATAATGGAGGTTAAAAATGTTTGAGTTATTAGTACTGGTTTTGTTTTGTTGGATATTCTTTGGTTCAATTCGGTTAATGTTCAAGGTCGCCTGGGGACTGGCAAAAATCTTTGCCGTAATCTTGTTCATTATGGCACTCCCGTCGCTGATCGGCTGCCTGTTGTATGCTAGCGGAGTAATCCTGCTCCTGCCGGTAGCCCTGATCGCTATAGCCTGGGGCATACTGAAAGCTTGCCTATAATAGTGCCATTTTATTGGACCAATCAGTCTCTATACTGATATTGTAAGAAAACACACCCCTATTAGGAGGAAATACTATGGCTAAGAAAGAAATCACAAGTCGCCCCGGTTGGTTTGGCACCACTGTTCATTATGACAGTAACGGCCGCAAGGTTGGTGAGAGTCGCCCCGGTTTCTTCGGGACGACAAACCACTACGATGCCAACGGCAGAAGGGTTGGTAGCAGCACACCAGGTTTCTTTGGCGGTACCAATCATCGCGATGCCAATGGTCGCAGTGTTGGCCGCAGCTCCCCTGGCTTGTTTGGCAGCGAGTACCATTATGACAAGAATGGTCGCAGCATTGGACGAAGCACCCCCGGATTCTTTGGGGGCAAGAAAACCAAGTTTGATAGATAATAAATACATTAGGTTTACGGAGGTATACTTATGGGAGACTTTTTAAAGGGCGTTCTTGTGACACTGTTGGTTATCGGCTACGTGGTTATGCCGGACTTCTTCCCCGGTCCCATCGATGATTTGATCGTAATCATCCTGGCAATTACGGGAACTGTAGGCAAGAAAAAATACATAGACTAAGCTTTGTCTTATGCACCTGCTCCGGCAGGTGCTCTTTTTATATTCGCGTAAAAAACAACTCCTGTTGTGGGGCGTAATGCCACTACTGAACAGGAGGATATTTTATGTCCAATGAATTCCAAAACGCAATAAAAGTTGGTCAAATATTGCTGACTGACACGGTATTTCCTCGTCTTGAAGCGTTCTCCGGGAACGCTCTATACTGTGAGCGAGGGATACCGACCATGAACAAATACAAAACCGTCAAGGAGGTCTGCGACCTCACCGGACTCACACGAAAACATCTATATTACTTTCACCATGAGAAAGTCGTGCAGGCTGTAGCCTATGCCAATTACTCCGTATATGGCTACGATGGGTACAAGCTATACGACGATGCAGCTGTAGAGAAACTGCAACAGATTGCTCTGTACTACCAGCTGGGGCTTAAACGAGACGAGATTCGGGATATTATGCTGGACCCCAATTATGATAGCAACTTGGTTCTGGATACGCTGCTCGCCATTGAGCGAACAAAAAGAGCAACCATTGATCGTCACATCGCTGCCCTGGAATACTTGAAACTCACCGGCGTCAAGAACAGGCTACTCAGCCCCTTGCGAGGCATCTCTCTGGATGAGTTAGGTCAAACCATTCTGACAATCCGGGATGTTCCCCAGACTGATCGGCATTTTACCACGCTGAGTGAGACTCAGATAAACACCTTCTCAAAGAAGCTTCTCGAATTATTTGATGCTCTGCAGCAGTTAGCTCCATCTCAGCTAAATGAGCAATCCGGAAACGA
>JAEIGA010018701.1_pt1 | contig 10563 bp, 7 predicted proteins | sample 9270691 | NCBI WGS metagenome assembly JAEIGA01 (sample SAMN17057246, study PRJNA624740) | gut metagenome | biome: biome; isolation source: fecal sample | host: Bos grunniens | place: China: Xizang | collected 2019
CTTTATCACAAAGCGATTTCACAAAGGAGAAATCTGTTATGAAAGGTTTTAAGATAAAGCTTAGTATATTATCGGTTATTATTTTATTTTGTATGGTTATCAATCAGGTTTGTGTATCCATGGACGAAGCGCTGAAGGATTTCGCTGAGACGACCTGCGAGAACTATATATGCGAACTTGTCAATGACTGCATACTGGAGAGTGTAGAAAAGCTTTCTGCGGAGTACAACAGCATATGCAAGATACACTATGACTCCGCAGGAAAGATAAATGCTATTTTAATCGACCCAGAAAGTGTTAACAAGCTTAAAGGAGAAACTGTTTCTGCAATTATTCACCAGCTTAAAGACGAAGAAAAGGAAGCCTTCCATATCCCTTTAGGAACACTTTTAGGGAGTCGATTGTTTTCAGCGAGAGGGCCTGAGTTGGAGATAAAATTCATTCCCCTTGGCTCTGTAGCCTCAGAGCTGATACAAAGATTCACATCTGTCGGAATAAACCAGACTCTCCACAGTTTATACCTGAATGTTCGCATAAGCCTTCGGGTTTCCTCTCCGTTTTCTTCCACCAAGATACAAATTTCCACAGACGTTTGTATTGCTGAAACGGTTATTATAGGAGATATTCCCTTTGCTTACATGGATTAACTGTTTGAAGGTTCTGATTCTGAGCTTTGCTCAGGGGATGGTTCAGCAACCGTTTTGAACATATCCCCAAGCTTTGAAACGTATGACGAGGTTGTCGCACTTGTTGCATATGAAAGCACAACTGCTTCATCAATGGTTTTATCGCTTATATAACTCTGCACGTTACCCTTATATGCTTCTGCGTTGATAAAATAGATATTTCTATAGTTAGCAGCAAGGAAAGGAACGAAGGGAAACGCAGAGGAGTCGCCAATAACGAGAATTGATTTTTCCGTTGCTGAATTCTGTGAAGTTATGGTAAAGCTCTCACCACGGTCTCCCAAGAATGCATAATATCCAAAGGAAGTAGGGTTAGTAAGCTGGGTATATATCAATGCTCTATCCTTATACACCAGATTACCGCTATACATATTAACAGTACAAGGGAAAGACACGTTGACTCTATAATAATTAACGACGTCTGCATTTGCCTTTAATTTCATAGAGCTTGTTGCGTTATAGAAGTTTCCAAGATATCCGTTATAGCTACCAAGCTCATACCCTGTTTTTGCCGCAGGTATATTCCCTGTTGCTGAGCAAAAATCAACGTATGCAAGGTATGCCGCATCAGCTGTCCAGTTTTTATCAGTTCTGAAATAGAGATATTCTTCCTTCGCCTTTGATGAAATAGAAGAATAAATATCTATTCCTGTTCCCTTAAAAGCTTCATAGGAATTTGAGATAAAGTTCTTCTGAGAAGAGTTATAAAAATCATCGGACTGCTTCACGTCATAAGGGATTTCAACAAACTCCACGGCTGTGGGAGCTATCATTGAATAAACAGGGAAAGATACTGATTGAACGAACTCATTCAAGGCAGCGGCATATTTTCCTGCTGTGGATGAAGTTCCGTTGAACTGGTTATATCCCTTTCCTTGATAAAGGTAGGTATATCCCATGGAATTGATAACCCAGCCATGCTCAGGCTCTTCAGACACTTCCTCAGATGACTCTTCAGACGCATCCACAGACTCTTCAGAAGCTTCACCAGAAGCGACCTCAGAAATAATTTCCCCAGATATTTCTTCTGACAAATCGTCGCTTATTGACTCCACACTCGCCACAGATGACTCGCTTACCGTTTCTGATACAACGTTGCCTTCGCTGGAATTTGCCGTTTCATCGTCTTTTCCATAAAGGGTAAAGAACAACGCACCGACGATTGCCAACGCAACTATCACAGATACTATCACGATGATCTTAACGTATTTTTTATTCTTTTGCGTTTTTCCTATGGTGTCAAGATCCAAATCCTGTTCTTCGTACATACTTTTCTCCATTTTATAAAATAGTTTTTAGTTTGGATTTCTTACCCACTTTTAATTATTATCGGTATTTTCTGTTGGTGCCGCTTCTGGCTTTTCAGACTCAGAAGCTGTTTTTTCATCACCTGATTCTGCATTTGCCTCAGCAGTTGCTTCAGCTTCTTTATTTGCTTCTTCTTGAGCCTTTTCTTCGTTTTCTTTACGGCTTTTTGCTTCTTTTCTTGATTTTATTTCATCGAGGGCTTCGAAGCTTGCGTCAGGCTGGAACGCACGTTCAAACTGTTCGCCGTCCATAATCTCATTTTTAGCAAGGTATTCGGCTATAAAATGGAGCTTATCCATATTTTCTTTAAGGATTCTCTCAGCGGTATTATATGCCTCAGTAATCAAATCGTAAATTTCTTTATCGATTTTTGCTGCGATAGCTTCGCTATAATTACGAGAGCTGGAGAAATCTTTGCCGAGGAACACTTCATTATGTTCTGAGCCGAACAATATAGGACCGAGTTCATCGCTCATTCCCAACTGTGTTACCATTTTTCTTGCTATTTCAGTTGCTCTTTGGATATCATTGGAAGCACCACCTGAAATATCGTGAAGAACCAATGCTTCTGCAACTCTACCGCCCAAAAGAACTGCAATTTCGCCCTTCAACTCCTGTTTATAAACGCTATATTTATCCTCAGTTGGTGGTGAGAGGGTATATCCCAAAGCTCTTCCGCTTGGAATAATGGAAATCTGCTGAACAGGGTTCTGGGTATCGATAAACTTAGTAACGATTGCGTGACCAGCTTCGTGGTATGCTGTTGCTCTCTTTTCGGATTCCTTCATAACCCTTGATTTTTTCTGAGGTCCGACCATAACCTTGATTATAGCTTCCTCAATATCTGTCATTCCGATAAGGGATTTTCCTTTTCTGACAGCAAGTAATGCCGCTTCGTTAAGGACGTTTGCAAGGTCTGCGCCTGTGAATCCTGCGGTTGCTCTTGCTATTTCTGTAAAATTAACCGCATCTTCAAAGCTTTTATTTCTTGCATGAACCTTCAATATTTCTTCTCTGCCCTTGATATCAGGAGCATTTACAACAATCTGTCTGTCAAATCTTCCAGGTCTCATAAGAGCTGGGTCAAGGATATCAGGTCTGTTTGTTGCGGCAATAACGATAACTCCTGTCTGAGCACCAAATCCGTCCATTTCAACAAGGAGCTGGTTCAACGTCTGCTCACGTTCATCGTGACCACCACCAAGTCCTGCGCCTCTATGTCTGCCCACTGCGTCAATTTCGTCTATAAACACGATACAAGGAGCACTCTTTTTTGCTGTTTCAAAAAGGTCTCTTACACGGGACGCACCAACACCAACGTACATTTCAACGAAGTCTGATCCTGATATAGAGAAGAAAGGAACTCCAGCTTCACCTGCAACAGCTTTCGCAAGTAATGTTTTACCTGTACCAGGAGAGCCCATGAGAAGTACACCCTTTGGTATTTTTGCTCCGATTTTTGAGAATTTTTCAGAGTTTTTAAGGAAGTCGACGATTTCTTTAAGTTCTTCTTTTTCCTCGTCTGCACCTGCTACGTCTTTAAACGTTACCTTTTCCTTCTCGTTTTCACCAAGCTTTGTTCTCGCCTTGGTAAAGGAGTTCATTTTGCCACCAAGTCCACCTGACGAACCGTTTGTACCTCCTGAAGATGAAAAGTGTGACATCTTTTTTATAAAGACCAACCACGCAACAACAAGGAGAATTATAACGATTACGTATGGAAGGAAAGAAACCCACCAAGGAATCGTTTCCTGCACTTCTATGTTATACTTGACGTTATCAATGTAAGGGTCCACGTCCTCCATAAACAAGTCAACGTATTTAATGGGGAACTCAACCTTTTTTTCGTCTTTCAATTTTATTTCCAAAACGTTTGTAGAGCTTATATTAAACTCTGCAACTTCTTCGTTTTTAAAATGTTGTATGATGTCACTATACACGATTTTTTCATCAGGCTCTGTTCCCAAAAGGTATGCGCTGATACCAAAAATCGCAACAATAAAGACAACATAAAAAATTAAAGTCTTAATACTGCTTTTCATCAATTTTTTCCTTTCATTCCTTTAAAGTCGATATCCACTGTTATCATTAACGGATCATCTATAAAGCCCTTTTGAAAGGCTCTATCGTCTGCGCCCACAAAAGGCACAAACAATATTCCCTCTCCGTCACATATTATCGGGACTGAGTCCCTCATATATTTCGGCACTTTTGCGTTCATCAATTCTCTGTTCACATTCCTTCCAAAGCCTCTGCAAACTATTCTGTCTCCATCTTCTCTCCGACGGACATAAAGCTCACCGTTTATTTTATTCCTTGGAAGAACTATTTTCAACGGGAAATCTGAAAAACGTTTTATTCTTTCATATTTCTCTTCAAGACGCACACAAACGTCATCGCCCAAAAAGTTATTGCCCAAAGTCAGCATCACTTTATTGTTCAAAGCAACTTCTTTTTTCTTGAAAAAAGCTACCCTTCCGTTTTTAACCAATGCTTTTATACCAAAGGGCACGTCTATACTTTTTTCCTCGCTGGAAGACAGACAGGAAAGAATCTGTCTGACGTGAACAGCAGATAACCCTTCGCCGTCTGACAGCTTTTCATACTCAGCACACACGTATCTTGACGATACTGACGGATGCAAGGACGCTAAATCTGTTTCACTTGTTATTTTATCCAATTCTTTTGAAAAATAGTCCTCATCCTGTGCAGCACTTCCAGAAAGTCTTAAAATCGCAGTAAGAAAATTCGGATTCACCCTCTCAAACGAAGGAAAAAGAGTTCTTCTTATATAGTTCCTCGTATAAGCTTCATCGGAATTTGTGCTATCCTCAACGAAGCCTTCACCCAAGGATGACAGATACTCGAGTATCTCATTTTTGGAACATTGGATAAGCGGACGAAGATAAAAATCTCTCACAGGTGGGATTCCCACAAGTCCTGAAACAGAGCTACCCCTGAGCATATTGAACACTATGGTTTCTGCTGTATCGTTACCATGGTGTGCAGTTAAAAAGTAATCTATATTTTGCTCTGCTCTGAGCTTTTCAAAGGAATCGTATCTCAGCTTTCTTGCTGTTGCTTCAACACCCATCCCTCTTTTTTCAGACTCGCTCAACGCATACACGTCATAGGAATAGAAATCCAACCCCAATCTATGACAAACGTCTCTGCAAAATCGTTGGTCACCGTCAGCTTCATCCCCTCTTATATGATGGTTGACGTGAACTGCGCTAAGGGAAAAATCATCGTTACCCTTCAACTTGTTCATCGCCATAAGCAAAGCGACGGAATCTGCGCCTCCCGAAAAGCAGACGCAAACACGTTTGCCCGAAAGAGACACATTATATTTTTCAAAAAAGTCTAATATTTTTTTTAGTATCAATACTCTTCTCCGTGGTTTTCCACCGACATGAATCTATAGTTTTTAGCAAGCCATGCGAGTTTTACAGTTCCAGTAGAACCGTGACGGTTCTTTGCGACTATGCATTTTGCAATCTCTATTTCATTTTCGCCCATAACTGCTGTTGTTTCCACGGCATTTTCACCGTCTCCACCGTTATTATTGTCATCTCCATACTGACCGTAGCTATCTCTATGAAGGAACAAAACAACGTCAGCATCCTGCTCGATTGAGCCTGAGTCACGAAGGTCATGAAGCTGTGGCAGAGTTTTTCCCGTTCTTCCACCAGACGCACTCTGTTCACGACGGAGCTGAGAACACAAAATCAAAGGCACGCCAAGGTCCTTCGCAAGAAGCTTAAGTCCTCTCGTTATTTCTCCTATTTCTAAAACTCTGTTATCTGAGTGTTTCTCAGTATGCATAAGCTGAAGGTAGTCGATAATAACAAGCTTTAAATTTTTAAGCTTTCTCAACTTTGATCTCATACTCATAACGGTGATATTGGACGTTTCGTCTATGAGAATATTCGTCTTTGCAAGTACGGATGCGGCAGATGCGAGTTTTTTCCATTCCTCGTCAGTCATCTCACCCGTTCTCAGCTTATGGTGTTCAACAAGTGCCTCACCTGCAAGCATACGGGAAGCAAGCTGAGAAGGTGGCATTTCCAACGAGAAAACTGCCACGTCTGGTGGTTCTTCCCCGTCCTTGAAGGATTTTGCAACGTTCACCGCAAGATTCATCGCAAAGGTTGTTTTACCCATACCAGGTCTTGCACCTACGATAATCAAATCCCCAGGGTTCATTCCAACGATATAATTATCAAGATCGGAGAACTTTGTTTTTGTTCCCGAAAACGCATCTGGGTTATTACGAAGTGTACCCCACATATCGTAGTTTTCTCGAATCGCCTGTTTTATATGAACAAAGTTGGTATTATATTTTTCATTTGAAATTTCATAAAGTCGCTGTTCAGCTCTATCTAAAATGTCGTCCACGTCATCTGTTGCGGAATATGCCTCGTCAGATGATGCACGAGAAGCCTCTATAAGCTTTCTCAACACAGCCTTATTACGTATTATTTCTGAGTATTCTGCAACGTTCCCCGAAAGCACAGAAGAATCAGCCAACAATTTCAAATATTTTGCAGCATCAGGGCCATCATAATGTTTGCTTTTTTCCAAAGCTTCAAGGATCAAAACCACGTCTATTGGTCTGGATGCTGATGCAAGGTCAAACATTACCTCGTATATAATCTTATGTTGATCAAGATAGAAATCCGTTGGTTTAAGGTTCGGCACCTGCTCTATTAACTCAGGGTTTGTCAGTATTGCGCCCAATATTGCCTGTTCTGCCTCAAGGGAATATGGCATTTGTTTCAATGAAGTTATTTGAGAATCCATCTCTTCACACTATGCTTCTACTACAACCTTAATCTCCGCACTTATCTCGGGATAAAGCTTGAGCTTTACTGCATATTCTCCCGTTCTCTTAATATTATCTCCAAGCACTATTTTCTTTTTATCCACGGCTATTCCAAGGGTTGACTGAATTTTATCAGCTATATCCTTATTTGTAACTGCGCCATAAAGTCTTCCGTCAGCACCGCCTGTTGTTTTGAACGTGATAACGGATCCGTTTATCTTCTCTGCAAGAGCCAACGCTTCTTTTCTTTCGGTTTCTTTTTTATATGCCGCGGAATCGTTTTTCGCCTTTACCTCGCTGAGCACCTGTGCTGTTGCTTCCTTTGCAAGATTTCTTGGAAAAAGAAAGTTTTTGGCATATCCGTCTGAAACGTTTATTACCTCACCCTTTTTTCCTTGCGCTTTAACGTCTGCAAGTAATAACACCTTCATACATTCATCTCCTTATTTTTACTTTGCTAAGTATAACTATACTCAATAATATTTACTGTTTATAAACAAAATTATTTTTTCTCAAATTTCTCTATAGCTTCTTTAAGTTCAAGGACTGCGTTTTCCATACTCGCACCCTCAAGGAACGCACCTGCCATATTGAAATGACCACCGCCACCTATATTTTCCAGAATCAGAGCCACGTTGACAGAGCCATCGGAACGAGCTGATATATGAACTCCGTTTTCCAAGGCTGTCAAAACAAATGTTGCCTTTATACCTTCTATTCCCAAAAGACTATCAGCTGCCTTTGCTGCTATAACCCTATTATTTCCGTCTTCTTCGTCGTTCTCGTAGATGGTTATGGCATACACGTTTCTATAAACTGTAACACCAGACTGGATAGAAGCAAGTTTTTTATATTCGTCAGCATCAGCTTTCAACATTTCTCTGCCTCGCTCAAGGTTACCACCAAGGTTATCAAGGAAAATAGCTGCGCTGAAGGTACGAACGCCTGTATTTCTGCTGAACGCATGGGTATCAAGAAGCATTCCTGCGTAAAGCAAATCAGCTTCTTCTCTCAACGTTGCCTCAGGGGGCATTACGTGTTCAAGGATTTCGCACACAATTTCAGATGCAGAAGATGACGTTGGCTCAATATATGAAATATCAGGCTTTTTGTCAAACTCCTTCGCCTGTCTATGATGGTCGATAACAACGTACTTATTTGCGTTTTCAACGATTTCTGCACATTCAAAAATAACTGGGTTACTTACGTCGGAAACTATAACAAGTGTTTCAGGTCTTATTAAATCCTGTCCTGTTATACTATCGACAAAAATATCAGAATAAATCTCCTCGTCAAGATGCTCAATAGCAGAAATCACGTCTTTATCGTTTTTATTGACTACTATATTTACCTTTACGCCACAATGAACGCAAAGTCTTGCAAGTCCAACGCAAGAAGCGATACTGTCGAAGTCGGCATTCTTATGTCCCATTATAATAACGTTGGAAGAGTTGCAAACCAATGAAACAAGCTTACTTGCCACAACTCTTGAACGGATTTTCGTTTGCTTACGGACAGACCTTACTCTGCCGCCAAAGAAATATGAGCCTTCCTTGGTTTTTACTGCTGTCTGAGCGCCACCACGTTGCAACGCAAGTTCCAACGCATTCCGTGCCGCATCCTCCTTCGCCTCCAGAGTCCCATCAACGTATGCAACACCCATTGACAAGGTTAAATTTATCTCAAAGGCATCAGCAGGTGCTGTATTGATATTATCCATAAAGGAAAATCTATCCTTTATAAGCTCTTCAAGTTGTTTGGCTTCGAACAGGATAATAAACTTATCTCTGTCATACTCTCTTATTATTCCGTCTATGGACTGAACCCAGGAATGAAGCGCCGCCGATATTCTCAAAGAGTCCTCACGTCCCTTTTCGCTTACATACACCATTGCTTCAGAGGCATTATCGATCATTGCATAGGCAACTGTCAGCTCTTTTTCTTTAAGGACACGTTTTGCATCCTCAAGCTCGGTTATATCAGTAAGAGAGATGAAAACGTATTTTTTTCCGTTAATCGTTTCAGTTGCTGAAACCACCTTGAAGGTAGCTCCGTCAAACGCACTCATCAACGGTTCACTACCGTTTGCCTTAACGTACTCCATAAGCTTGGATGCAGAAAGCTCACCCTTTGTAATCTGAGCGAGGGTTGGCTTTTTGATAATATCTATTTCGAAATAGTCTGCATACGAACCACTTCTCCATACGATTCTGTCATCCTCAGCGGCAACGATGAAAATATCTTCGCTTCGCTGAGAAAACTTTTCGCTGAAGCTTCTCGTATATTCAACAACGCCCTTTTTACCTGTCCAGAACATAACGAAGAAGGAAACTCCAACAGAAACAAAGGTTGCAACAAAGCAGATAATTCCCAAAAGAAAATCAACAGTTGCAACGACAGCTGATACAATCAGAAGCAAGACGAGAAGTCCTATAATATTGAATTTTTCGGGAGAAAACTTATTTTTTAAATCAAATCGCATAAAAGCTCTCCGTGTAGTTTATAATTTACACCCTATTATTTACTCAAAAGGCTATCTTTTTTTAAAACTTGAATATCTCGTTATCTTTTCTTGTAAGTGTGGAATAAAGCCCGATTATCAAGAGAAGCAACATTGCAAAGGTACCAAAGGACATAGCTATAAAAAACAGAATCAGGAAAAGAACTCTGTTTTGTGGGCGAAGCTTACTCAACACCTTACTTGCGCCCATATACAAAATTGCAGGATAAAGTCCGATACAGATTCCATTTATCGCCAAGGAAAAGTATAGTCCTTCTCTTTCAGGTGAATACAAGCTTCCTGCAATATATGCAAGTATGAAAACCACAGCTCCCACCTTGGAAAGCACGAAGCTCCAGCTACCGTTAGCCTTTTTGAACTCGTATTTTGCAACAATGGATGATTTCGCAATAGATGTTGCCACGAAGCTGAAAACTCCAAACAAGGCAAGTCCGTACCCAAGCCATGAAACTCTCACAGAGTCAATCAGCTCATCAAACATCTCGGCAGTAAAAATTTTTTCCACCTCCATGCCTGTCTGGGCATATATTTCCTTCACCATTTCTAAATTTTTACGGAGAAAGTCAAGGTTAAGCTCAACGTATTTGAGTATATTCTCCACATTCACAGCTCCGAAAAGCTTATAAATGAACATACAATAAGCTATAGCGAAAAACACAGACATACCGAAAATCGAACGGACGAGGGTTTGCGCTCTGCTATACCTTTTTCTTATCCCCATATAAACGGCAATGCCAACAGGAACGAAGGCGAGGGAAAGATATACGTTTATCCAACCGCCTGTAAGGACAAAAGCGGCACAAGGTGGGATTACCACCATGGGAATTATCGTCCATATCCTCAATTTATTGATACATCCAGCCGCAAAAAAACCGCCGCATACTCCAGCCGTTATCATCGCTGAAACAGGGTCTGCGTTTACTGACAGCAACGCAGAAACGATAATCAGCGCAGCCATATATCCTATATATTTTTTGCTTTTCTCAGCACTTTTTATATTTTGTGTCAAACCGTTTTCCTTTCACCAAACTAAAACAACGTTTCTTGTTTTGCCTCCGTCTCATCATAGGTAGCACCGGCGGAGGGAAGATTTGTTTTTCTATACTTGGATTCTTTCGAGAGCATATTTTTTTCAGGGTCATACGGAACAGCCTCAACAACTCTCTGACCTGCTTTAAGGGTCATTACTGCAGCCCCCATTGATGAACGTGTGGATTTTTCGA
>JAEIGA010018702.1_pt1 | contig 10563 bp, 7 predicted proteins | sample 9270691 | NCBI WGS metagenome assembly JAEIGA01 (sample SAMN17057246, study PRJNA624740) | gut metagenome | biome: biome; isolation source: fecal sample | host: Bos grunniens | place: China: Xizang | collected 2019
GAGCCGCAGGAAGAGCAGGATCTTCCTGACGAATACTTCAAGGTTCTGGAGATCGTAGGCAAATATTTTGAAAATAACATCAGCATCAAGCGTTCGGGAAGCGGAAAGGGATCAATGACGATCCACTTCGGTTCCGATGATGAGGTAAGAAAGTTCCTCAAGGCGCTTGAAGACTCAAATTTCTAAGCCGGACAAGTCCAGATGCACAGACAACTGATCAGATACATATTTACCTTGATCGTATGCCTTGTAGGATTTGCAGTAAAGAGCGAAGCCCAGTTCAAGGAGAATGCGTTCGACCAGACGTATAACGACCATGCCGACACAACCGGCACGGCCGACTCTGCCGCATTGTTCTCCTTCAAGGAATTCTTCGGAGGCCTTACCCACAAGAACACAATGAAGATCGGAACCATGTTTGCCGGCTCAGCGGTTCTTCCGGGCACAGCCCAGATATACAACAAGGACTATTGGAAGCTCCCTATAGTTTACGGAGGTATCGGAGCGTTGGCTGGAACCGGAGGCTATTATTATCACAAGTACAGCAAGACGAAAAAGGCATACAGCCAGTTCGAGACTGCCAAAAATGAGTTTGAGACCAAATATAAAACACAAGGTCTGGAATATCCTTTTGAAGCACCGGTACTTGACATGGCTTCCAAAAAGAAAGGAACGCTGCTGCTGGCTGGAGCCGGACTGCTTTATTGGGCTACACTTCTTGACGGAGTATTATGCTACGAATCAGAGAAAGATCCTGATCCGGGAAGAGCCACAATATATTCCGTACTTTTCCCTGGCTTGGGACAGATATACAACGGAGAGCTTTACAAGGTTCCGATTTATTGGGGAGGTCTTATGCTTTCGACAGACTTCCTGATCAAGAACAACATGAACTACAAGAGGTTCAAGAGGATACACAATGAAGCTACGACTCCTGGCAGCGGATACAATGAATCAATATCCGCAGAAACGGCAAAATGGTACAGGGACGTCTACAGAAGATATAGAGACTACTCGATAGTTGCAACTGCAGCTGTATACGTGCTTCAGGTCATAGATGCAAACGTCTTCGCATACATGCATGATTTCGAAGTCACAGATGATCTTACGATGAAGGTATCACCTACCGTATTGTTACCATATAACGAATACGCGATGAACACACCTGTCATGAACGGTTCTGGTTCAAGCGCTATCGGAATGAGGATCGGATTTACATTCTGACCCGGATTTACACTGAAACATAATTGAAAATGAAGATAAGGACAATCATCGCAGTCGCATTGGCGGCTGCTTTTCTTGCGAGCCCTGCCATGGCGGTCGAGGTTGGCGACAAAGACGGAAAGAGCAAGGTAAAGCTCAAGGACGAAAACAAGAAGCTTAAGCTTGAGCTGGACTCGCTGAGGGCGGAGCTCTATCGATATAAGGCGGATCTCAGATATTCTGACAGTCTTGCCACAGCGATGGTCGAGCTTTACGGACAGGACGAAGGCCATAGTGCAGTCGGCCTTAGCCCCGAAGAATACACAGCCGAAGTTTCTGACAGCCTCTTGAATATCTGGTATGCCCACATGATGGCTTCAGACGACACCGAAGAATTTGACATGGATTCTGTACGCTTCGAGTCAAATGTACCGGATGAGGTATATATCGAGAGACTCAAGAATATGAATTCATTCATCAGCCTGCCATACAACGACATCGTAAAGAATTATATCATCCTATATTCTGAGAAGATGCCGACAAAGATGGCGCACATGCTCGGTCTCTGTCAGTATTACATGCCGATTTTCGATGAGACATTCAACAAGCATGATCTCCCTGAAGAGCTCAAGGCAATGGCGATCATCGAGTCTGCGATGAACCCGCTGGCAGTTTCAAGGGCTGGCGCAAAGGGAATGTGGCAGTTCATGTATTCTACAGCAAAGATGTATGGCCTTCATATTGATTCATTCGTTGACGAGCGCATGGATCCGTTCAAGTCGGCCGATGCAGCGGCACGCTATCTTCAGGATGCATATGAGATCTTCGGAGACTGGAACCTTGCCATCGCATCATACAACTGCGGTGCCGGCAACGTGAACAAGGCGATCCGCAGAAGCGGCGGCAAACGTGCGGTTTGGGACATATGGCCATACCTTCCTCGTGAGACCAGAGGTTATGTGCCTGCATTCGTAGGTGCGCTTTATGCCATGACATACCACAAGGAGCATGGTATCAAGCCAGAGGCTATCGAAATGCCTGTACATGTGGACACATTCAAGATTAACAAGCAGCTTCACCTCAAGCAGGTCGCGGAGCTCACAGGAGCACCGCTTGAAGATCTGAAGAACCTGAACCCTCAGTACCGCCACGACATCATCCCAGGTAACAGTAAGGAGTACATACTGAGGCTTCCTTATACATACACAAACGCTTTCATCGAAAATGAAGACTCTGTCTACAGACACAAATACGACGAATTCTTCAATCCGTCTACGATCAAGAAAATCCAGGACGGTGCTGACGGAGAACGAATCGTATATGTTGTGAAGAACGGTGATTATCTGGGAAGGATCGCCAGCAGAAACAGATGTACAGTAGCCCAGATCAAGAGATGGAACAACCTCAAAAGCAACAACATACGTGTAGGCCAGAGGCTCGTGATCTACAAAGGTGGCAGCGGCCCGTCTACAAGTTCATCATCAGGCTCGACATCGACAGCGAAGTCAGCATCATCTTCGACAAGCACAAGCAGCAACAGCAGCACTCCTACCGGAACATATACTGTGAAGTCCGGTGATACACTCTCAGGAATCGCAACAAGACATGGCGTTACTGTCAATCAGCTCAAGCAGTGGAACGGTCTTACAAGCAACAACATCAAGGTCGGCCAGAAGCTCAAGCTGAACAGTACATCTTCTACTGCAGCACCTGCAGCTTCATCGTCAGGAGATTATACGACATATACTGTCAAGAGCGGAGACTCATTCTATAGCATTGCGAAGAATTACTCAGGAGTCAGCGCTCAGGACATCATGAACTTCAACGGCATGAGCAGTTCCAACATCAAGCCTGGAATGAAGATAAAGATTCCTAAGAAATAACACCGACCTGTGAGGAGAATGACAAGAGTGATCATGATAGCTGCTGCTATCATCGCAACAGCCTGCACCGACGATCCTGTCGGACCGGCACATGAACCAGATGAAGGTAATGTGCCGTTGGTAAGGTTCAGCGAAACATCACCGACAGTCATCTACCCAGCGGAATACGGCGGAAGAGCCACTATATTTTTCGAAGCTGAACATGCTGAAGAGCTGAGCGTCCGGACGGAAAACGGATTCACCGTAACTGCTGAACTCACACAGCTGGAGGGCGAAAGATGGAAACTGGACCTCAGTGAGGCAGAAGGGATGGAGAAAGGAAGGGAGTACAACATTACCATTACCGCTGAAAACAAGTACGGTACCTGCGCCGGAGGAACGAAAATAGAGGTGGCATATATGGACAGTCCCTTCGGAGCGATGGAAGCCCATAACTTCGGAAACACAGGGAAGACATTCGATTTGTCAGTCAAGGGAAACGTAGAGTGGACGGCTAGCGTGGAGGCAGATGAGGAGTCTTGGTACGACCTGACTGTCAAGTCCGACAGTAATTTTGTGTTCAGGATCCTGCCAAACGAGACGGAGTCACCACGCAAGTTCGTGCTCACAGTATCTGACAAGGCAGGAATATACACATACAGATGCACCTACGGACAAGACAGATGCGACGAGTCTCAGCAGGAGATCCTCTCAAAGGAAAAAGCAGCAATCATCGCCATATGCGAGGCATTTGCAATACCATATGATCCGGACACACCGTATCCGGTACTACCTGGAAATGGCGAGATCGGAGGCGTAGGAGGAATCGGAGGGATTGCTGAATACAACAGCAGAGGGTACGTGACGACGGTCGGATTGTATGGGGTAAAAGGAGTCATTCCGAAAGAGATCGGAGACCTGAAACATTGCAAGGAATTGATAATCTCTAACGCTGGACTTAGCGGAAAACTGCCGGAAAGCATCGGTGACATGAGCTGTCTCAGATCCATCGAACTCACTTGCGCAGAAGGTTATGGCCTGGAAGGAAACCTCTCGGAATCATCTCTTTCAAAAATAGCCGGACAATTATATCATATCGACGTAGCAGGGAACAACTTTACCGGCCCTTGTCCTGAATGGCTGGGAGAAACGCCGGAGAATGCTACTTTCTGGATATACGGAAACAGATTGGAAGGAAGGATACCCGATAAAGTGCAGGTACATCCTGATTGGAACAGAGTGATTCCCGACGGCAGCGGAAGACTCGTCAAGGAAGCGAACATGAAACAGCAGGAAGGATATGTCCTGTATGAATAAACCAAGAGGGTGACAGATAAGTCACCCTCTCTTGTATTTATGCCTGCTACAGAACAAAACCGCCAGGAGTCTCATCTGCTCCCGGCCATGAAGAGCATCCGTTGATTGTCATATAAGTGTTACCGGTATGATACAGTTCCTCCACTTTATACTTGACCTTACCTCCTATTGTCTTGGCTGCGCTCACCTTGACCTGAGCAGTATGGACAGAACTGCCACTATGCTTCCTGAACAGATCTCTTCCAGGAGCATAAAACTCATATCTGAAATTGATATGTTCCTTTCTGTTGAGCCATCCGAAATCCCAGGAGACATTGAACTTGGATGTTCCCGAAGTCATGCCGCTGTTCACGAAATAAAATGGGACATAGTCATCATCATTCAGCAATGCATGATCATATGCTGTACCTTTATTTATGCCTGTGTCGGTATTGAAGTTGAAGATGAGCAGAGCATGGAGAGCGACACTCGATTCTATGAAGCTTCCGACTTCCGAATGGGTCTTAGAAAAAGACTTTGTCTCCTGGATATCGCTGGTATTACTAGAACCATGTGAATACAGCACGACATCGGTATCAGCATTCCGTACAGTAATAATTGAACTGTTGGTAGTGCATTGATCGAATCCTTCCACATAATCTATGGATACCGAATAAGCGCTTCTCATGTCGTGTGGATAATATTTTGCAGCATATTCAGAATCTGAGTTAAAGTTGAAATCTGACTTGAGAAGTCTCGGATATGCGAGCGGATATCCATCTGAAGTCTGGGATCTGCTGATGCCGCCAGCAAGAAAATCTATTCTCTTCACATCGGAAGGCCCGAAGTCCTGTGCGGGTTCCGAATCAAGATTTCCCATGTATACACCATCTTCGCCAACCGCCTCACCCGACAAGCCCGATTGAGTATAGAACCTGCACTTCATGTCTGAATACACGCCTGAGCCGAATGTCCTGCCCGTCTGCTTCAGTTCGCCTGAAAACGCCAGACCTACGGGCAGATTCATAGGATTACGGCCTCTGAGGACCACATCGCAGTCACTTCCGACACCGGGCATATCTTCAAGACTTATATGCAGAGGGAAAAGTTTATGATAAATCCTGACCTCTATTTCTTTCTTGTATACAGGCTCTCCGTTGAAGAGCTCCTTGCTTTGCAGAGTCACCGTCTCACTTATATAAGTCGGCTCCTTGTCAAACGGATAAAGGCCATCTATCGGCACATCTGAAGTGAATCTCAGACCGATCGCATCACCGAAATAAGGGTGATTCATGATCACCTGTCTCGCTACGTTCACATTGCCGCTGGATGGAATAAGGACATCAAAGTCCACAGGATTGCCGTTGCTGTCAAGCATGTTCAGGAAAAGCATGTCCTCAGCTCCCTTGATCACCATGGCATAATCCCTGTCAAGAACATATTCACCCACATCTGGAGTCCCATGATCGATCCTCCATTCCTCTTCAAAGACCATGTTCTGAGTAAAGTCGATTGTAGCGTTATATATAGTGTTTCGTCTGATGCTGAAATCCGTCGTCTCATCTGCACCCAGATAGAAACGATACTTTCCGTCCCTGTATTTCGCGCCAGCGGTCTCCACATCAACGGTGAGCTCGATGTAGGTACAGAAATTCGCTCTGGTTGAAATCTGCGACGGGATCTTCTTAGATCTGTCGGTGTTTCCCGGAAGGAGGACACCCTGAAGGTTCTCTATGAAGTAAAGCGACACAGTGCCGCCCGAATTCAGCTTCGCAAGATCCGATTCAGTAAGACTGTCCCCCACTCTCTCGTTAAGAGAGTATCCGAAAGCCGTAGCCTTGGTATCATAGCTGAAAGGATATACATCTAAAGCCGGATTATAGATGCGGAGTCCGGTCACAGTGTACTTCGCCTCAGTCGCTGAAGGATCAAGCGTGATGTTATACTGGCCTATCAGTCTCTTGACCTTAAGATTCTGTTGTGAATTCTTGGTGTAATTTTCATATACATTTGCGACAGGGAAACCCTTTGTCAGGAAATCCGAATACGACGGAGCGACATACCTGAGCCCCGTCACTTCATACTCGTTTTCAGGGGCGGTCATCCGACCGACGTTGCCGAAAAGATAGATGTCGAAGCCGTCTTTATCAGCCGGAAGGGTAAGGCTCACAGAAGACAGGTCAGTAATGTATTTACAGTAATCGGAAAGCAGCTTGCCTTGATGATAGATGAAGATGTTCATATCGCTGATCTTCGTCAGCTGCCCCGCGGAATACGATGACTTGGTACCTGCCGAACCTGGGCCGATGAGCTCCGGTTCCTCAACCTCGACAGTGATGGGGTATGAACCGTCCTGGCACGAATCAGTCACAGTCTCCAGCAACTCAGGCGCATCAATGCAGGAAGCAAGCGCAAAAACAGCAGAGAAAAATAATACAAATCGTTTCATGATATTAAGGATTTTAAAGTTGATTAAAATTCAATGATGATGTCATCTCCATCCTCGAGATCTCCAAGATCGATGGTCACGTCCTTCTCGTCATCCGTGGTCCAGTCGAATGTGTCGGGATCCGGGCTTCCAAGCCTGGTGATTATGAACTTAACGTCGTGACTGGTATTCCCCTGCATGTTCAGAAGATTCACCGGATAATAATATTCTCCGTCTGAGATCTTCACCGCCAGGACCATTCGCGTATATCTTTCGGTGAATGAGGAAGCCCATCCCGTCCTGTCCTGAAGAGAATAATTCGGGAAGGCATAAAAAACGATATTCGCTGAAGGAGTATACGTCCTGCCGGAAGAAAGAGAGACCCCTCCTAGCGAATTATATGTAAACTCCTTGGTCTTCACATCATTCACCGAGGTGATTCTGTCCGTCTTCGTCGCATTGGTATCAGGTCTGCCGAAACGGCTGTACCAAAAGTCTGTGTTCTTCCCGACAGTGTAGTAAAACCCTCCCTGGACATTGGTCAGATATACATGTTCCAGCTTAATGTCCGTGCCGGTGAAACGACTCTCGACTGACTTCAGACAATAACGTGACGCATATCGCGACACCGGGACAGTCAGATTCTGCCGACCGTTCTTGACCGAAAAGGATATGCGGCCATACATCGGATGCAGCCTCTGCGAAAAAGAGTCGCTGCTGAAATAGTCCAGATAAAGAGCGTCAAGCGAAGATAACGATGACACTAAAGGAGACAAGGCCGGAACATTGACAAATGCGCAGCATGTATAGTCTCCCGGAATCAAAGTAAACTCGTGCGGAGTACCTGTGCCGCTAAAGCTGCCTCGGCCGACCAGAGAGCCCTTGCTGTCGAACAGCAGAAGCTGCACGCTGCTGACCTCGGATTCATCTCCATACACGCTTACGTCCGCCCTGGTACCTTCTTCTCGGATGACGAAGGAAACCGTAGCTGATGGGACTGAGGCATCCAAGGAGGCCCTGTCACAAGATAATGATAAGAAAAGCAGCAAAAGATTCAGAATGATCAAACAGACAATAGAAATATGTGACTGATGTTTCATAAGTAAAACAATTTAGGTATAACATTGGGTAATCATTACATCATATGTCGAAGGTAAACTGCAGTTTAAGTTCTGCCTTGCCGGGCTTTTTCCTCTGCATGAACGGGTAAGCCAGGACTCCTGCACGGGCATACATTCTCCCCCACCGGGCGAATCGCCAGCTTGCATTGAATGAAGTCCAGACTCCCCTGCCATAATATGCGGGCACATTGAAGGAACCGGGAGCATCCCGCTCGTATGAGTATATCCTATCGTCCCAGCTATCGACCAGAAATGCTCCCTGACGCAGGTAGAAAGCTGTTTTCCCTGTTTTATATCCACCTTCAAGATATGCAAGGAATCCTGTCCCGTCAGATCGGACAGTGTTCAATCGCAGGGTCACATTCCATGGATATGTCATATAAGCTATGTCTGTCCGGACTTCGGTCCGGAACAATCTTCCCCATGAACGTATCCTTTCGGAGACCTTCAGCTTCAATCTGATTGCTTCAGTCAGCATGACAGTCCATTCGGTATTGGCTTTGATCTGAATGTCATGCGGATCTTCCCCTTCCTTAGGATCAGGAAAACACGCCGCATCGACGGAAAACGAGCATGATGCCTTTCTCACACTGCTGCCGTATCCTTCCTTTCCTTTCAGGCTGACCCATCCTCCAAGAGATGCTTCGCCGCTGAAGGAAACCGCATGTTCATTCGTACATTTGGTCGTGCTCCTTGCAGCCGCACTTCTGAGCGGTGAATATCCGGATGGGTAAAACCTGATCATGGCAGCCATGCGCACATCCTCTCCGGCAGGGAAAACTGCACCAGCAAGAGCAGCATAAGCACCTGAGGTCCAATCATATGCACACTCGGCGAACAGATCAATCCCTTTAATGCATAGAGCCAGATCTGCGGACGTCTTCATATCAGGGATCTTCATTCCTTCTGAAGCTGAAATGAATGTCGCATAATGAGTCACGCTGACCTGAGCAGATCTGCCGAAATATGCAATGTTGGCAGCTGGAAGAATGCCAGATTCGTCTTGTGCGCTCTCAACAGCAATCAACGCAGATAACCTGAATCGTTTGAAGGCGAAATCCGCAGCCAGGCCCCGAAGGGCATATACCCCTGTGTATGAAGACGATGGCGACAGACCGGAAGATCTTTTCATATAGGCAGATGGAGATGTCTGACTGCCGACACTCATACCGTTCCATAAAGCAAGTCCCTGCCCGAATCTGGCATTGAAGTCTCCTGCAATTATTTTCCCTTGCCCCCTTTTGAGGTCGTATCTTATGTGCCCGGACATGGTTTCGGGCATAATGCCGTCCGCATCATATGACCTCGAGAACGCTATCCCTGCCGCGAATTGGCCTGCATTCGTCAAAATATACTTCAAGGCATATGAAGGGGCATCGCAGAGAGCACTTTCAATGGGGGCTTTCATTGATATCTTCATCGTCACCTCATGCTCAGAACTTGATCCCGAGGATGTCATACCCGGCACAGAAGCGCTTTCCAATGATATGAACGGAGCAGTCCTCTCGACAAATGCCGCTCCGAAGCCATCAACATATACAAGCTCGGAATATGAAAGTACATCTCCATGCCTGGAGCGATAATCAATAAACGAGACAGCTTGATAATGGGTAAAAAGCCCTGATTCCTCCAGTTTCGAAAGCGATGCATAGTTTATCCGCAGAGGGTGTCGCAAAAGGTCTTCCAGCCTCTCAACATCATACGGATCCAGTTCTTCCGGATCCGACACTCCCTCAAGCCTCATTATCCGGTCTATGTCAGATATAGACTGGGCTCGGGTCACGATAGCCGTCAAAAGGAACAGTAATATGATTCCGATACGCCGCATAGTTCTCTCTCTCCATTTTCGGCAAAATTATGTGCTAAGGGTTTCATACATGTTGTTTTTGCCAAAAACAACTGAAGATTTTTCTTTTTTTAAAAGGTTTGTCATAAATTTGTATGATGGAATAACATTAAAGCTATGCAAAAGGTCAAATTATACGACAAGACATTCAAGACGTTCATAACAAACGACCGGATCATGAGCGCGATTGATGATGTCGCAGACAAGATCAACCATGATTTTGAAGGATGCGAAGATGTTCCCGTGCTTCTTTGCGTACTGAATGGCTCGATAATGTTCATGGGCGAGTTGATGAAAAGGGTCAATTTCAACTGCCAGATAATCTCAATAAAGCTTACTTCATACGAAGGCACCAACACTACCGGAAAGGTTAAACAGGCTATGGGACTTACTGCAGATCTGAGAGGCAGAAGAGTCATCATCATTGAGGACATCGTAGATTCAGGAAACACCATAGTGGAGCTCAAGCAGATTCTTGCGGACCATGGAGCGGCAGAATCACGTATCTGCACCCTTCTTCTCAAGCCTGATGCATACAAGAAGGATATCGTCCTCGACTACGTTGCCATGGAGATTCCCAATGACTTCATCGTTGGATTCGGACTTGACTACGATGAGCTCGGACGCAACCTCAAAGATATCTATATTCTTGATAACGAATAAACTGAAAATATAAACGAAATGAAGTATTACATTCTTTTCGGCCCTCCAGGTGCAGGTAAAGGCACTCAGGCCACAGCAATGGTTGAAAAGTACAACCTTCATCACATCTCAACAGGAGCTCTCCTCAGAAAGGAGATTGCTGCC
>JAEIGA010018703.1_pt1 | contig 10562 bp, 9 predicted proteins | sample 9270691 | NCBI WGS metagenome assembly JAEIGA01 (sample SAMN17057246, study PRJNA624740) | gut metagenome | biome: biome; isolation source: fecal sample | host: Bos grunniens | place: China: Xizang | collected 2019
TCACAATCAAAAAAAATCAAACCATTAGATCGCATTGTCGGCGCCAATTAAAAGGAGAAAAAAAATGAAACAACTTTTTGCCATTCTTTTTTTTATTGCTGTTTCAAATGCTATCGCAAATCCGATGTGCGTTTCTTTTTGTGAAGAATGTATCGGAAAAGAATCAACCCCTACTTGTTTAAAAGTAGACTCTACCTGCGGAAATTGTAAAGCAATTCTAGACAGCGTTCAAATTGAAAAAGAACGCATTGCAAAAGAACTAGAACAGAAACGCATAGAAGAAGAAAAAGCACTTGCTTTGAAACAAACTTTAACTAACCAAATTGCCGATAGTGTTGTACAAAAATGTGAAAATAGTTTCTGTGCTTTTGAAATTTATTGGAATCAGAACCAAATCAAAGCCGTTAAAGCTGTTCCTTTACCAATGAAAAAAGATAGCTTAACATCTTATTTAAAAACACAAACTACAAACGACACGACTCAAACAACAAAAGACTCTTTAGAAAACATTCAAAAATCAGATACAATTTCTGAAAACATTCCTCCAATGAATCAGGAATGCAAAAATTTTTGCCAAATGTGCACAGAAGATTCAACAAATGCAAAACAAGATTCTATGAGTATTTCTATGTGTGCAAAAATAGAAGCACAATGCCAGTGTAAATACCACGCAGAAATTTTAGCCAAACAAGAAGAACAAAAACGTATAGATAGTTTAAAAGCTATTGAAGAACGCTTGCTTTATTTAGAAGCCGCTAAAATAATGGGACAAAAAATTTATGAAAGTTGTTCTACTCCAGAAAATTGTTCCACACTTGTAACCATTAGAAAAAAGAATTTAGAAATTGTCGAATTCAGAAATATTCCTGTAAAAGTTACAGCAAAACCTGTTGTGAAAAAAGATACTCTTTTGCCACCAAAACAGACTCCTCCACCACCTCCTACAAACAAACCATTGAAACCCAAAAACTTAAAAGAAAATAAAAAAGAAAAAACTTTTTATTCAGGAATTTCTTTAAATATCGGTGATGTTGACAGACAAAGCTATTTTGAAGATTTCGATGAAAATGAAGATGGTATAATAGGAGGGATAGGGTATTTGGCTCGTTGGTATTTCTATTCGGCGGGAAGTTTTCAATTAGGCATAAATGCTTTGGTAGAATCTGTAACGATGGCTGAAGGTGAATATTCTTATTCTTCATTTGTTGATTCTGATTTAGAATATGATGTAGAACAAATAAATCTTATTGCAGAAATTCCTGTTGAAGTGCGTTTTGGTATTCCTCTATCCGAATATTTTGCTCCATTTGTAAGTTTCTCTTTAAACGTAAGAAAATACATTTATGGATGGTTCAAATATGAAATGGATGCTTCTTGGAGCGTAGGGGACAACTATTATAATACTGGCTATGAATATAACGACGCTACAGAAGATGGATTTTATGAAAGTGGCGATATTGACTTATTAAACTTTTTAGGTGTAGGCATTGAAATCACAAAACATTTTGCAATCCAATACCAATGGTTAATAAGTGGCATTGGTTGGCGCTCTGGTTATGACTTTAACTATGATGAAGATTTCACGAATCGTTTTAGTATGGACTTTGCATTTTAAGGAGGCTATATGAAAAAGAATAAAAATATTTCTTGGGTAGTATCGCTTTTAATGTTAGCTTTTTTAGCATCTTGTGCTGATGAAAGCCCGGTAAACTCTTTAGAAGAAGAAATTGCTGATGATAAATATGATGTTCAGACAGAAATTAATTCTGATAAGAATAATTACTATTCAAGCAGTTCACTAATCGCTGAAAAAGAAGCATGCTATTATGGAACAAGCTATAAAAGTGATTCCTGGTGTTGTTCAAATTTTGGGTATCAGTGTTCTTATTCTAGCAGTTCGTATTATTATGATAATTCTTATTATTCAAGCAGTTCATCGAAAAAATATTCAAGCAGTTCATCAGTTTCTGAATCTGAAAAATGTCGTCTAGGTACAAGTTCTAAACCTGATTCTTATTGTTGTAGTTATTATGGGTATCAGTGTTCATACACTAGCAACGAAACAGAAGAAGAAAAAGAGATGGTTCTTACATTAACTTATTACTTACAAAATAAGACTAGTGGTGAAGATAGAGATCCAGAAATTTCATTTAAAATTTATACTTTAAATGATGATGGCGATACTTTACAATCATTAAAAACAGAACAGTTAACTGATTGGGATAATGTAACTGAATGGGATGTTAGAATTGAAGCCCCGCCATTGACAATTGCTGCAGGAGTGGCTACTATATATGTTTGCCCTATAATTATTGATGATGATGGAATATTAGGAAACCAGAATTTATCTTCCAAGTATTGTTATGGTAGTGGAAACATAGGCACTTTAAAGAATGGTGATGTCGTTAAACAAAGTGATTATGAAAATACGAAATCAATTCTTGAATGGGAGTGGTATTTGTATTAATCTTTTATTTCACGATATTCTAAAAAGCGCATGCTGTAAATAGCTGTTCCTCGCGAAATCGAGCGAACAGCTGTTGCGTAACCAAAAAGATTTTTCAAAGGCACTTCAGCATAAAAAGAGTGAATATTACCATCACCTGAAATGGATAAAACTTTCCCTTGCCTAAAATGAATATCTCCCGTAAGAGCCCCTGCATAATTCGCAGGGCTTTCTGCAAAAACTTCCATTATAGGTTCATAAACAGAAATATTCTTGGGTAAAATCGCTAATTTAAACGCATCAGTACAAACTTTTTGTAAAACAGAAAGAGGAGCATTTTCAGAGACATTTAAAAATTCCAATTTAAAACGACTCCCACAAAGTTTACCTTTCCCGACAATTCCTTCTCTAGCCAATTCTTGCAACGCATCAGAAACAATCGGCAAGTCTCTTTCTGGACAACCTAAAATCAAAATTTCATTGTTTGAAAAGTCACCTTTATCTTCTGCAGAAAATTCTACCGATGCTTCAAATGGACCAAGACAACATTTATTAAAGAAATTTTTTATAGGCTCTTTTAATCGCTCTTGATAAGTGACTTCTGGCATTCCAGCAGAAACTTTACATTTAAATTCCCGTTCTAGTCTAGAAAGCAAAACTTCTAATTGTACTTCACCTACAGTATAAACAATCCAGTTTCCTGTTTCTTCTTTGTAGTCTATTTTAAAAGAAGGGTCTGTCCGTAAAAGTGTGGCAATAGCATTTTTCGTTTTTGTAAAATCTTCTTCTGCTAAACATTCTAATCGTGTTTGCAAAAGTGGTTGGTAATGCCCACTCAAATCTAAAGCACAACGCAATTTTTCACCTTGCAAAGAAATAACTTCACCTAATTCTAAAACGCGTTTTGCTTTTAATGCGTAAATATCACCTTGTCTTATTTCCATTACAGGCAAAAGCAAATTCCCACGCATTCTAAAAAATTCAAACCCTTCTGGAAAGTTTTCTTTTTTCAATCCAGTATGCGCACGAAACAAAGCTACTTCACCTTCATGATGAAAATACCGCAATCGAAAAACTAATCCAAGTTCTGAGCTATTTAACGCAGGGCAAGGGGCTGCAAAAAACGTTAATGAAGTCATTAAACTACGTACAGAAAAATTCTTTTTTGCAGAACCAGCATAACAAAGAATATACTTACCAGAAGCAACTAATTTTTCTAATGCCTGTATAAGCAATTGCGGAGAAACTTCTTCATTCGAAAGAGCTTTTTCTAGAACCACATCATCAATATTAGACGCAAAGTCAACAGCCTCTGCATAAAATTTTTTTAAAATTTCAGGTTCTTCACCAGGTAAAAATTTCTCTGGAATTTCGCGCCCGTCTTCATTATGAATCAAACGAGTTTTACTTAAAACATCTAAAACAGAAACAAGTTCTCCATTTTTATATTCTGGAATAGAAAGCAGAATAGGTCGCACATTAAAGGATTCTTCAATACTTAATAATGTTTCGTCTAACGAATAATCTAGGTTATCTAATTTATTGATAAAAACAAAGGTTCGTAAAGCATGTGCTTGTAGTTTTCTCCAAGCCGTTAATGTCTGCGTTTCAACACCACTAGAAGCCGAAACAACAAGAACTGCCGATTCAGCAGCAGACAAGGCCGAATCAACTTCTGCTCCAAAATCTATATGCCCTGGCGTATCAATAAAATTAAACCAGATTTTCCGCCAGACAAAATGTGCAATACCAGCTTCAATTGTAATGCCACGATTTTTTTCTTCAACTAAATAATCCATCGTAGCAAGGCCATCTTCAACTTCTCCAGGCCTTCTGATTTCAGAAGCTGTAAAAAGAATTCTCTCCGACAAAGTGGTTTTGCCAGCATCTACATGAGCAAGAATCGCTATGTTACGGAGAGTTTCCAAAAGTTACCAATCCTTTTCTGGATAAGCTTGTCCACGAACAGGTCGCCAGGGTTTACGTTCACCTTTCTGTTCATCAAAATCTTTCAATAATTGCGAAGCTTCTTCTGGCGTCATTTGCCCTGGATAGGCTTCTGGCTGTTCTTGATTTTCTCCACTTGCAGAAGACGAACTCAAACCAGATGGTTCATTATTGTTTTGCCCTTCTGAACTTTCAGAAGAAGAACTTTCCCCCATTCCTGCACTTGAACTATTCTGATTTTCATTTTTATTTTCGCCTTGATTTTCTCCATTTGAAGACGAACTTTCAGAAGAATTTTCATTTTCTTTATTTTCATTACCAGATTGATTATCCTGATTTTCCTGATTCTGTTCGTCTTGGTTTTTATCTTTTTCAGAATCATCTTTTTGATTTTCTGAATTATTTTTTTGATTCTGATTTTTCTGTTCTTCTTTTGCTTCACGAATCCTGTCTAAAAGCATTTGCAGTTTTTGATCCTGCGGGTATTTTGCTAAAGCTTCTTCACAGAGAATTTCTGCCGAAGGCAAACGATTTTCAATATAAAGGAACGATGCTTCTTTATAATATTCAGAAGCCGTTTTTGCAAAAGCCATAGAAACAACAATCATTAAAAGCAATGCAAATCGTTTCATTAGATAACCTCCAAATCATTGTCAACGTTAGAAGCATCTATTTTCGCTTTAGGTTTTCTGCCAGCTTGAATTTCTATAACATCATCAATGCGTTGTACATAACTTTGTAATTTAGAAGCAGTAGCATCTTCAGCAACCACTTTTTCTAAAAGTTCTTTAGCTGGAGCATATTTTCCTTCTTTACAAAATTGCAAAGCTCTAGCCAAAGCCGCTTTAGCAGCTTCACTCATTTCTGGTTCATCTTGCTTATTTTGGTCATTTTCTTGTTGCTCGTTTTTTTGTTCATCAAGAGCTTCTTTTAAACGCCTTTGAACAATCTCTATATTCTTTTTTGCTTTTTCATAATTTGGGACAAGTTCTATTGCTTTTTTCAAATAAGCAATAGATTGTCTCCACGCTTCAATCTTAGTTGCACTTTCCGCTTTTTCACCAGAACGGAAATAAGCATTTGCCAAATTATAGGCTGCCTTAGCTGCTAAAGAAGAATCCGGGAAACGCACAGCTGGTTCAAGTTCCTTAATAGCTTCTTCGTAATTCCCAAGCATATACTGGCAAGTTCCAATATTATAAAACAGCGCTGGTTCAGCGGGGTTTTCTTTTCTCGCCGACAAATAACTTTCAAGAGCCTTGCCGTAATCTCCATTTGCAAAAAGTTTATTTCCTTCAGAAACAGGAGAAGCATTTAACAAAGCAAAACTCAACAACACAAAAACAGCTATTTTCACGAGAACCTCCCGTTCAAAGCTTTCCGTTTTCTCCCTCGTTCAGAAAGTAAGGCTTCTATTAAAAACAACAATGCCGCCATTGCCAAAAAGATTTGATACCTATCATGATACCCTTCAGCCTGATCACTTGCATGTTCTTTCTTTTCAAAATTTGCAATTTCTGTTAAAACTTTCTGTAATTGAAACTCTCCTGGTGAAGCATGAAAATAAGCGCCGCCAGAAACTGCTGCTATTTCTTGCAAAGTCCTTTCTTCTAGCCGAGTTGTTACAATATTTCCTTGTCTATCTTTTTTATAACGTTCGCCATCTTTTGCAGATTGGAGAGGAATAGGAACACCTTCTAAAGAACCAATCCCAATCGTATAGATTTTAATCCCAGCTTCACTAGCTTCTTTTGCCGCAACAACTGCAGAATTTTCTAATTCTTCTCCATCAGACATCAGAACCATTACAGAAAATTTACCTGCCGTTTTGGCGCTTTTAAAAAGTTTCATACCTTCACGAATAGCACTTTCTAAATTTGTCCCTGGCAACAAATACCCTGGTTCAAGTTCCGAAAGCATCATTTGCACAGTTCCATAATCAAGTGTAAGAGGAACAAGAACACGACTTTCTCCAGCAAAGGCAACAAGCCCCACACGGTCTCCAGTCAAAGAACTCAAAAAAGCAGAAATTTCATGTCTTGAACGCACCAAACGACTTGGTTTCACATCTTCAGCAAGCATAGAAAGAGAAACATCTTGCAAAAGCACCAAATCAAGACCTTTACGTTCTACATGTTCTACTTTCATTCCCCATTGTGGCCGAGCAAGAGCCACAAACAAAAATGCAACAGCAAATAAAATCAAAGTCGTTTTAATCAAGCGGCGCCACGGCGAAAGAGATGTTGCAACCTTAGGCAACATGGAAAGCGAAACAAAACGTGCAGCCAGTTTTTGCCTTCTACGATAAGCAAGCCAAAACAAGCAAGCCAAAAACGGAATCGAAAAAAGACCCCATAAAAAAACAGGTTCAGCAAATCTCATTCAAATCTCCAAGATTTGAGAACGAATATACAATTTTAGATTCACTAAATTCAATGGCTTTTCTTAAAAAATATAAAAAAGGGGAAAGCCTTCCCCTCGTTCGCACGTTGTTGCTCTCTACCCCTTCTATAGAGCATTCCTACAACGCTTTTAAAAACTTATTCCAAAAGAGTATGCACATATATTTTCAGCATTAACTCTGTAAAACAATCTTCATCACCTTCAAATTCTAAATCATAATCGTCAAACTCAAAATATTCATCACTCAAATCATCCACTAGATACTCTTCATAAGCTGCTTTACAATCTTCTTCATAAACGGCATAACGTTTTTTAAGTGAAAAATCGCAAGCTATTTTATCATAAGACAAAGCCAACTGAAGAACTTCCGAAGAAAAATCTCGTATTTTCAACAAACCTTTACCATTCAAAAAAGTCAATTCCGAACAGTTCTTGTATTTCAAATCATCTATTCCAAATCCATTATCCATTTCATCTTCAAGTTCTTCCAACAAATCCTTCGCTAAACAATCCCCTCGATAAATTTCCACATCTTTAAAGCCTTCTTTTTCATCAAACCAAAAAGCATCTATTACCACCTCTGAAACATCGCTTTCATCTTTCCAAAGGCCATACGGAAAATTATTCCCTTCATAACGATAAACATCTGAATCATCTTCACCTAACTCCACCAAACGAGCCGTCTTTTTTAACGGATTATAATTCTTTATAACCAACACTTTTTTAGAAGAAGCTAACTCACCTTGTTTTTGCCACACCAAATTTCCAGCCGAATTTTCTCTACAAACTGGAAAAATAAGAGTCAAAACAGAATCACTCGAATCATAAACTAATTCACCCTTATCAGCAATTAAATTAGTTTCATTTGCAAGTCCAGATGTTCCAGAAGAACTCTCTTCAGAACAACCTAAAACTAAAGCAAAAAACAAAAGTAAACATATTTTTCTTTTCATAAAATCCTCTCTTTTTAACGAACATAACCAAAGAAAAAAGCACCAACAAGAGGGATTTTACAAAAAGAGCCGCGAGGATTCGCGGCTCCTAAAAACATTAACAAAAAATCATCGAGAAACTTTAGTTAAAGACTTGGCAAATTTTACAACCTTTCCTTGTAAAACACCTTCTGACAAAGGAACACCTAAATCTTTATGTAAAGCAAGCATTAATTCTGCAATACAATATTCATCTTGATCTAAAACAACAGAATATTCATCGAAATCAAATTCTTCCGCTTCTTTATCTAACAAAAATTCATCATAGGCGGCTTTACAATCGCTTTCGCTTTTTGCATAACGAAGAGAATAAGCAATCGGACATCTTTTAGATTTATAAATCAAACTCAAATTTCCAGAAGATTCTTTCAAACTTTCTATTTTCAATGTCACTAAACCATCATACATTGTAGCTTCCGAGCAACTTTTGATTTCTAATTCAGGCATAGGACTCATTGATTCTATTTCTTCATCACCTTCAAGTTCTGTATCTTCAAGCTCAGATTCTTCTTCAAGACCTTTATAATAATCTTCTAAAAAGCAAGAGCCACTATAAGAAAGCACCATTTGCAATTCTTTTTTATTTGTTAATTTCATAGCACCTTGCATTACGGCATCTTCACCTTCTTTCCAAAGGCCTAAAGGAAATACAGAACCTTCATAATCAAATTTGCTCCATTCTTCATCAGAAGCATTTTTTGTAGAAACTATTTTTTTCTTAGAATTAAAACTTACCTGAAGTGTATCTCCTTTCTCCTCTTTTTCTTTCCAAACTAAATTCCCTAAAGTCCCTTCTTTACAAACTGCATTATAAACAACCATCGCAGTATCTTTTTTACCAGCGATATATTCATAAGTTGCTTTATCAAGAACTATTTCAAATGAATCATCCATAGCAAAACCCGATGGAGAAGAATCACTATCAGAACATGCTACAAAACACGCCACACCCAAAAAAGAAAGCAAAATCTTTTTCATAAAGCCTCCAATAAAATATCCAAAATAAATCTAACAATTATTTAAGGAATACGCACAAATCGAGTATTAGCTAAAAGCAATTCTAGAAAAATCAACAAAGCTCCAGCCAAAAGCCAAGGGTAAAACAACTCAGCATAACGCGCATACACAACTGTTTCTATTTCTGTTTTTTCTAGCTGGTTAATTTCTTCATAAATTTTTTCAAGTTCTTTTTTGTTTTCGGCTCGATAAAATTTTCCACCAGTTTTCTCAGCAATTCCTTTCAACACATCTTCATCTACACTTTCTTCTGGCGTAATTTCACGTTCCCCCCAAGAAATATCTCCTGTCCAAGGATTCTGCTGAAAAGCCAAAATACTACCACTCTTTTTACCCACTCCAATCGTATAAACTTTCACACCAAGTGCCTTAGCAACCTCCGCCGCATGAAGCGGCGGCACAAGGCTAGCATTATCACGACCATCAGTTAAAAGCACAACCACTCTAGACTTTGCATCTGACTTTTCTAACCTCGCTATAGACGTCATCAATCCATCGCCAATTGCAGTCCCACTCCCCGAAGCCGAAGAATCATTAACTGAAAGTAAAATTTCTTGCAAAGAACCATAATCAAGAGTCAAAGGACACATCGTAAAAGAACGCGAAGCAAAAACAGAAAGACCTATTCTATCACTTGTTCTTTTTCCAATAAAATCAGAAATCACTTTTTTCGCATACCCCAAGCGACTAAAATCCCAAAACTCTCCAGACTTCAAAACCTTTTCTGCATTCATCACGCCAAGTTTCATTCTATCAGCAGGCATCAACATATCAAGCGTCATCATAGACCCAGAAACATCAAGTGCAAGCATAATATCCACACCATCAGAAGAAGAATACTCAACTTCTGTCGCATTCTGAGGCCTTGCAAGAGCAACAATAAAACAGCAAATAGCAAGCAAACGAAGCAAAGGCACTATATGACGAAATTTCACTCTTGCCCCAGACCGCACTTTCTTTGCAATCCCTAATGCCGGAAACTTCATTGTACTCTTACGTTTACGCATACGGTAAATGTATTCGGCAACAAGCACAGGCACCAAAGCAAATAAAAACAACGCTTCAGGATTATGCAAATGATAACCAAAAATATCCATAAACCGCTTACCTCTTTTCTCCTGACTTCTTTTCTTCTTCAGGAACAGGCTTTGTTTTTTCTAACAATTCAAAAGCAAAATTTTCCCAATGCAAAACTCTATCTTTCTCAAGATTCACCTTTGCAAACTTCACAGGTTCTGTCTCTACCTCAAGAGAAACCACTCCCATTTTAAACGCTTCCGGAAGCCCCGCCACGCAAGACATTCTTTGCTTCAATTCAGCAACAGTAGCATCTAAAATATCAACTTTAAATCGTTTTTCAACATACCGACGAACAATAAAACCTAACTCCATAAAATACTGACCCTGATCAGAATCAGCAATTTTCTTTTCTCGCAAAATAGAAAGAGCAAGCATCGCTTCTTCATAAGGCGGTAACACTTTTTCAGTCACATTTCTTTTCAAATACTTCCAAAGGAACACAAACAAAAGAGCCAAAAGAAGCACACCTAAAGCAATCAACACAAACACATACCACGGCGTACCAGGCACAGACACAGGGCCTTCTGCCTCTAAAATATCCACATCAGCTTCAGTCGTTCTTGGCAAAACACGTATAGCCACGGGGTCAGTCAAAGTCACAACCGTATCAGCTTCAAAAACAACTTGAACTTCTTGTGGCGCTAAAGCAAAATCCCCACTCACAAAAGTATTCAAAA
>JAEIGA010018704.1_pt1 | contig 10562 bp, 9 predicted proteins | sample 9270691 | NCBI WGS metagenome assembly JAEIGA01 (sample SAMN17057246, study PRJNA624740) | gut metagenome | biome: biome; isolation source: fecal sample | host: Bos grunniens | place: China: Xizang | collected 2019
ATACACATCCGAGTCAGCCAAGACCTCTTGTACCTGTCGCCCGCGCATGAAACCAGGGAAGTGGAACTTATCCGCTATTCCGCGTAGTGCCACGAGGTCAATCATTTTGTTCATCATATCGCCGCTACCGGCCATCACAAAGCGCACGCCATCGGTCTTTGCCAACACACGCGCTGCGGCCTCCACGAAGTACTCTGGACCTTTCTGCATGGTGATACGACCCAAGAAGGTTACCAACTTATCTTTGCGCTCATGTTTCACGAACTCGTCTGGATTAGCCAATGGCTCTACCGCGTTGTGCACGGTGCTCACTTTGCTTGGGTCCTGACCATATTTCTCAATCACGGTACGGCGTGTCAACTCGCTCACACACATGATGTGATCAGCCTCGTCCATACCGCGACGCTCAATGGCATATACCGTAGGGTTCACATTTCCGCGGCTGCGGTCGAAGTCCGTAGCGTGTACGTGAATCACCAATGGCTTACCCGATATCTGCTTTGCAAATACACCAGCAGGGTAGGTCAACCAGTCGTGGCTATGGATAATATCGAAGTCCAAAGCATGCGCCAATACGCTCGCCACGGCCTCGTAGTTGCCAATCTCCTCCAAGAGGTTATCGGGATAGCGACCGGAGAATCCTACACAACCCAAATCATCCGTGCCAATACGCGAATAATCATAGTGGATATTATTGCGCAAGTGGTAGTATTCTTCTGCCGACATCTTGCCTTCCATGCGCTGGCGCACATAGTCGTAGTGATTATCTTTCCACACCACAGGCACACTGTTTGCACCTATGATACGCAAAAACGACTGATCTTCATCGCCCCAAGGCTTTGGAATCACAAAGGTGATCTCCATATCCTCTTGCTGAGCCATACCGCGAGTCAAACCGTAACTCGCTGTTCCCAAACCTCCCAAGATGTGAGGAGGACACTCCCAACCGAACATCAATGCTTTCATAATTCTTGCCTTTAACCTTTAATCTTTAACCTCTAAACTTGCCAATGTGTTGCATACTTCAATCACAGATGCCACACTAGGTGCATAACTCATACCACCATGTCCCTTGAATGGTGGGTTGCCGTCGTATAACTCGTTGAGTGTACCGATACACAATTCGCTCATCTCTGCCTCATAGCCTGTCAGCAGACGGCGAATAAAACTTTCGCCTGAGTGTTGATATACCTTCAAGTACGCAATCGCATACGCAGCAATAGTCCATGGCCATACAGGACCATTGTGGAAATTGCGGTCGCGCTCCAGCTGGCCTCCTATATACTCAGGACGGTATCCGCCGCTCTTAGGAGAGATGGTACGCAAACCCTTAGGCGTGTACAACTCCTTCGTACAGATATCCACCACGGCCTTGCATTGACGTCTGTCCAGTGGCGAGTAAGGCAGTGAAGCCGCTATGATTTGATTAGGGCGAACCTCACGGTTGTGGTAATCGCCATCTACATAATCATCCAGGTAATAGCCGTTCCAGAATGTCTTGATAAAGCTATCCTTCGTGATCTCTGCTTGGTATTCCATCAAGTCTGCAATCTGCTCTTTGCCCAAGCAGCGTTGGATAGTGGCTGTAAAGAGGCGCGCATTATACCATAGCGCATTGATCTCTACCACATAACCTGTGCGAGGGGTGATAGGACGACCATCTTCTACGGCGTTCATCCATGTTGCAGGACGTTCCTTACCATCCACCCATAGCAAGCCATTGCTGTGTAGGAACAAACGTGGATGTTGCTGCCTGCGGATAAACAGCATGATATCAATAATCAGTTGACCATAGATCTTAGTTGTCTCTTCCAATGAGGTGTACGCTGCATATTCTTGCAGTGCATGGATAAACCACAATAGCACATCAGGCTCGTCCATACCCACTAACTTATGAGGACGTCCCTCCATGAACGCACGCACTTCCTCCACTGCTGTCTGGTTTACAATGGCGTCCCAATATTCGGGTCTGCCAATACCCATCGTACAAGCAGGCATAGCCAAGAACTCCTCGCGAGCGGAAGCCTTAAACCATGGATAACCAGCCAATAGGTAGCATTTGTCGCCTTCGCGTTTGTAGAACTGTGATGCAGCGTTCTTCAGACTATTGAACATCGTGTCGCGAGCTGAACGGCGTTTCAATTCTTTTTCCCAAAGAGGTTTCAATGTTTTGGGATTAATTTCGCTGATACCTGCCGCAAAGATCACGCTTTCACCCTTCTTCATTGGCATCTCAAACCAACCTGGCACCAATTGATCCTCCTTATACGAGAAACCGCGCTCCTGTTCCTTCATGTATTCTATGCCCTTATACCACGCAGGTGCGTGGGTGTATTCCACTTTCTTAGAGCATTGCATATACAACTCAGGGAACGACTCATACATCCTTGCCACGCGACCGTTCTCCACCTCGCGCATATCCGAGTTCGCCATGCTGTTTTCGTGCGTCAACTCGTTGGTGTTGCGGTATGCCAAGAATGGCTTCAGACGCAAGGTCGTAGGCGAGTGAGCTTCCACCAAGGTGTAACGAATCAGCACACGAGGTTCAAAACTTACTAACATCCTCTCCTTGGTCAGGATCACACCACCTACACGATAGGTAGTCTTACTGATTACTTCGCAATCAAACTCACGAATATACTTGTGCCCATTAGGCATATATAGGTTTTCATCATATTGGTGAATACCCAAGTTGAACTCAGCTCCGTGCTGAATCACGGTCTCGTCCAAACTACCCAATAGCACATAATTACCCTCCGGCAGCGGAGCACCCAAAGGCAACACCAACTGACCGTGATACTTACGTGTGTTGCAATCGATCAATGTAGTTGAGTTGTAGGCGCCTGCACGGTTCGTGCGGATCATCTCCTTGCTCAAACTACGCTCCAGATTGCTCAACAATTTCTTGTCAAAATTCAAGTAATTCATATCAACTAAATTTTCCGTCAAATTTCATTTCAGCATCTGCATAGAATTGGCGTATCTGTTGCTCATCTGTGCGTTTGCAGATCAGCAGCACGCCGTTGGCTTCGGCTACTATGCAGTCTTCCAAACCCTGAATAACTGCCAAATGACCTTCGGGCAGGGTCACAATGTTACCGTGGCTGTCGTAGTAACTTGCATCGCAATGCAGCGTCACGTTAGCCGCTTCATCTTTCTTGCTCATGTCATACAGCGAACCCCATGTGCCCAAGTCACTCCAACCGAAATCACTTGGCATCACATACACATTCTTCGCTTTCTCCATCAATCCATAGTCTATCGAAATGCTCTGACAAGTAGGGAACATATCCTGAATGAAGGCATTTTCCTTCTCCGTGCCAAACATCTGCTCACCTAAGGAGAATTTCTCTGCCAACTCAGGCATATGCTCTTTCAGGGCTGCTTCTATTGAGCTTAGACTCCAAATAAAAATACCCGAGTTCCACAAGAAGTCGCCGCTTTCAATAAACGTCTTAGCCATATCCAGATTAGGCTTCTCAGTAAATGCCTTTACTTTTTGCATCTTACCATCCACGTCACTAAACTCTAAACCCTCAACACTAAACTGAATATACCCATATCCCGTCTCAGGGCGAGTAGGCTTCATGCCCAATGTCACCAACGCATCGTTCTGCTCGATAAATTCAAAGCACTGCGTAATGGTCTTTCTAAATTTATCTTCTTGCAATATCAGGTGATCGCTTGCAGCCACCACGATATTCGCATTTCCATCGCCTCGCCTCATTGCCTTGATCCTTGCCATCGCATACGCAATACATGGAGCTGTGTTTCTGCGAGCGGGCTCGCACAATACTTGACTGGACTGTAGGTCAGGAATTTGTTCTAACACTTGATTGCGGTACATCACATTCGTCACGATCAAGATATTCTCAATAGGCACTATCGGACGAAAACGGTCAATAGTCATTTGCAACAGGCTGCGACCTGTGCCAAAAAAATCCAAGAATTGTTTCGGTTTTTCGTTGCGACTAAAGGGCCAAAAACGGCTACCTACACCGCCGGCCATAATCACACAGTAGTTGTTTGTATTCATGGTTGTATAAGTTTTATTCATCAGCCTGCAAAGTTACGAATTATTTTCCATCTGTGCAACATTTTGAACGTTTATTTTTTGGGATATGTTGTACAACATACAAAATCTCCGATTCACTGACAGCCCAATCGACAAACAAAAGCACCGCCCAGGATTTCATATCGTGTTTGATGGCTCGTTGTTGGCTATTATTGCTTTCTTTTTTTTCGAAGGACGACCGAAGCAACTCCGTAGGCACTCGCTCGACTCTCATTCGGGATGCCGTCACGAGCATAGCCTTAAGGTCGCGGATCTCGCCATCAATGTAGATGTTAGGACGGAAATTTTGGTTCTCATCTGGGTTCATGTAAAGATGAACGCAGGCAGTTTCTCTGTGGTAAGTCATAATTGTAACAGTTCTAAGGGTTTTAAAAGTTCTAGGTGAGGGGCTTTGAGCGGAGCCGTTGTTGTACCCTCTAAGTATGTACTATTTCCCCTGTATAGGGGGAAATTATACTTAGGGGTTTACGGCTCCTGCTCAAAATAAGCTCTCATAGCCGCTTAAAAATGGACAATTTTTATTGTCCCCTTGCATATCTCAAAAAAAAGTTGTACCTTTGCATGCCGAAATGTGTGAATATGAAAAAGTTATTGTACATACTTCTTGCTGTAACATCCCTGTTAGTGGTGTCTTGTCAGCGTCGCGCAGTGCCTAAACCTATGGGCTACTTCCGCATTGCTATTCCTGACACTGCATATAGCTACACTACGCTGAAGGGATATCCATATAGCTTCCGCCTGTCGGATAATGCCTATATCAACGACCACCCATCGGAGGGGGATAAGTATTGGATTGATATCAAGTACCCTACGCTCAATGCTACGATCCACTGCAGCTACAAGCCTGTACGCAATAATTTCCGCTCGTTGTCGCACGATGCGCAAGAGTTCCTATATAAGCATACCACGGTGGCTTCGGCCATTCCTGTGCAAGAGTTTGCCAATCCATCGCACCGCGTATGGGGCCTGTTCTATGAACTGCATGGCAATACCGCAAGCCCAATACAATTTGTTTTGACCGATTCCATCGGACATTTCTTCCGTGGATCAGTCTATTGCAATTGTACGCCTAACCAAGACTCGTTGGCGCCGATATACGAATATCTGAAGCAAGATGTGCGTATGATAATGGAATCTATGACATGGCAGTAATCGAACGCATATTATCCGCAAAAGCCAATGCGCGCAAGTTGTTGGTTTGGCTGATTGATCCTGAAAAAGGCAATCAGGCAGTTAGGCAAGAGCACTTGCCCGACTTGATTTTTGTGGGTGGTAGCACAGGCGAGCAAGTGGAGGAATGTATTGCTAATTTGCGCGCATTCACCGATTGCCCTATCGTGCTTTTCCCTGGTAACATAGCGCAATTCTCGCCCAAGGCAGACGCGCTTTTGTTCTTGTCTCTGCTGAATGCCAAGACGGCGGATATGCTCATTACCCCGCATATAGAGGTGGCCATGCGTGTGGTAGAATCGGGGATAGAGTCGATACCTATGGGTTATATATTGATCGATGGCGGCAGGAAAAGTAGCGTTGAAATCGTATCTGCCTGTGCACCTATCGCTCAAGATGATGTGCAGCGCGTAGTGGCTACTGCCTTGGCGGGGCAACTCCTGGGCAAACAGTTGATATACCTGGAGGCTGGTAGTGGGGCTAAAAATAGCGTATCCATCGATATGATCCGTGCTGTGGCTGAGCAACTGACTATACCGCTGATTGTAGGCGGAGGCATCACAACGCCCGAGGCTATGTTGGCGGCCTTTGAAGCAGGAGCCGATATAGTGGTGATAGGTAATCACTTTGAACAACATCCCGATGAAATCGGCGATTTTGTCCGAATTAAACGCGAAAAATATGGAGAATGATATCCGATATATGCAGTTGGCTCTTGCCGAAGCGCACAAGGCTCTTGCTATGGGCGAAGTGCCTGTGGGGTGCGTGGTAGTGGCTGATGATCAGGTGGTAGGGCGTGGACATAACCTCACCGAGACCCTGGCAGACGTCACGGCTCATGCTGAAATGCAGGCCATTACGGCAGCTGCCAACACCTTGGGTGGTAAATATCTGTCGCAATGTACGCTGTATGTCACGGTGGAGCCCTGCGTAATGTGTGCAGGAGCCATCGGATGGGCGCAAGTCAAGCGTGTGGTCTATGGCGCAGCCGACGAAAAACGCGGATTCACCGGCTATGCTCCTAAGGCATTGCACCCTAAATGCACGGTCTCATCGGGCGTCTTGGAGGCTGAATGTCGCGAATTAATGCAAAGTTTTTTCTCGCAAAAACGAACCAAATGATATGAAAAAGTCAATTAGAACAACCATTCAGTTGCTATCGTTGGCAGCCCTAGCAGCTTTGTGCATCTATCTTTGTCCGCGCTACACCGACTCCTTTAAGTACCATTTTGAGGTGGGACAGCCTTGGGGCTATGGACTAGTGACGGCAGAGTTTGATTTCCCAATCTACAAGACCGACGCACAATTGCAACAGGAGTATGATCAAGTGTTGGAAGAATATACCCCATGCTACACACTGGATACCACTGTTCAGCAGGGTGGGGTGTATGTGGTGTCGCTCGAAGAGATGGAGCGCATACAAACCTTAAACGCTACCCAACTATCGGTGCTGAAAGACCGTGTGGCTACATTGGTGAATCGCAGAAATATATATACTCCTAAAAGAGCCTATCAGCTCACTGGCAAAGAGCTCGTGCCTAATCTGGTGTATGATTCCGTGACTTCTGTCAATCTGCAAAATAGCCTGATTTCATCGGTATCTCTTACCCATGGAATGGTGCAATCGGGGGCAAAGATTATCGATACCGGTGAGATCGTCACGGAGGATATCTATCAGCAACTCGTTTCCCTCCGTCGTGCCATGGCAGAGAGGAATATCTCGCAGCGTCAGTCAGTAGTGTCGGTGATAGGTGGCAGCGTATGCATTGTGCTGCTCTTGCTGATTTTCTTCCTCTATCTCTATACCTATCGTCGCAAGCTGTTGGATAATCTCCGTCATGTGTTGTTCTTCGTGATTTTGATGGCTATTATTGTGTCAGTGGCGTTTCTTGTATTGCAGTATGCTTCGATAGATTTTGTTTATCTGATACCTTTTGCATGGTGCCCTATCATTGCGCGTGTGTTCTATGATTCGCGTACTGCTATTTTCCTGCACCTGATCACCGTGTTTATCGTGTCGATAGCTGTTCCTGCGCCTTATATCTTCCTCTTTGTTCAGACCCTGACGGGTATAGTGGCGGTTATCAGCATGCGCGACATGACCCAACGTGCTCAGTTGGCAAAAACAGCTGCGGCTATCCTATTGGCATACAGTCTGCTCTACACTGCTATTGCTGTCCTCACGGGCGCAAGCGTGGCGGATATAGAGTACCGCAACTACGTATATTTCATTATCAATGCAGTCTTGGTGATCTGTTCTTATGGATTGATCTTCCTCTTCGAACGCGGCTTTGGCTTGCTGAGTAATATCACGCTAGTGGAGCTGACAAACGTGAATTCCAACCTGATGTTGGAGTTTGCAGAGAAGGCTCCTGGCACATTCCAACACTCCCTGCAGGTGAGCAACCTTGCTACGGAAGCTGCTAAACGCATTGGTGCTAAGGTGCTGCTGGTGCGTACAGGTGCCTTATACCACGATATAGGCAAGATGGTACATCCGGACTGTTTTATTGAGAACCAAGCTGGCAGAAATCCGCTCGAGGATATGTCGTATGCCGAGGCTGCAAAGGTGATTGTTGACCACGTAGAGGAGGGCGAACGTATCGCACGCAAGCACCATCTCCCCGAAGTGATCGTGCATTTTATTCGTTCGCACCATGGCACTTCTATGGTTCGATATTTCTATAATAGTGCGGTGAATGCGGCGATAGCTGCGGGTCAAACTGCCGATACGGTGAATAAGGGGGACTATACCTATCCTGGACCAAAACCTTCCACCAAAGAGGCGGCCATCTTGATGATGGCGGATGCCATAGAGGCTCGCTCGCGTTCGTTGGACGAACTGACCGAGCAGTCTATCGCCGAGATGGTGGATCAGATGATTGATGCGCAAGTGGCTGATGGACAGTTTGCTGAGACTGCCCTTTCCTTCAAAGACTTGGAGGATATACGTGCGGTCTTCAAGCAGAAACTTGTGGAGATGAACCACCATCGTATCACCTATCCTACCATCGAAGAAAAATAAGCATCGGTATGCCTAATTCAAAATTCATGATTCATAATTCAAAATTATATCTCGCTCCCATGGAGGACGTCACCGATCCGGCCTTTCGTTTGCTTTGCAAACGTTTTGGCGCATCGCGCGTCTATACCGAGTTCGTGAATGCCGATGCCTTGGTGCGCGATGTGGCTTCTACCACACGCAAACTGCAAATCAGCGATGAGGAACGTCCGGTGGCAATACAGATCTATGGTCGCGATCCCGAGAGCATGGCAGATGCTGCGCGTATCGTGGAGCAAGCTAAGCCCGATTTTATCGATATCAACTTTGGATGCCCTGTCAAGAAAGTGGCAGGCAAAGGTGCGGGTGCTGGACTCCTGAAGGATATACCCAAGATGTTGGATATCACACGTGCGGTCGTCAATGCGGTCAAAACGCCCGTGACGGTCAAGACACGCCTCGGATGGGATGACAACAACAAGATCATCACCGAGATCGCCGAACCGCTGCAGGATTGTGGTATCGCTGAATTGGCTATCCACGGTCGCACACGCAGTCAGATGTACCGCGGCGATGCCGACTGGTCGCTTATTCGTGAGGTGAAGAACAACCCACGCATACATATCCCTATCATCGGTAATGGCGATGTCACCACCCCTGAACAAGCCAAACGATGCTTCGATGAATTCGGCGTAGATGCTATCATGGTAGGACGTGCCACTTTTGGTTGCCCATGGATATTCGAGGATATGCAACACTATCTCGCCACTGGTGAATTGCTCCCTCCACGTACCTTGCAATGGTGTGTGGATATTCTCAAAGAACATGTGGAGCGCAGCATAGAGTGGATTGGCGACGAGCGCAAGGGTATTGTGCATAGTCGACGCCATTTTGCGGCTTCGCCCGCCTTCAAGGGATTATTTGATTTCCGCCAAACGCGGATCGCATTGCTCCGGGCAGACACCAAAGCAGAGGTCTTCCAGATTATGGATGATATCGTGGGGAGATGGGGATAAAAACCACTCCTACAACCGTAAAATCGCGCAGAAAGATAAGTTTGCGCGATTTTTTTTGTGTATATGCTTTTTTTTTTGTAACTTTGCAGCCCAATTTGTAATCTGTTGAAGACAATGAAAAAAATGCTCCTGTTGCCTGTGCTGTTTATAGCATTGAGCCTCTCTGCCCAACAAAACGATTGGGCACAGTTTTATCGTTATGAGGGTAAAAACGATTCTCTCACGACTCGCCCTGATGTGGTTTTTATGGGTAACTCCATTACCGACTGTTGGGCGGACACCGTGCCTGCATTCTTTGCGGAGAATAACTTCGTAGGCCGTGGTATCAGCGGACAAGTATCGTCGCAGATGTTAGTGCGCTTCCAAGAGGACGTGATCAACCTTCAGCCTAAGGTGGTGGTTATTTGCTGCGGAACCAACGATATTGCGCAAAACAATGGCTATATCTCGCTAGAGCATATCTTGTGTAACATCAAGTCGATGTGCCAATTGGCGCGTGCCAATAAGATCAAACCAGTTGTTTGCTCTACGCTCCCTGCTAAGGGATTCAAGTGGCGTCCTGAGATGAGACCTGCTAACGACATCCTTAAACTCAATGAAATGATCAAGGCCTACGCCAAAGAGAATAAGATTCCATACGTGGACTACCATTCTGCATTGAAAGACGAAGAGAATGGTTTGCCTAAAAAATACTCCAAAGATGGCGTGCACCCTAACGCGCAAGGCTATGCCGTGATGGAGAGCGTCATCCTACCTATCCTGAAAAAAGTACTATAAAAGGCACCACAACACACTAGAGCTCTAGACTATCTAGAGCATCTAGTTACACTAGAAGATTCTAAAAACAAAACACAATAATGAAACATTTTAACGAGTACAAGCAATTAAATCTGGCTGATGTAAGCAAGGAGATTCTCCAACAATGGGAGCAGGAAGACTTGTTCCGCAAGAGTATCGAAACACGCGAGGGTTGCCCTTCATTCCTTTTCTTCGAAGGTCCTCCTTCTGCCAATGGTATGCCAGGTATTCACCACGTGATGGCTCGTACTATCAAAGATACCTTCTGCCGCTTCAAGACCATGCAAGGCTATCAAGTGAAGCGTAAAGCGGGTTGGGATACCCACGGTTTGCCTGTGGAATTGGGCGTAGAGAAACTACTGGGGATTACCAAAGAGGATATCGGTAAAAAGATCAGCGTAGATGAGTACAACGCTGCCTGCCGCCGCGAGGTGATGAAATACACCCAAGAATGGACCAACCTCACCAAGCAGATGGGCTATTGGGTGGACCTCGATAATCC
>JAEIGA010018705.1_pt1 | contig 10562 bp, 9 predicted proteins | sample 9270691 | NCBI WGS metagenome assembly JAEIGA01 (sample SAMN17057246, study PRJNA624740) | gut metagenome | biome: biome; isolation source: fecal sample | host: Bos grunniens | place: China: Xizang | collected 2019
CGCTGTGCACTTTTCATTCTCCACCCTCCATCTCACTGATCCATATTCTGAACCGCGCCAACAATTCTGCTCTATCCCGGTCCTGATAACCAAAGTGGCCGGATTCCGGCATCTGTACCACACGGATACAGGGATTCTTTTCCAATACTGCGGCACTGCGTTTAGATACCAATTCATCCCGGTTCGATTGCACCGCCACTGCCGGCACGGTCAGCCGATGCAATTCTTTTTCTGTCCGAATAGCCTCCCGCAGCAGTTCTATAAATCGGGGTGTCCAGGTTACATACTTCCATATCCCCCGCTCAAGTCTCACACTGCTGTCCGCACGCATCGCCGCAGCAGTTTTGTCTTTTTCCGCAAGGCCCAACATCAGTTTTGCGGATGCGGCTATCGCTTTGAAGCTTAGCCGTGGCCGTACCGGCACCGCCAACAGAAACAGCCCGCCGATCCGCTCCGGTTGCCGAATGGCGGAAGAAATCGCAAACAACGTACCCATAGAGTGAGCCACGATCACCACCCGCCGGTGTTCAGCCAAAAGTTCTTCCAGCTTATCCGCCACCTGCGCCTTCCATTTTTTCATAGAAGTGTGGGCAAACTCCGCCATACCCGCGCCATGCCCGTCCAGCAGCAAATTGCAAACCGACCACTTATCCGGAATCAGGGGAAGCAGGTCGGCAAAATGATCTGGTGTTCCCAAAATACCATGAATCAGCAACACCGCAGTATCACTACCCGGCATAATTTTCGTAAACGCACCATGATTCATTCTGCCACTCCCTTTTCTTTTATCATACCACACTGACAGCCAAATGCAAGGAAAAACCGGACGGAGAACCCCGTCCGGTCTAACACTTATTTTGCAATCGTCACACCGCCGCCGGCATCAATATTACCGCTGACACTGTTGCTGGTTACATTGCCGCCTGCATCCACGCTACCATTCACATTGCCGCAGATCACATTGCCGCCTGCATCCACATCGCCTTCCACATTGCCGCAGGTCACATTGCTGCCGGCATCCACATGGCTGCCCACATTCCAGCAGGCGACACTTCCACCGGAATCCACATGACCGCCCACATTTTGGCCGGTTACATTACCGCTGGCATCCACAGCACCTTCCACATCGCCGCATTCCACATTTCCACTAGCATCTACATTGCCGCCCACATTGCCGCAAGCTATATTTCCTTCAACTTCCACACAACCGCCCACATCGCCACATTCCAGGGAAAAATCGCAGTACACATTCTTGTCCACTTTACCCTTAAAGAAAATCTTCAGTTTTTCGCCGAAGCTGCGCTCATGGCCCACCAGTTTCCGACCCAGGTAAACCACACCCCGCAAGTTGCCGTCGTCGCCCCAGGGCACATCGCTGATCACCAGTTCCGGCTTCGCCGGTGCCTCCCGACCGAACAGTTCGTCGATGGTTATGTCGAAAATATCCGCCAGCCGTGGCAGCAGATTGATATCCGGACAGCACTGGTCAGATTCCCACTTGGATACCGCCTGATTGGTCACTTCCAATTTCTGAGCCAGGGCATCCTGGGTAATACCCAGTTCTTTTCTGTATTTTAAAATCGTTGCTCCCAATGTCATAAATAAGCACCTGCCATTTCAAATTTGGTTCGTAGCTACAAGAAAAAAGTACCATTCCCAGGGTCAAAAAGCAATAGAGCGTTCGTTGGATAGGCCTTTTTTCTTTCCAACCGGCAGTTGGAAATGCTCTTTTCACAGATTCAACAGCACCAGCGCCACCAAAATCAGTCCCAATGCCAGCCATTGCCGCAGCTGCAACCGCTCTCTAAACAGCAGAACACCCGTCAGCGTCACTACAAGCAGCGTTGCTACGCTGTAGCTGGGATAAGCGATGACCGCCGGTACATCTTCCAATGCCAAAAGCAAGAAACGCGCGGAAAAGAAATTAGGCACACCAATCAGCAATCCGTAAAGCCATTCCTGCGTTCCTACCCGCTGCCCTTTTCTCAACATCAGCACCGCGCAAAGAATGCATGCCGATAAAAAAGTATAGAACAGAAATTGAGGTGCCAAAGTCTGACTGCCCCACTGCTCGTAGACCTTTGCCATGGCATCTCCGGCTCCGCCTGCGATCAGCAGCAGGATCAGTCCGGCGCTCATGCGCATTTGGGTCGTATCCTTGCTCCAATTGTTGATGATAATCGCGCCAATAGCGATACAAAAGCCGATAAACTGCAGCACGCCGGGTCGTTCCCCAAACAAGAAAAGAGACAGGAGTATCGGCACCAGCAGACCTAATTTCATAAAGGTAGCCGACAAGACCATGCCGTTTTTCTTCACACTGTTTTGGAATAGGACAAAGGACAACAGATACAGCATACCGTGAACCACGCCCATTCCCAAAGCTTTTGCCGTTTCTTCCCCTGCAAGAAACAACCGATTCAAGCCGGTGTAACAAGCCGCCACCGCGACACACATCATATAATTCACTGTCAGCATACCCAAATTATGCCGGACTTTGTCCGAACTCAGGCGCATCACCACAGAAACCAGCGCACTGCTCAAAATCGCAAGCAACAGATAGATCATACACTCCCTCCTCTTTGAATGTATCATATCACATCAGCACCAATATGCAATACCATTTGACACACCGCTCCGGCAACAGTATAATTGCATCAGAACAACTGTAGGAGATTGTGCCATGAATCTGATCGAAATCACCGATTTTACCGCCCCGGAGTTGGATGTATATGCCCGGCTGACGGAGGCGCAGCTAATAAACCGTTTTGAACCTAAAAAAGGTATGTTCATTGCCGAAAGTCCCAAAGTGATCCAGCGGGCATTGGATGCAGGATGCGAGCCGGTATCCATCCTGGTGGAGCGCAGCCGCATCAGCGGCGAATCCTTGGAAGTAATCGAGCGCTGCGGTGAGATTCCCGTCTATACCGCGGGACTGGATGTGTTGACCCAGCTCACCGGCTACCAGCTGACCCGCGGACTGCTGTGCGCTATGCGCCGACCCAAACTGCCTACCGCAGCCGAAGTACTGTCCGTCGCCCGACGGGTAGCTGTGTTGGAAGATGTGCAGAACCCCACCAATGTGGGTGCCATTTTCCGCAGCGCCGCCGCACTTGGTATGGACGCGGTGCTGCTGACTCCCGCCTGCAGCAATCCCTTGTACCGCAGAAGCTGCCGGGTCAGTATGGGCACGGTGTTCCAGGTTCCCTGGACCTACATGGATGAAAACTGGATTGAAACACTCCGCAACCACGGCTTTAAGTCCGCCGCCATGGCTCTGCGGGATGACTCCTACTCCATCGATGCACCAGAACTGCGGCAGGTCGAGCGGCTTGCGGTGGTACTGGGTACCGAAGGCGACGGTCTTGCCGACGGAACTATCACCAGCTGCGACTATACTGTGAAAATCCCCATGTACCACGGAGTAGACTCTCTGAATGTCGCCGCTGCCAGCGCCGTGGCTTTCTGGGAACTGCGGGCAAGATAATGCGATCAAACAAACCAGCCGGGAGCATTCCCGGCTGTTCTTTTCTTCTGGCTATCTTCAGCAAAGAATTTCCCCGGGAACGCAAAAAGGCCCCCACTTGAGGGTTTCAAGTGGGGGGTATTTATGTCCGCTATATTATTTCTTCCCCTTTTTCAGGAGGATAACTACCAGCAAAATAGCCGCGCCTATGTACATTGCGGTATGGAGGCCGTCATTGCTTCCCCCGTTAAAGAGTTCCAGCTGTGTGATTGTTTCCGTGTAAGAGTCATCACAATAACTGCAGGCATAGACGATGTAACCGGCCTCGAAAAGGGTCGCGGCCTCTTCCGCCACTACCTGGTAATCATGGCCTACGGTCGAAACCGGATCACATTCTACCTGGAGGCCGCAGCTGCAGGTGTATACCGTCATGCCATTTTCCTGGCAGGTCGCATCGATTTTCTCTTCCGTATAACTGTGCACATGGTAACCGGACGGCTCCAGTGGCTGCTCCAAAGTGCTGCGTTCTTCATCATGGCTGCGCAGAGTCAGATAGATTGTGTCATTTTCCACATAGCAGCCGTAGATGTGCATTCCGTTTCCTTCTGCATCATAAGCAAACTCTTCCACAAGATCGCTTCCGTCGGGATTCATGGAATACACCGTATCCATGTCAGAGAACCACAGCCGGCCATTCCACAGTGACAAACCCCTATGGGGATAACCATACTCGCCGGCGCCGATATCGATATAATCCAGTTCCACCGTATAGAGCAGTGTTTCCTCACCGGTGACTTCGTCCCGGGAGCGGATATAGTTCGTGCCCTCGTCCTCCCGGATCAAATAGCTGGTCATGTCGTTCGGATAGCAGATCCGGCTGTCCACACCCTTCCAGAAGGCATCCATATAGCTCTGATCCGTACAGGTGCGTTCCGTTTCCCAGCCGTAATGAGGATCCTCGCCGGCGCTGATTTCCTCGTCCGTGACCAAAAAATACTCATGGGAAACATAGCCGTAAATATCCGGGTAGGGATCTGCCCAGGTCACATCCACATGATACCAGTTGTCGTCAATGCACACCAGATTCCATACATGGTCCATTTCTTCACTGACCACGATCTCACAGGGGATGCCCACCCGGCTCAAAAGTTCTTTGTAGGCTTCGGCATAACCTCTGCACATCGCAGAGCCGCGAATCAGCAGATCATAGCCATAATTCATGGTTTGGCTCTCGTCATAGCGGCTTTGGCTTACCAGCGTATCATGGATCGAAAGACACATCTGCCACTGGCTCATACCCTCAAATACCGCACTGTTCAAAATCTCCGCCAGCCGCCGCTCATAGAGCGCCCGGTCATACTCCTCTTCCTCCAGGCAATGGGGTGTAAAAGTAAACACCTGCTTTGTATCCACATCGTAAGTATACTCATAGGTACCGGCAGCATACCAGGGCAGTTCGCAGGCATCATAAAGAGCTGTGTGCGCATCCTGCAATTCCTCTTCCGTAACATTGCATTCTGTGACATCAACTTCCGTTTCATAGAAGTAACTCTCGAGGATCTTTTCCTTAAGCCGAGGCACATCACCCGCATGAACCGGCAAAGCTGTCAGCAGTAATGCCACCACCAGCAGCAAACTGGTCAGGATTTTTCTTTTCATAAAGGTCTCCTTGTCGTTTATTCTTTCCCAATTATAGCAACACTTTTTACCGTTTGCAATGCACTTATTGACAAAGATTTGTGCTGTTTCCCATTCCTACGTATAAAACTGTTGTCTTTTCATTGAAAGAGAGATACAATCAGACTTAGAAACTATCTCATGAGAGAAACGGAGAAACCTATGGAATACTTATCGTTAAACGGAGCGTGGCAAGCTTTTTGCCGCATGCCTGATGGCACCGGCTTCGATTTGCAGAGCCGAGTACCGGGCAGCTCTATCCACGACCTAATTAATGCAGGCAAGCTTCCAAAAGACTTGTTCTGGCGGGATAACGCAGATACAGTCCAGACTTTTGAGCGCAGCACCTTTGATTACACCAAGGAATTCCACATCGATATACTGGAGGACCGGCTCTATTTGCTTCGCTTCGAGCGGCTTGATACCTACTGCCGCGTTTGGCTCAACGGCGAGTGTTTGGGAAGCTGCATGGATGAGCATATCTCCCACTGCTTTGACGTCACAAACAAATTAAAGAGCGGTGCAAATCGCCTGATGCTCTGTTTTGATTCCCCGGTAACCATTGGAGAAAGTATGCCCCCGCTCAACGGTGCCTTCACAACAGAACGCTTAAACACCCGCCGGACCCAATGCACTTACGGTTGGGACTGGGTGGCACGGTTTGTAGGCTGCGGCATTTCCGGCGATGTAGGCATCGCGTCTTACCGCAGCGATGAAGTCCGGATCGAACATGCCTATGTTTATACCAAGGATATCGATGCAGAAGCTGCCGGAATTGGTATTGACGTATCCTTTTTACATCCACTACCGAAACGGATCCTGGATTTGGTCATCCTCGCACCGGACGGCACTATCTGCAGAAAGATCAGCAGATACTGCAACGAGTGCTTTATGCATGTTTCCGTGGATATTCCCAATGCGCAGCTTTGGTATCCCCTGGGCTACGGTGAGCAGCCGTTGTATACCCTGGAAATCAGAGACGGAGATACCTGCCTGCAGCGGGAAATTTTCGGTATCCGTACCGTAAAAATACTGCAGTTGCCGGATGTCCCGGGCAGCGACACATACCAAAAATGTCTTGAGATCCAAAATCCCTATTATGATTTCAACAGCGATTTTTCCGGTTTTATTCTGAAAGTAAACGGAAAGAAAATCCTTTGCAAAGGCGCCAACTGGGTTCCTTGTGAACCTTACTATGCCGGCAGCACCGACAAAAAAATCACCCGTGCATTGGAACTCGGAGCCCAATGCGGTTTGAATATGCTTCGGATTTGGGGTGGCGGCACATTTGAAACCACCCATTTCTATAACGAGTGCAGCCGCCTTGGCATCATGGTCACCCAAGATTTCCTCATGGCCTGCGGACAATATCCCGAAAACGAAGACTGGTTTATCGACTGTCTGCGCAAAGAAGCAGAATACGCCGCTGCGCATATCCGCAACAAGCCTTGCCTCATGTGGTGGAGCGGTGACAACGAAAACGCAGTTAACGGCTGCGACCTTGATGAAAACTATCAGGGCCGGCGCAGCGCCTACGAAGGCATTGCTCCCATCCTCTACAAAATGGATCCTTACCGGGAATTTCTGCCCTCCAGTCCTTATGGCGGACGGAAATATGCCTCCAACACCGTAGGAACGACTCACAACACCCAGTTCCTCGGCGACAGCATTCTTCCTTATATGATGGGAGAAAACTGCGACGATTATCGACAGGTATGGAAAACGTTCCGGGCCCGCTTTATTGCGGAAGAACCTCAGCTGGGTGCTGTATCCCTAAGTACACTCAGAAGATTCATGACCGAGGAAGACATTTGGGGTTCGGATGAGAGCATGTGGAAGTTCCACACCAAGACCAATCCCTATCTGTCTGCCCATCTATTTGACATCTCCACGCACTTTGCCCAACGCATTCTTGGCACCTTCACTTCCCCTGAGGACAAGTATTTTAAGCTGCGGTATCTCCAGTATGAATGGGTGCGTCTGACCATGGAGCAGCTCCGGCGGGAAATGTGGTTTGAAACCGGCATTGTCTACTGGATGTTTAACGACTGCTGGCCCGCCGCTTCCGGCTGGGCATTGGTAGATTACTACAATAAGCCGAAAGACGCCTGGTACGCCTTCCGCCGCTGTGCAAAAAACACCGTTGTTTCTCTGGATCATGAAGACGGAAAATTCCTGCTCTATGTATCAAACGAGGGAAATACCATCAACAATGCTGAGATCCGGCTATACAAAGTCGATCATGCCGGTCATCAGTTGATCGAATCGCTGACGACGGATATTCCTGCTGCCTGTGCGGTAGTTGTAAAATCCTGGCAAACCGATCTTCGCGAAAGCGAGATCCTTGTTGCTGAGATCACTACAGCAGACGGCTTTGACCGGACTTTCTATCAGGCAGGGGCACTGAAGCTGTATCCTTCCACTGTACAAATGACATTGCACCCAGACAAGCAGCTGATTGAAGTCAGCACTGAGCGCTATGTCCATGTTGTGGAATTTGAAGGAGAATCCGTGTTTGAAGACAACTGCTTCAGTTTGATGCCCGGAGAAACACGTCAAATCAAATACGAAGAGTTGGGCAGCGGGGAGATCTCTGTTACCGCCTATACCTGCTTTGAACAGTGACAACATGATCCCTGCCGGCCGTATAGACTTTTTCCGCAACACACAGTATAATATATATTTCAATATACTTGCATAATTAGGTGGGATATCAATGAACAAAAACAAGCGCAATACCTCGGCACGGTGGTTCTACCTGGCTGTTGGTGTCATTGCAATGCTGTTTGCCGGTGTTCTCTACGCATGGTCCATCTTAAAGGCGCCTTTGTCCACCGAGTTTGGCTGGAAAGCTTCTGAACTTGCGCTGAACTTCACCTTAGCAATGAGTTTCTTTTGTATCGGCGGTCTGCTGGGCGCTCAGCTTTCCAAGCGTGCAGGACACCGAATCTCCCTGATGATTGCCGGCGGTTTGTCGGCAGTCGGTTTCCTTCTGACGGCGGCTCTGCATAACCCGTCTGTAATGATGCTGTACATCAGCTACGGTGTTCTGGCCGGTACAGGTATCGGCATCGCCTACAATGTAGTCATCGCCACGGTCAGCGCCTGGTTCCCAGATAAGAAGGGACTGTGCTCCGGTTGTCTGATGATGGGATTCGGCGCTTCCGCCCTGATTTTAGGTAATGCAGCGGACGCTCTCTTTAAAAGCACTGTTGGCTGGCGCTCTACCTACGTGATTTTAGGTATTTCCATCTGTGCGGTTTTGATTTTGGCCGCTCTGCTACTGCGCAGACCCGACAGTCAGGCCGAACTTCCCAAGCCCAAGACCGCCAAAACCGCCGGAGCAGAAGCTTTTGAACGCAAAGACTACACCTCTTTGCAGATGCTCTGCCGACCTTCCTTCTGGATGGCATTTATCGCCATCTCCTTCCTGGCGGCTGTGGGCAGCTCAGTCATTAGCTTTGCAAAAGACCTGGCACTTTCTGTAAAAGCGCCTGAAGCACTGGCAGTTTCCCTGGTTGGTGTGCTGTCTGTCTGCAATGGTGTGGGTCGGATCCTCACTGGCGCTCTTTTTGATTCCATGGGTCGCCGCAAGACCATGCTGTGGGCAAATGTACTTACCATCGGCGCTGCAACGGTAACTTTGCTGGCAGTTTCTATCGGTTCACTGCCGCTGTGTATCGCGGGTCTGTGCATGACGGGCATGTCCTACGGTGCCTGCCCCACCATTACTTCTGCATTTACTTCCTCGTTCTTTGGCATGAAGTATTTCTCCACCAACATGGCGCTGATGACCTTCACCGTCATGGGCGGTTCTCTCATTGCCACCGTGTCCAACAAGGTCCTGGAAGTCACCGGTGGCTACACCGCCACCTTCGCTATGCTGTTAGGTCTTACCTTTGTAGCGCTTATTCTAAACATTTTTATTCGGAAACCCTGAGGACACTCATCTGCCGTAGAATAACGTTGACACACAACCGGGCGTATAGTATAGTAAATATGGAAAGAAATCCCAATTTAGGAGGACAAATATGAAAAAACGCGGTGTGTTTATTAATTGCATTGCTATTCCCTTTCTTGCGGCAATCGTTTGCCTTGCATTGATGACGGTCTTTCAATTGGTACCTGTTCGAAATGTTGTTATGCGTTTGATTGGCAGATTGTTCCTGCTTTTCGGTGGTCCTGGAAGACTATATCCGATCGTCATGAATACCATTGCGATTCTGCCCTGCCTGCTTTTCTGCTGCAGAGCCGCGCTGAAGAGCAAACAGGCTAAAAAGATCATCCGTGCCGTTGTATTCTCTATCCTCTTGGCCATCGGCTTCGGTTTCGGCACCAACTTCATTCTGTCCATGACCGACAGTGTGGTCCGTGCGAGTGTTTGGTCTTTGGTGCTGAATTTCGCTGTTGCCGCTGCTGTCCTGATTATTTTCAATCTGTTCTTCACCCCGGAGTTCAAAGAATCCAAAGAGATTTATGAAGCCATGGAAGAATCCCGAAAAGAAGCCGAAAGAAAGGCTCAGTTGGCCCTTTTCATGAGCAGTCCTTCCGCTAGACATAACATGGCTCTCAACGCAGTTGCCTACAAAAGCAAGCGCAGCAATAGTTCTGCCATTAAGGGTGCTGTCATCGGCGGTGTTGTAGCTGGTCCTGCCGGTGCGGCTGTCGGTGCCATTGTCGGTCAAAACAAGGCCGATCAGAAAACAAATGCCCCGACCCTCGATCCCGCAAGGCAGGCCGTTGCCTATAAGAAAGACGATGGAACCAAGACCATCGTAAAGGATGCCATTATTGGTGGTGCGGTTGCCGGTCCTGCCGGTGCGGTCGTTGGCGCTGTAGTGGGCAAAAACAAAGTCGATCAGAATAACAAATAACACAAACACAACACCCCCGCTGCAAAAGCAGCGGGGGGTTCTTTTCTGCAGTCTTTCTTTTTTACCAGTGAATCGTTTCCTTCTTCTTACTGATCATAAAATAGTTCTGATATACCAAAACATCGATCGTGTCATTGACTCCGTAGGGTTTCAGGGTATTTCCAAGCTGATACAAGATAAAACGAGGGCCGTCCCCGGTATGTACCAGCAGCTTCACGATCTGTGCCGGTTGGCCGTTAATCAGCACCTGGTCATTCATGTATCCGTAAACGGTCGCCCGAATCACTTTGCCCTGGGTTTTCACTTTCATATAGCGCAAGACCGTACGAAGCAGGAAACTAAATGCCGCGATGCCGATCAGGAAAAAGGGCGCTCCGACCAGAAGCAACATGGACGGACCGTTTGCCAGGACAGTGATCAACAGCAGCGCAAGTCCGGTAACGCCAAATGACACAGCAAAAATCATCGGGAACCACAAGGTCCAAAAATTCACAGTGGCTTCTTTGCACTCCAGCACCGGATACTCCATATCCGCCTCAGCCGTA
>JAEIGA010018706.1_pt1 | contig 10561 bp, 8 predicted proteins | sample 9270691 | NCBI WGS metagenome assembly JAEIGA01 (sample SAMN17057246, study PRJNA624740) | gut metagenome | biome: biome; isolation source: fecal sample | host: Bos grunniens | place: China: Xizang | collected 2019
CAAGTCTGGCAGCAAGACGTCCTACTACGAGGTCAGTAGCATCGATCACAACCCACTCCTTCTTGATATCACCCGCTTTGAGTGATACAGTTTTGTAGCTCTGTGTGTCCATCTTGTACTGTTAAATGGTTAATACTTAATAAATAATAAAAAATTTGCGATCCCTACACTACATAGGGGGCGCAAAGGTAAGAATAATTTTTTGTTTATCAAAATTTTACGAAAAAATCCCCGGACGGTGCCGGGGATTGTACTATACCTATATTATAATAGGAGTATTTTCGCTATATCGAGAGAACGTTCAGAACATTGATGAGCTCGCGGTCGATAGGTTTATCGATACGTATCGCCTTATTGAAAGGAACATATACGATCTGGTCGTTCTTCACTCCGATCATGACGTTGCGCTGGCCGTCCTTGAGGGCATCGATTGCAGCAACACCAAGGCGGCTGGCAAGGATACGGTCCTGAGCGGTAGGGATACCACCACGCTGAAGGTGTCCGAGAATAGTGACACGAGCTTCAAACTCAGGATATTCATGAACAAGACGGTCTGCATAGTACTGAGCTCCGCCAGTACCATCCTTCTTGCTTTCAGACACGAGAACAATAGAACTGTTCTTACTCTTGCGCACTCCCCTTCCGATGAATGTAGCCAGCTGGTCGACATCTGTCCTGTCTTCAGGTATGATGGCAGCTTCAGCACCAGTTGCAATAGCTGCATTCTGAGCAAGGAAACCGGCATCGCGACCCATAACTTCCACAAAGAAGATTCTGTTGTGCGAGTTAGCTGTATCTCGGATCTTATCGACACAGTCCATGATAGTGTTCAAGGCAGTGTCGTAGCCGATGGTAGTGTCGGTTCCATACAGGTCATTGTCTATGGTACCTGGAAGTCCCACACAAGGGATATCGTACTCTGCAGCGATTACCTGCGCTCCTGCAAGAGAACCGTTACCGCCGATTACGATAAGAGCGTCTATATGATGAGCCTTGAGGTTTTCAAAAGCCTTTGCACGACCTTCTTCATTCATGAAGTCCTTGCTGCGTGCTGTACGGAGAATAGTACCGCCACGGTTGATGGTACCACTGACACTTTCAGATGTAAAATCCTTGATTTCATTATTGATAAGGCCTTCCCATCCGCGATAGATGCCCTTTACCTTCCAGCCATTGTATATTGCAGCGCGAGTAACCGCTCTGATTGCGGCATTCATTCCAGGGGCATCACCACCAGAAGTGAGCACACCTATAGTTGAAATCTTTGTCATATTCTTTAATATTTGAATATGCAAATCTACAAATTTTCTGCTATTTTTGCAGGTTGATTATGAAAATAGGTAATATCGATTTAGGAGACAGGCCGCTTTTTCTAGCGCCGATGGAGGACGTGACAGACGCGTCCTTCAGATTTATATGCAAAGAGTTCGGAGCAGACATGATGTATACCGAATTCATTTCCTCTGACGGACTTATCCGTGACGCGCGCAAATCACTTGAAAAATTGGTAACCTATGATCATGAGACACCGATAGGTATTCAGATATATGGAAATATCCCGGAAGCAATGGTAGATGCTGCAGTGATGGCAGAGCGCGCTGCCGAAATTGCAGGCGGACACGGTGCAGACCTCGTAGACATAAACTTCGGATGTCCTGTAAGCAAGATCGCCCGTCGCGGAGCCGGTTCAGGAATGATGAGAGAGCCTGACAAGATGGTGGAAATTACACGCCGGGTAGTAGAGGCGGTAAAGCTTCCTGTAACTGTCAAGACGCGACTCGGATGGGATGAAGACTCCAAGATTATTGTCGAACTTGCTGAGAGACTTCAGGATGTCGGCATACAGGCCTTGACCATCCATGGCCGCACACGCTGCCAGATGTATACAGGAGAAGCAGACTGGACACTGATCGGAAAAGTGAAGGAAAATCCGAGAATGCACATACCGATAATCGGTAACGGTGACATCAACTCACCACAGAAGGCCAAGGAATATTTCGACCGTTATGGTGTTGACGCCATTATGATCGGACGCGCAACTTACGGACATCCTTGGATATTCAAAGAAATAAAACACTACCTGCAGACAGGTGAGATCCTTCCGCAGATGAGCGTCGCTGACAGAGTAGTTCTCGCAAAAAGGCATCTGGCAAAGTCAATAGAGATAAAAGGTGACAGAGTCGGTATTCTTGAAATGCGCAGACATCTGTCATGTTACTTCAAAGGACTGCCGGATTTCAAGGAAACAAGGCTCAAGCTGGTAACACTCAATGACCCTGCAGAACTGATTGCAACACTGGATTATATTTCCGAGAGATGGGGACAGGACGATGCTCCGACAGCCGGAAATGTTTATGGAATTTAACGACAGGAAGTACCTTGAAACGACTATTCACATTCATCATCATATATATCACTGCCTCATTGGCAGCATATTCTCAGATGCATTCCGCAGGAGGTGTTGTAACAGATATTACGACATCAAAACCTATGGAATATATCTCTGTATATTTCAAGAATACGGCATCCGGCTGTTTAACCAATTACAACGGAGAATTCTTTGTCAAGGATTCTTCCGGAGCAGACACACTGGTAATTGATGCCATCGGTTACGAAAAGATGTTCATAAAACTGAAGGCAGGGCAGAATACCGGAATGAAGATACAGATGAAGCCAGCCAACATAAGATTGAAAGAGGCCGTTGTCAGACCTAAGAAGGAAAGGTATAGAAAGAAAGACAATCCTGCCATTGAGCTGATTCGTAATGTAATCGCCAACAAAGACAGGAACAGGATGGAGAACCATGATTACTACAAATGTGACCTGTACGAGAAGCTCACAATTTCTCTTGATGACTATAATCCTGATTTTGAGAAGAAAAAGAAACTGACATACCTCAAGCAGTATATCGACACTTCTGAAATAACCGGAAAGCCGATCCTCACCGTTTCCATCCGAGAAACAATGAACGACTATTATTACAGAAAGTCGCCGAAAGAGGAAAAGACAATCCGTAAAGCACAGCAACACCTCGGACTAGACAAGGAATTCGACCACAACGGAGGTCTTTCAGTCAGCCTGGAGCAGCTTTTCACAGGAGTGGACATTTTTGACAATGAGATAGCATTTCTGGCAAACCGATTCGTATCTCCTATCTCATCTACAATGGCCACAGCCTATTACAAATACTATATACTGGACACCGTGCGCGTCGACGGCATCCCATGCACTGACCTTGCATTCGTTCCATACAACAGTCAGAGTTTCGGATTCACCGGCAGACTCTACATTACCAATGATGGAAAATTTTCCGTCAAGAAAGTCCAGCTCAATTTTCCCTCGAGCAGCAACGTCAACTGGATTGACAAACTCCGTATTGACCAGGAGTTCACTCAAACGGAAGATGGTGCATGGGCTCTTCAGCGAGAGGACTCATACGTAAATCTCGCTATCATTGAGGGCACACAAGGACTCTTCGCACACCAGACCAGATATTTCGACAACTTCATTACAGACACTACTGTTCTTGTTGGAAATCCTGCCTACAGAATTGACGGTCCTTTGGAAATTCTTCCTGACGTAAAATCACACGATACAGCCTATTGGGATGAAAACAGACTCACGCCTTTGAACAGAAGGGAAAAAGCGGTCCCACAGGCATCAAAAGAGATTTCAGAAAAATCCTCAGTGACAACATGGATGCGTGTCATGGATGCATTCATATCGGAATACATTCCTACTGCAGAATCCAAGGCTACATCCAAGTTCGACTTCGGACCTATCTTAAGTTATGCAGGACACAACTACATAGAAGGTCTCAGGCTCAGGCTGGGAGGTATGACCACGGCTAACCTGTCAAAACGCTGGTTCGCCAACGGATACCTCGCATACGGACTGCGTGACGAAAAAATCAAAGGAAGCATACAGCTGATCCACAGTTTCAATGAGAAGCACTATCATTCTGGGGAAAAGCCGCTGAATAATCTGTCGGTATCATACACATATGACATCTTCAGTCCGGAAGTCATCGGAGAACAGCATGGAGTCCTCACCTCTATCAAGGCCGGTACGGTAAAGAAACTGCAGTACATAAGAAAGGTCAATGTACAATATGAGAAACAGTGGACAAATAGTTTCAGGACCAGTTTCTGGGTCGAAAACAGGAAACTCACTCCAGCCACAACCAATGACCCCGGCACTCTGAGATACGACAAGATACTTGGCGATGGAAGCACCGTCAGAGTTCCGCATATAACGACATCGGAAATTGGTGTACAGTTAAGATGGGCACCGGGAGAAAAGAACTTCAACGCCGTGTCAGAAATGGCAAACATGGACAAGGATACACCTATATTTTCCTTGTCACACATGGCTGGAATAAAAGGATTTTTGGGTGGTGAATACAATTACCAGCACACAGAATTCGAAGCATTCAAACGTTTTCATCTCTCAGTAGCCGGATTCATGGATGTAAAGCTCAGCATGGGTAAGATCTGGGGACAGGTCCCTTACCCACTCCTGATCATGCCTACCGCAAACCAGTCTTTCGTTTACAAGAGAGAGACTTTCCACATGATGAATGCTCTTGAATTCGCTACTGACCAATATGTCCAGCTCAATCTGACATGGCACATGAAAGGTCTTATATTCAACAGGATACCTCTCATCAAGCATCTGAAGCTAAGAGAGATCGTCGTCTTCAACGGTCTTGCAGGCAGCCTGTCTGATAAGAACGATCCTACCTTATGCCATGCGGGACTATTTAAACTGCCGGAAGGCACAGAGTCCATGAATGGAGTACCTTTCATGGAGGTAGGTGTAGGAATTGAGAACATTTTCCAGATGTTCAGGGTGGTTTACTATTATCGTATCACGCATCGCGACAACAACCTTACTTGGTTAGGCAAGTGGGGAGGTCTCCGATTCGGTATATATACGGACTTTTAATTTATATTTGCAATCATGATTGACAAGATACTACTTTTTCCATATTGGCTGGCGCTGAAGACCAGACACTTGCTTTATGATAACGGGATCAAGAAGGTCTATAAGCCTTCCGTGCCATCTGTCTGCATAGGAAACATCACCGTAGGAGGTACGGGCAAGACCCCTCATACAGAGATGGTCATCAGAACATTGATGGCACAGGATGAATGCTATGGAAAGAACATTGCCGTCCTATCCAGAGGATATAAACGCAAGAGCAAGGGCTTCCAGCAGGTAATGGCTGAAGGAAGAGCTGTTGACTATGGAGATGAGCCGCTGCAGATAAAGAAGAAATTCCCGACAATCACGGTTGCCGTAGACAATTCGCGTGCAGAAGGTTGCAGATTCCTTACCGACCCTGAATCAGTGAAGACATCAAAGAAAGGCAGGAACTGCATCCACAAGGACTTCCCGAAGGCAGATATCATCATTCTTGATGACGCATTTCAACATAGAGCAGTCAAAGCTGACCTCAACATTGTACTTGTCGATTATAACAGGCCAATATGCAAAGATTCTCTCATGCCTATAGGAAAGCTTCGTGACCTTCCGTCAAGGATTGATGCAGCAGATATAGTCGTTGTATCCAAATGTCCGAAATATATGGACGGATGGGAAAAAGGCAAGTGGGCAGACATGCTTGGCCTGAACTATTATGACATCAGTGCCTGCACAGGAACGCGTAAGGGCGGAAAGAAGCAACATCTGTTCTTCACTACAATTGCATATGACACCCCTAAGGCTATTTTCCCGGAGGGAGATCCACGCTATCTTTATGCACAGAAACTGATTCTGTTCACTGGCATTGCCAATGATGCACCACTGGCAAGACACCTGACCAGCACATATCAGATTGTCAAGCATTTCAACTTCCCTGACCATCACAAGTTCACGCGTGGTGACATCCTTTCGATCCGTAATGCAGCGGACAACTTCCCTACTTCTGTGATAATGACAACAGAAAAGGACTGCCAGAGAGTACGTGACTCCAAAGCAGTCCCTGAATCTTTGAAAAGAAAGTTGTTCTATGCCCCTATCAAAACTGAATTCCTGAGCGAAGAAGAGCAGAACATCTTTACATCTATTCTTCTGTCTTACCTGAAATAACTTCGTTCTGGACCTCGACTGAAACTTCATGAATGGCATTGAAGATGTCTTTTATGAAGTTTTCAGGCAGACCATACTCCCTACCTTTATCAATGACCTTAGCCAGGACCTTGTCCCAACGCGAGGTCTGAAGGATTGCAATATTGCTGTTCTTCTTATATTCACCGATCTGGCGACTGATCTTCATTCGTGACCCGAGAGCATAGAGCAGATTTTCATCTATGATGTCTATCTTGGCGCGAAGCTGATCGATATTCTCCTTCCACTCCGGAGCATCCGAATCCTTGTCCTTCACCTTAATCTGATGATAAAGCAGATCGCTGAGTTCGCATGGAGTAAGCTGCTGCTTTGCATCGCTCAATGCTACTGCAGGGTTGCAATGCGACTCGATCATCAGACCTTCAAATCCGAGGTCGAGCGATCTCTGGCTGATCTCACGGATATAGTCCTTGCATCCTGCCATGTGGCTTGGATCCACAAAGAACGGCAGATCCGGATAACGGTTACGAAGTTCGATAGCCACCTGCCACTGAGGATCATTGCGGTACTTTATCTTATCAAACGTAGAGAAGCCTCTATGAATGACGCCAAGCTTCCTGATACCTGCACGGTTGAGACGCTCAAGAGCGCCGATCCAAAGATCAAGGTCCGGATTTGCAGGATTCTTGACCAGCACAGGAATATCTGTGTCTTTTAGTGCATCAGCAATTTCCTGAACAAGGAAAGGATTGGATGTCGTACGGGCTCCCAGCCAAACCAGGTCAACACCAAACTTAAGGCATTCAAATACATGTTTCTCACTGGCAACCTCAGTTGCTATCTTGAGTCCGAATTCCTTTTTTGCCTTCTGCATCCATCTCAGACCTTCTGAACCCGCGCCCTCAAATGAACCGGGATGAGTTCTTGGCTTCCATATACCTGCACGATATACATTTATGCCAAGGTCACGAAGCCCTTTTGCAGTTTCCATCACCTGTTCTTCGCTCTCAGCACTGCATGGTCCTGCCACGACACTCGGTCTCGGCTCGGTGAACATACCCCACTCATACAGCGGAATCAAATCTAAATTCTTTACTGCCATATATCTATTGTTATCTTATTATTCTACGTATGCGGTTCGCTTCATCGATCAGGCTGCGGATAGCATCTTCGTCACCTTCGGCAATCGCCTGTCTGAATGCGTTCATCTTTTCTATATATGTATCCATGACATGCAGAACATTATCCTTGTTCTGTGTCAGAATAGGGACCCACATATCCGGATTGCTCTTAGCCAGTCGGACTGTAGATGAAAAGCCTCCTGATGCCAGATCAAATATATGCTTTTCGTCTTTTTCCTTATCAAGGACCGTGAGCGCGAGAGCAAAGGAGGTGACATGCGAGATATGGGAAACGTAAGCTGTATGAACATCATGATTTGATGAGTTCATATAGATGGTTCTCATGTTAAGAGCATCGTACAAACTTTCAATCTTTCGCACGGCCCTGCTATCCGACTCCTGCGCATCACAGATGATACATGCATGCCCGTCATACAGACCAGGCATCGCTGCCCATGGGCCGCTGTACTCCGTTCCAGCCATAGGATGTGTAGCTACATACTGCGTTCTGCATGGGTGATATTTCACACTTTCTGCCAGCATCTCCTTTGTGGAACATACATCGATGACCACCTTGCCTTCAGCGTTGTGCAAATCATGACCAGACTTCGCGGCCTGATATGCATCCAGCACATATGAAAGCAATTTCACTGCAGCACCAACCGGTACAGCAAGCACCACTATATCACTCTCCGCCACACACTCATCCAAAGTGACTATCTCATCCACCAAGCCTATCTGCTTCGCCGCCGCTGCGTTCACCGGATCCGCCTCAACGCCCACAACCATCTGCGCAAACCCTTTACGCTTCAGATCTATGGCCATTGAGCCACCTATAAGTCCAAGTCCTACTATTCCTACCTTCATGATTCCTACATTATATTATTTATGCGCCTTGCCGCTTCCTGAAGCACTTCAGGCTTTGCACAGAGAGAGATTCGGATATAGTTCTCGCCGTTCTTTCCGAATATGAAACCAGGAGTGATGAATACGCCGGCTTCGTAGAGCACCTTGTCAGAAATCTTCTCTCCAAGAGATTTTTCGACTTTGTCGCTTGAGCAATCGCGAGAGAAATGACAGAATTCGCATTCTGTCACCTTACCCCAAAGGAACATTCCGGACGAGTTGTGGTCATATTCTGCACCCAGCATGTCAAAGATTTCACCTGCCAAAATACGGCGACGGGCATATTCAGCATTGAGCTGGGCAAACCACTCCGGTCCTTGACTCAATGCCTGGACTGCAGCAATCTGCAACGGCTTGTACATGCCAGAATCCATCTGGCTCTTTACCTTAAGGATCTGCTCTATCACTTCAGCATCCGCAGCCACCATTCCGACACGCCAGCCTGCCATATTGTGCGCTTTGCTCAATGAATTCAATTCCAGACAGCAATCCTTGGCGCCTGGTTGTGAAAGGATTGACAGCGGATTGTCATTCAAGATGAAGCTATATGGATTGTCATTGCATATCAGTATGCCATGACGTTTTCCAAAATCAACCAACCTGGCATAAAGTTCTTCTGTAGCAGAAGCACCGGTAGGCATGTTCGGATAGTTGGTCCACATGATCTTCACACCACTGAGATCCATCGCCTCCAATGCATCGAAATCAGGCTGCCAACAGTTATCCGCCTTCAGGTCATATGTCACGATTTCTGCTTCAACCAGCTTGGATGCTGAAGAATATGTCGGATAACCGGGATCCGGAACTAGCACCTTATCGCCCGCATTCAAAAACGCCAGCGATATAAGCAGAATACCTTCTTTTGATCCGACCAAAGGCTGAATTTCTTTAGCAGGATCAAGCTGGACACCATACCATCGTGAATACCAGTCAGCGAAAGCATGTCTCAACTCCGGAAGACCGACATAACTCTGATATGCATGGTTTCCCGGCTGTTGTGCGCTATCGCACAGGGCCTGAACCGCTTCTGCCGGCGGCATACCGTCAGGCGAACCGATGCCGAGATTGATTACCGGCGCAACTCCTTTCTGTATGCGGTCAGCATTCATCTGCGCAATCTCCTTGAGCTTGCGCGAAAAGTAGTACTCCTGTACCGACTCCGTTCTCTTTGCTGGTTGTATTATCATATCGCTGCTACATATTCTCCTAAAATGTTCAGGTCCTCCATAAGCGGGCGAACAGCTGCGAGAGCCTGTTCATAACGGAGATAATCATCAAACTTGATATCCACATAAAAGAAATACTGCCATTCCTGGCCCGGGATAGGTAACGACTGGATTCTTGTAAGATTCATTCCGTAGAATGAGAGTATTGTCAGGACGTGAGCCAGTGATCCGGGTGTGTGTGACAATGTAAAACACATAGACGATTTGTTCACCTCTGACTTATCAACTTTCAGATCATCATCCAGAATCAGAAATCTCGTAAAGTTCTGCTTGTACGTCTCTATGCTCTCGGCAAGAATATCAAGTCCGTAGAGTTCTGCAGCAAGAGTTGATGCAACAGCACCGACTCCCATCAATCCCTGCTGTGCCACATCAGCAGCACTCTTGGCAGTATCTTCAGATTCAACAAGCCGTATCCATGGAAAATCCTTGAAGAACTCACGGGTCTGGTTGATGGCCATATAATGGGTACGGACCTCCTTGATATCCTCTATCGACTGACCTGGAAGAGCCATCAGATTCTGCTGGATGCGCAGGAATACTTCTCCCTTGATCTTGCGGTCATGCTTGCGCAGAAGCTCGAAGTTCGGAAGAAGTCCGCCAGACACCGTGTTTTCTATCGCCATCACAGCAGCATCAGCCAGGCCTTTGTCAATCGATTTATACAGGTCATCAAATGTCAGGCACTCGACGGTCTGGGGCACGATATGTCCATGATCCTGATAAAAAAGTCTTGCGGCCTGCTCATGAAAGCACCCCTTTACTCCCTGTATCGCTATTCTCTTCTCCATAGATAAAATAAAAAACTGTCCGGTTATCAAACACCGGACAGCATATAAAAGTCATTATATCAATCGATAAGTTCCCATAATGCTATACAGTCATCATCTCTTTTTCCTTTGCAACTACGAGCTCATCAACCTTCTTTGTGAAAGCGTCAGTCTCCTTCTGGATGAGCTGCTCGTACTCCTTCTGAAGATCCTCAGGCATTCCCTCCTTGTTAGCCTTCTTAAGGTGCTCGATACCGTCTCGACGTGCGTTACGCACGCTTACCTTTGCGTTCTCACCAGCTGCCTTAGCCTTCTTGAGGAGTTCCTTACGACGTTCCTCAGTAAGAGGTGGAACTGTGCAGCGGATTGCCTCACCGTTGTTTGAAGGAGTAAGACCGATATTTGCGTCGAGGATAGCCTTCTCAATAGCAGGAATCATCTTCTTCTCCCATGGCTGGAGCATGAG